>QWCD01000266.1_pt1 | contig 13893 bp, 13 predicted proteins | sample 1972461 | NCBI WGS metagenome assembly QWCD01 (sample SAMN09866717, study PRJNA288562) | Human vaginal metagenome isolate term4_vaginal, whole genome shotgun... | isolation source: vagina | host: Homo sapiens | place: USA: California | reverse complement strand
AAAATAAGAAGTGACATCATCGATCAAAACAATTGGCATTTCTTTTTTATTTTTAGAAAGAATATCTATTTCTGATAATTTTAATGAAAAAATAATCGATTTTTTTTCTCCTTGAGAAGCATATAGCTTTGCATCCTGTCTCTCTAACAAAAAAATAAACTCATCTTTATGAGGACCTACCATAGAAAATCCATATTGAATTTCTTTTTCCTTTTTTTTCTTAATTTCTTTCCAAAATTCTTCTTGAATTTTAGAAAGAGTGACATCATTTTGAAACTCTATAAAAGTTTTATATTGTAATTGTAATTCTTTTTCTTTGTCAAATAAATATTGATAAATGTTTTTTATAAAAGAGGACATGAGCTGTAAATAGTGATTTCTTTGTTCTATCAAATAACTACCACATTCTACAAATTCTTTTTCATAAATTAAAAATTCTTCATTTTGATACAATTTTTCTTTCAGATATTTATTTCTTATTTTCAATAAATGTGAAAATTTTTTTAATTGTTGTAAATAAAAGACATTGATTTGAGAAATCTCACGATCCATAAATAATCTTCTTACACTAGGAGAACCATTGATGAGCATAACATCTTCCGGAATGTAGTAAATAACATTTAAATTTCCATAAAATTCCATTTGTGAAATTTTTTTTCCTAAAAAAAAGAATTGTTTTTTTTCATTTTCTATTGAAACAGATAATGATTTCTTAGAAAATTGATCTTGATATCCTAAAGAACAAGATAATGTATTTTTCGTATAACGTATCATTTCTGAACTATGCTTTGTACGAAAAGACAATCCAGTGGCCGCAAAATAAATAGCTTCTAAAATACTTGTTTTTCCTTGACCATTCTTTCCATAAAAAACTTGTATAGGAGAAGAAATAATAATTTCTTGATTTTTTAAGTTTCGAACATGATTTAATTGTATTGACAAAACTTTCAAAATTCTCCCTCCTAATATATTGAATGATATTTTAATTATTCTACAATATATTTCATTTCTTCAAATTCTACAATATCACCGGAACGAATTTTTTTTCCTCTTCGAATTTCCACTTCACCATTTACTTTTATTTTTCCATCTAAAATCATATATTTCGCTTCTGCACCATTAAAAGAAATTCCTACTAGTTTTAAAAGTTGATTTAAAGTAATAAATTCTGTTTTTAATGTAACTTTTTCTTCCTTCATCTATACTCCTTTCCCCTATATCATTCTTTATTCAACTACATATTGTAACATAAAATAAATCATTTGTCACTTAACTGTTCCAATAGAACTTCCTCTATATAAGAACAAATAATTTTATGATATCTCGCTAAATTATTTTTCTTGGCATCTAAAATAAAAGATTTATTTCCTCCTGTTTCTTGATAGTATTTCTCCAATGCTTTTTCTTCTATTTTCTTTCTCTCTTCTTCTGTATATTTTTTTAATTTATTTTCTATCTCTTTCCAAGTTAAGGATTCCTTTACTAAAATAGGTCTACTTTGAATAATTTGCTTTTTTGTCTTAGCAACATTTGTACTATTACTGAAAGAGTTTACAGGAAATAAAGTCAAATTATTTCCCATTTGTTTTTCCTCTTTTCTCATTTTTTTTATAATTCCATCCATATAAACACTAATACTTGCCTTAATATTTTCATGATAACTTCTTCCAAATCTAGATAATAAATCCACAACAAAAGCTTCATCCTCAGTTTTCAATAAATTTGAAATTTTTCTATCATTTCGTTGATTCCAAAGACTTTTGATATAAGAATTTCTTTTTAAATATTCTAAAGAAGCTAAGATCGTTTCTGAAAATTCTTCCTCATAAGACTTTCCTTTTGTTTTCTTTGTCTTTTCTACCACTTCTGCTTCTTCAATATTTTGATTTCTCATCTTTGTTTTTTGTTCTATACTCTTTTTTTTCTTTGGCTTTAAATAACTAGAAATATGACAAGTATTATCCTTTTCTTTATTAAAAATATAAGTCAAATAGTAAGTATCTTCTTCTTTATTGTATTCCGTCTCATACTGCAGAATGTAACCAAATTCAACTAACACATCAAAAGCTTTACAAATTCTTGTCAAAACAGGTTTTAATCGATTTAAAATATATTTTTTAACTCCTGTCTTAGTTTCACGTTCTGTCTCTTGCTCCACTTTTAAAGGAATAATAGCAGCTAATGTACGAATATTTGTTACGTTTTTTTCCCCTGTTTTATAACGAATCTGACTAATATATTTATAAATTCTTGCAGCAATATGATCTTTATTTAAAATTTCAATTAAAGCCTTAGAATTATAAATAATATATCTCTTTTCTTGTATTTTTTTTCGAATATTTCGATTTAAACGAACTTTATAATAAACTTTTTTCCCACGTTTTCTTTTTTCATAATCTAATAATTGAAACAATTCACTTTCAAATTTATAATCTCCTAATTTTTTATGGTTATTAATGGAAAATTCATACATTGTTCTTTTTAAATTTTTTAAAGCTTGCTCAATTTTAGTATAGTAAGTTCGATTCATTTTATTTCCTAAAAAATCAACAACAAAGTCTGAAATTTCAAATTCAATATATTCTTCATCATCATCTTCCTCTTTTCTTTCATAAAGTGACAATAGGAATGTATAAATTTTATCTTCTAAAATAGAAGGTTGAAATACAATGTCTTTATTATTTTCCACAACAAGAGTACTTTTCATAGTAACTCCTAAATCATCAAAATAATATTTAAAATTAACCCTTCTATTTTGCTTTTGTGGAGTAAAAAAAGGAAATACAATCATCTCAATCGGCATATTAATTACTTTACCTTGAATTCCTAAAAAGTTTCCTGATTCTTTGATATGATATTCTTGCATTTCAATTTCAGGCAATTCTTTTGTCATAATAGAAACTTTTTTGATATCTTTTGCTAAAGATCCATGATTCAAAATTTCAAATTTCTCTTCTTCAATTTCTTCTGGTATTTCTATAATATTATCATCTATCTTTTTCATATAGCTTCCCTTTCCTTTCTATTATGATTGAAATCATTGTAACACTTTTTTTGTCTATCCTCAATAATATTTTTTTCTTTATTTTTTGATATATTTCAGACTCCCGTGGATCTAAAAAACTAAAAAAATACTGTAATCCTAATATTTTTTAATATGTATATGAAGAATAATATTTTTTTCTTTTTAATTTTAAAAGACTTTTCTTTCCATGTTTTTTTTACTCCCTCAAAAAATTAAATTTTATTTATGTATACGGATAATAATATTATATTTTTTATATTTTATAACTTCTTTCTTTTTCTTTTCATTTATAATTTCTACATTTTTTATATGTATATAAAGAATAATATTTTTTTTAGCAAAGATAGTAAGAACTTTTTTTATACGGTATCCAAAAATAAATTCTAAAATAAATATTTTTTTGTGTATATACTCAATAATAATAATAGTGCTCATAGAAGAAAGAAAATCAAGAAATATAAACCAAAAAAAATATCATGAAAAAAAAATCATTTTCCCTACATAAAACATAAAAACATTAAGACACATAAACAAGGCTTTATATTTCAAAGTTTTTTTAAATAAAGTATTGACAAAACATAAAATAACGTGTAAAATTATTATCTGAAATAGATAATTTTTTCGGAGGTGACAAAAAGATGAAACGAACATTCCAACCTAACACAAGAAAAAGAAAAAAAGATCATGGGTTTAGATCTAGAATGGCAACTAAAAATGGAAGAAAAGTGTTAAAAAGAAGAAGAGCTAGAGGAAGACAAGTATTATCAGCATAAAACCCGGTGTTTAAAATCACCGGGTTTTTAGCTTATAAAAAAATAGTTTAGGAGAATAAAATAATGTTTCATACTATAAAATCACAAGATAATTTTCAAAATATCTACAAAACAGGAAAAAAAATATATGGAACGTATAGCTTACTATTCTATAAAGAAAATCAAATGAATCATAACCAATACGGTTTTGTAGCTAGTAAAAAAATAGGAAATGCAGTTTGTAGAAATAGAATTAAACGTTTGTTTCGAGAATTTATAAAACAAAATGAAATATTACTTCCAAAATCTACTACTTTTATTTTAGTAGCTAAAAAAAAATCTGGTGAAGAAATCAAAACAATCAAATATGAACAAATAGAAAAAGATTTATATAAAATATTTAAAATAAAAAAATAGGAAGTTTTATGAAAAATATGTTATTATTTAGTATTCGGTGCTATCAAAAATATATTTCTCCATATTTAGGAAAAAATTGTAGATTTTATCCTACTTGTTCCCAGTATACATATGAAGCAATTCAAAAATATGGTTGTCTAAAAGGGATATATTTAGGAATCAAACGAATTAGCAAATGTCATCCTTTTCATCCAGGAGGTTACGACCCCCTTCCTTAAAAATTTTTAGGAGGTTTCATGACTTATTTATACGAATTATTAAAACAATTAATAAGTTCCTTATTATTATCAGTAGACAATGTAGTACAAAATTTTGGAATTTCTATTATTATTGCCACAATTATTGTAAGAATTATTTTACTACCTTTAACTCTAAAACAAGATAAATCTATGAAGGCAATGAAGAAAATTCAACCTGAATTAGAAATATTAAAAGAAAAATATGGAAATGATAAACAATTACTAAATCAAAAAACAATGGAATTATATCAAAAACATAAGGTAAATCCTGCAGGAGGATGTTTACCTTTATTAGTACAACTTCCAATTTTATTTGCTTTATTTGGAGTTTTACGAGGAGGAATTATTCCCGAAGATTCAAAATTCCTATGGTTGGAATTAACAAAACCGGATCCATTCTATATTTTTCCATTACTAAATGGAGCTATCTCTTTTTTCCAACAAAAATTGATGGGAAATTCTGATAATCCACAAATGAAAAATATGATGTATATGTTCCCTATTATGATGATATTTATTTCCTATAAAATGCCAGGAGGATTACAATTATATTGGTTGACATCTAGTTTAACAGCGGTTCTTCAACAATATTTTATAATGAAAAAAGGAGATTAGTTATGATAAAAAATACTCAAATCAAAGCTATGACAGAAGAAGAAGCGAAAAAAAGAGCCTTAAATATTTTAGAAGCAAAAGAATATCAAATTATTGGTATAAAAACTTTAGAAAGTCCAAAATCTTTTTTAGGACTATTTAATAAAAATGGTTTATTTGAAATTTCTGTTGATACAGAAAAATTAGAAAAAGAAATTATAAAAACTACTCCTGTAATCGAAAAAAAGAAAAAACAAACTTCTGAAATAAAGGAAAAAAGAAAGATGGAAGATGTTTCTTTCAAAGAAAACAAAAAGGAAATGACAGAAAATATAATTTCTGAAAGAGAAATTGTTTCTAAAATAAGTACATTATTAGAAAATATTGGTTTAAATTTAAGAGTAGAATATAAAAAAATTTCTGAAAAGCATTATCAATTCCAATTATTTGGAGAAGATAATGGAATTATTATTGGAAAAAAAGGAAAAACTTTAAATAGTTTTGAATATTTAGTCAATTCTATTTATAAAGAATACAAGATAGAAATTGATGTAGAAGGTTTTAAAGAAAAAAGAAATCAAACGCTTCGTGAATTGGGTAAAAAAATGGCAGAAAAATGTATAAAGAATAGAAAAACAATTCGATTAAATCCAATGCCACCGAAAGAAAGAAAAATTATTCACGAAATTTTAAATAGATATTCTGAACTAGAAACATATAGTGAAGGTAGAGACCCTAAAAGGTATATTGTTATTAAATATAAAAAGAAGTAGGTGTGATTATGTTATTAGATACCATTGCTGCTATTTCTACTCCTAGAGGAGAAGGTGGGATCAGTATTGTAAGAATTTCTGGTCCAGAATCATTACATATTTTAGAAAAGATTTTTTTTCCTAAAAAAAATATTCCTGTGAAAGAATTAAGAAATTATGGAATTCATTATGGACATATTAAAAAAGGAGAAGAAATTATAGATGAGGTATTAGTGTCTATCATGAAAGCACCAAATACTTATACAAGGGAAGATATTGTAGAAATTAATTGTCATGGCGGTTATCTAATTACAGAAAAGATTTTAGAATTGGTACTTTCTTCAGGAGCTAGATTAGCTGAAATGGGAGAGTTTACAAGAAGGGCTTTTTTTCATGGAAGAATTGATTTAACACAAGCAGAAGCAGTTATGGATATTATTCATGGAAAAACAGAAACCTCTCTTTCTCTTTCTATGAATCAACTGCGTGGTGATTTAAAAGAAAAAATTCTTAGTTTAAAAAAAGCAATTTTGGATTTAGCAGCTCATATCAATGTAGTATTAGATTATCCGGAAGAAGGAATTGATGATCCTATTCCAGAAAATTTATTGAAAAATTTACGACAAGTTTCCGTAGAAATTAAAGAGTTAATTTCTTCTTATCAAAAAGGAAAAATGATAAAAGAAGGAGTGAAAACGGTTATTATTGGAAAACCTAATGTTGGAAAATCAAGTTTACTAAATTCTATTTTACGAGAAGAAAGAGCTATTGTTACTCAGGTAGCTGGAACCACCAGAGACATTATTGAAGAAGTTATCAATATTAAAGGAATTCCTTTAGTTTTGGTAGATACTGCTGGAATCCGAAATACAACAGATTTGGTAGAAAATATTGGTGTTATGAAATCAAAAGAATTTTTACAAAAGGCGGACTTAGTACTTTTTGTATTAGATGCTTCTCAAGAATTAAGCAAAGAAGATGAAGAAATTTATGCCTCTTTACAGGAAAATCAAAAAGTGATTGGAATTTTAAATAAAACAGATTTAGAGAAAAAGATTCAAATTTCTTCTTTGTCAAAAATAAAAAATTGGATTGAAATTTCTGCCATGAAATATATTGGAATTGAAGAAATGGAAGAAAAAATTTATCAATATATTTTACAAGAAAATGTGGAAGAAAGCTCTAAAAAATTGATTTTAACAAATATCCGTCATAAATCTGCTTTAGAAAAGACAAATCAGGCTATCGAAAATATTTTTGCTACTGTGGAACAAGGTTTACCTATGGATTTGATGGCAGTGGATATTAAAGAAGCCTTGGATTCTTTATCAGAAATCACAGGAGAAATTTCAACAGAAGATGTATTAGATCATATTTTTCATAATTTTTGTGTAGGAAAGTAAGGGAAAAAAATGCAAGAATTTGATGTTATTGTAGTAGGGGGAGGTCATGCTGGATGTGAAGCGGCCTTAGCTTCTGCTCGTTTAGGTTTAAAAACAGCTATGATTACTTTATATTTAGATAGTATTGCTATGATGTCGTGCAATCCTTCGATTGGGGGACCGGGAAAAAGTAATTTAGTAACAGAAATTGATATTTTAGGTGGAGAAATGGGAAGACATACGGATCAATTTAATCTTCAACTAAAACATTTAAATGAAAGTAAAGGTCCGGCTGCTAGAGTTACCAGAGGTCAGGCTGATAAGTTTTTGTACAGAACGAATATGAGATTAACTTTGGAACACACTGAAAATTTATCTATTTTACAAGATTGTGTCGAAAAATTATTGGTGCAAGAAGATGAGGTTTATGGTGTTAAAACAAGATTAGGGATTGAGTATAAAGCAAAATCTGTTATTTTATGTACGGGAACTTTTTTAAAAGGAAAAGTAGTGATAGGGGATATTACCTATTCGGCTGGTCGTCAAGGAGAGAGTGCAGCTGAAAAATTATCAGAAAATTTAAGAGAATTAGGCTTGCAAGTGGAAAGATATCAGACGGCAACTCCACCTAGAATTGATAAAAAGAGTATTGATTTTTCGAAGTTGAAGGAATTACATGGGGAAAAACATCCGAGATATTTTTCAATTTTCACAGAGAAAAAAGAAAATACAATAGTTCCTACTTGGTTAACATATACAAATGAAAAAACGTTAGAAAAAACAAAGGAAATGTTACAGTATTCTCCTATTGTAAGTGGGATCATTGAAACACATGGACCTAGACATTGTCCTTCTATTGATAGAAAAGTATTAAATTTTCCGGAAAAAACAGATCATCAAATTTTTTTAGAAATGGAATCATTAGATTCTGATGAAATCTATGTCAATGGATTTACAACAGCAATGCCGCCCTTTGCACAGGATGAAATTTTACATACAATTTCTGGATTAGAGCAGGCAAAAATTATGAGATATGGATATGCAGTGGAATATGACTATATGCCGGCTTTTCAACTATATCCAAGTTTGGAAAATAAAAAGATTTCTGGTTTATTCTGTGCTGGACAAATCAATGGAACTTCCGGTTATGAAGAAGCAGCTGCACAAGGACTAGTGGCTGGAATCAATGCTGCTCGAAAAATTTTAGGAAAAAATCCTATTTTTATTGATAGAAGTGAAGCGTATATTGGGGTTATGATTGATGATTTAATTCATAAGAAAACTCCAGAACCATATCGTGTGTTACCTTCAAGGTCAGAATATAGACTACATCTTCGTTTTGATAATGCTTTTATGAGATTGTATGAGAAGACGAAAGAAATTGGTTTATTAACACAGGAAAAACTTTTATTAGTAGAAAAAGCAATTCAAAATGTAAAACAAGAAGTAGAAAGGTTAAAAACAATCTCTATTTCTATGCAAGAAGCGAATCAATTTTTAGAGAAAAAACAATGTAGTGATTTATTTTCTAAAGGTGTAAAAATTGCAGATATTTTAAAGAAAAAGGAAATTACCTATTTAGATTTAAAAGAATTGATAGAAATCCCTGACTATCCAGAGTTTGTTCATAATCAAATAGAAACTATTTTAAAATATGAAATTTTCATGGAAAGAGAAGAAAAACAAATTTTAAAGTTTAAGGAACTAGAAAATCAATTGATTCCGAAAGATTTTGATTTTTCTTCTGTAAAAGGCATTTCGAATATTGCTTTATCTGGATTATTGGAAGTAAAACCTTTATCGATTGGAGAAGCTGGAAGAATTAGTGGCGTAACTGGTAATGATTTGGCATTATTGATTGCACATTTAAGATAATAATAGGAAAAAGTGAGAGGAATACTCTCACTTTTTTTTCAAAGAAAAGAAGGGACATGATGGACAAAATACAAAAATATAGAGGTGAAATTCCATATTTTATTCAAGAAAATTGTAAGGATATTTTGATATATATTTGTTCTTCCTATCGTAATTTGGAAGATTACTATTCTGTTTTAAAAGATATATCTTCCCTACCTATGTATATGTTGGAAAGAAAAGAAACGGAAGAAAGTATTTCTCAAAGATATGAATTATTTGAATTTTTTAAGAAAAAGAAAAAAGCAATTTTATTATTGACCTTAGACATGTTTTTAACAAAATACAAAGAAATAGGAAGTTATCAAATTTTTACAGTAGGCAAAGAATATTCCATTACAAAATTAGTAGAACATTTAGAACAACAGGAATATACTAGAAACTATTTATTAGAGAAAAAGGGAGAGTATAGTATTCGAGGAGATATTTTAGATATTTATCCCTACACAGATTCCTCTCCAATTCGAATTGAATTTTTTGGAGAAGAAATAGAAAGAATTTCCTATTTTGATATAGAAAATCAAAAAAGCTTTCATTTATTGAAAGAATATAAAATGTATACGGATAATAATAAAATAGAAAAAAGTTTAATTCCATTTTTAAATTTAGAAAAGAAAAACTATTCTCTTTTCTTCGAAAATATAGAATTATTATCTTATAAACTAGAAGAAATGATTTTATTAGAAGAAAATGAAAGGGAAAAACAAAAATATAGAAAAGAATTTGAGAACTTATATGAGAATGGAATAGAATTAGAAATATTACAATTTCAATATCAAGATTTAGAAAGATTTAAAAAGAAAGAAGAATTAGAAGCAATCAGTAAAAGTAAGAAGATTATTTTGAAAAGTTTGGAGATTGAAAAATATCAAGAAATTTATTCTAATGTGATTTCAAAGTATGATAAATATCCTTATTTTGAAGGATATGAAAATGAGAAAGAATTGGTACTCACGGATCGAGAATTAAAAGGAATTCGTGTGAAGCGAGAAATTGAAAAAAAGAAAAAATTAAAAATATCAAGTCCGGAACAAATTCAAGAAGGAGAATATATTATTCACGAAAATTATGGGGTAGGTCTTTATTTAGGAATGGAAATTATTGATGGAAAAGACTATCTTAGAATTCAATATGCGGATGAAGATAAATTGTTTGTTCCTCTAGAAGGGATTCAAAAGATAGAAAAATACGTCCATGTTCCGGGAATCATTCCTGAAATATATCATTTAGGAACGAGAGGTTTTTCTAAAAAACGAGAAAAGTTACAGGAAGACATTTTAAAATTTGCAAAAGAAATTTTAGAGATTCAAGCGAAAAGAAAGTCAATAGGTGGTTTTCAATATTCTCCAGATACTGTTTGGCAAGAAGAATTTGAGTCAAGTTTTCCTTATACAGAAACATCGGCTCAAAAAAAAGCCATTCAAGATGTAAAGCAAGATATGGAAATGGGAAAAATTATGGATCGATTGATCTGTGGAGATGTTGGATACGGAAAAACAGAAATTGCTATTCGAGCAACTTTTAAAGCAATTATGGATCACAAGCAAGTCGTTTTATTAGCTCCCACCACAGTGTTAGCAGAACAACATTATCATAGATTTCAAGAAAGATTTTTAAATTATCCTATAGAAATTGCAGTTTTAAGTAGAATGAAAACTCCAAAAGAACAGAAAGAAATTTTAGAAAAGATAAAAAATGGAAGTATAGATTTAGTTATAGGAACAAGTCGTTTATTATCCGATGATATAGAATTTAAAGATTTGGGATTTGTAATCATTGATGAAGAACAAAAATTTGGAGTAAAAGCAAAAGAAAAATTTAAAAAGATCAGAGGAAATTTAAATATTTTAGCTATGACTGCAACCCCAATTCCACGGACATTAAATTTATCTCTCTTAGGAATTCGAGATTTGTCGATTGTAGATACTCCACCTGATGGAAGAAAAACCATAAAGACTTTTTTTATCGAAAAAAAAGAAGAAAATATTGTAAAAGCAATTTTAAAAGAATTGGCTCGAGAAGGGCAAGTTTTTTATGTTTTTAATTCTGTAAAAAGAATAGAGGAAAAGGTGAAAGAGCTAGAAAAGATTTTACCTTCTTATGTAAAAATTGATTACATTCATGGAAAGATGTCAGGAAAAGAATTAAAATATAAAATTGAACAATTTGAAAATATGCAAATTGATGTTTTAGTTTCTACCACAATTATTGAGAATGGAATTGATATTGAAAATGCAAATACTATGATTATTGAAGGAATGGAAAAATTAGGATTGTCTCAAATTTATCAGTTACGAGGAAGAATTGGAAGAGGAAGAAGACAAAGTTATTGTTATTGTATTATATCAGAATACAAAAGTAAAAAAGCAGAAGAAAGAGAAAAATCTTTGATAGAATTAGGGCAAGGCAGTGGTCTTGATTTATCTATGGAAGATATGAGGATTCGTGGTGCTGGAGAAATTTTGGGAGAAAAGCAACATGGTGCCATTGAGACTTTAGGCTATCATTTTTATATGAAAATGTTAGAGGAAGAAATTGCAAAATTAAAAGGAGAAAAAATAGAAGAAACAGAAAGAAAATTATATATTTCTTTACCTTTTGCAAAATACATTCCAGATTTTTATATTCAAAAAGAAGAAAAGATTGTAATTTATAAAAGGGCTTTGTCTTTGCAAACCATGGAAGAAATTTTAGAATTTGAAAAAGAAATATTGGATAGATTTGGAAAGTTTCCTCAGGAAGTGATAGGATTTTTTCAATATCTAAAAATTCAGTATTATTGTAAAGAATTTGGAATTTATGAATTGATTGAAACAGATTTTAAATATTGGATTCGTTTTGAAGAAAACAAAGTAGATATTGATAGAATTGTAGAATTGTTTTCACAACAAAAAATTGATTATTTACAGAGAACCAAGCAAGTTGTTTTTGAAGGCAATATCTTTAATTTTTTTGAAATGTATAAAAAATAAAAAAATATGTATGATACTATTGACTTTGTGAAAAAAACTAGGTATATATGTAATGAAAGGACACAAAAATGAGATTAGATAAATTTTTAAAGGTAAGTAGAATTATTAAAAGAAGACCAATTGCAAAATTGGTGCTAGATGAAAAAAAAGCAAAATTAGATGGAAAGATTGCAAAATCGAGTACGGAAGTAAAAGTAGGTCAAGAATTAGAATTAGAATATTTTAATAAATATTTTAAATTTAAAATTTTACAAGTACCATCAGGAAATGTTGCAAAAGAAAAAACAAGTGAATTAGTCGAATTGATAGAAAGCAAAGGAATTGAAAAAAATTTTTCTTTAGATAGTGAGGAGGAATTTTTTGAAAATATATAAAATAAAAGCAAATGCAAAAATCAATATTGGACTGAATATTTTAGGAAAGGCAGAAAATGGATATCATCTTTTGGATATGACTATGCTACCGATTTCTTATTATGATACATTAAGAATTCAAGTATTTTCACAAAAAGGTGGGCTTCATATTTTTTGTAAGGATAGATCCATTCCTAGAGATAAACGGAATATTTTATTTAAAATTTATGAGAAGTTTTATCAATGGACTCAAATAGAGCCGGAGAAAATAAAAATATCTTTACGGAAAAATATTCCATCTGAAGCAGGTTTGGGAGGAGGAAGCTCCGATGGAGCTTTTTTTCTAAAATTCTTAAATACATATTATTCGTATCCTTTAAGCAAAGAAGAATTATTCCGGTTGGCCTTTGAAGTTGGTTCTGATTTACCATTTTTTCTAAAAAATATGGCTTCAAGAGTAGAGGGAACAGGGGAAAAAATAACTCCATTTTTTCATCAATCTAAGCAGAAAATTTTGATTTTTAAGCCAAAATTCGGCTTTTCTACGAAAGAAGCTTATGAGTTATCAGATGCATATTCTACAATAAAGATGGCGGATATTCCATTGATTATACAAGGACTAAAAGAGGGAAATATTCAAGAAAAAGAAGAAAATATTTCTAACCATTTAGAGGAAGTACTTTTACTTCATAAAAAAGAACTGAAAAAATTGAAGGAAAAAATAGAAAAATATACTCGCAAAAAGACTTTTATGACTGGAAGCGGAAGTGCTTATTATATTTTTTTAGAAGAAAAATCTGCATATAGTATACGAAGAAAATGTAAAAAGTATTTTAAAGATTGCAAAGTACAACTTTGTAACTTTTTATAAAAAAAGGGAATAAAAAAGGGGAAGGTGTATTACAAATGAAAATTACAGATGTGAGAGTAAAAAAAATTATTGGCGAAGAAACTGGTAGATTAAAAGCATATGTAGATTTGACTTTTGATGAAGCTTTTGTAATTCATGGCTTAAAGTTGATTGAAGGAGAAAGTGGAAAATTTATTGCGATGCCTTCAAGAAAAATGCCAGATGGAGAATTTAAAGATATTGTCCATCCTATTAGCCCCGAATTAAGAAAAGAAATTACAGATTGTGTTATTCAAAAATATGAAGAAGTTTTAAAAGAAGAAATTGTTTCAGAAGAATAGGAACAGAGTAAAAATAGGAATTTTCAAATTCCTATTTTTTCATATTGACAAAACTATTTTTTTTTGTTATTCTATATAAGCAATGAAAATTGGGATGTCGCCAAGCGGTAAGGCAACGGACTTTGACTCCGTTATGCGTTGGTTCGAATCCAGCCATCCCAGCCATGAAAAGAATTATGCTACTCTAATATAAAAAGGGTAGCTTTTTTATTTGTATTAAAAAAAATTTACAAATCTTAAAAATATGATATAATTTTTTATCATAATAAAATAAAGGAGAGTACGATGAAAAAAATAATTTT
>QWCD01027944.1_pt1 | contig 13901 bp, 7 predicted proteins | sample 1972461 | NCBI WGS metagenome assembly QWCD01 (sample SAMN09866717, study PRJNA288562) | Human vaginal metagenome isolate term4_vaginal, whole genome shotgun... | isolation source: vagina | host: Homo sapiens | place: USA: California | reverse complement strand
TGGAATCGACATTCATCCAGGAGCAAAAATTGGCGCATATTTTTGCATTGATCACGGAACTGGCATTGTAATTGGCGAAACAACTGTAATCGGCGAGCATGTTAAGCTTTACCAAGGCGTAACGCTTGGTGCAAAAAGTTTTGCGCTAGACGAGAATGGAAATCCTGTAAAAGGCGGAAAGCGGCATCCAAATATTGGAAATAATGTTGTAATTTACGCAAACGCAACAATCTTAGGCGGAGAAACCACAATCGGCAGCGGAAGCATAATCGCAGCAAACGCGTGGATAAACCGCAGCATTCCTGCAAACACAACCTACCACTTTCCTAAAGCCTAATACGCTATAAAGTACGAATTGCACTTCTGCTACTTCTATATTTCTTCTGCTACTTCCACTATTTTTCTCTAGTGGTAATAAGAACAACTGTATTATGCTCTGTCTTTTATAAAACCGCAGCACTCGATTTCTGATAACTCAATAAAACCAGCAGATTTATAAAAAGCAATAGTTTTTTCTGTGCAATCTGTAGTCAATTGAATTTGACGAACATTAGGGTAAAAATCCACAATCGCATTTAACAAAGCAGAGCCTATTCCCTGCCTTTGATACTCTGGCAAAACAAGAATATCTTGAATAAGAACAACCGTATATCCGTCACCAACAGCTCTAGCAATGCCAACCAGCTCATCATTTTTATACGCAGCTAAAACCTTGAGCGAATTGTTAAAGCCATTTTCTAAGGCGGGTAAATCATCTGTATACGAAGACCAACCAACAGAATCATATAGTCTTAAAATATCTTTGCTATTATATTTTTCGTACTCTTTTATTTGCACGTCTGTTAAATTCATTTACAATAACACCTCGCAAAACATAGCAAAAGTGCGCGATCTAAAACGTAAAAACGGAAGAACGCGCACTAGTAATAATACTTAGCAAAAGCTACAACAGCTACTTTTTAAGTTGCACTGGCTCGTGATCCTTGCCCATCTTAAACTTAAGACCTGCACGCTGCCACATGCGATATTCGCCAACTGCCGTAAAGAGAACATCTGTGGAAGAGTTAAGCGCAGTTTCGCACGAATCTTGAATCACGCCAATAATAAGGCCAATAGCAACTACTTGCATAGCAATATCGTTTGAAATACCAAACGACGAGCACGCAAGAGGTATAAGCAAAAGCGAACCACCAGCTACTCCAGATGCACCTGCAGCGCTAACTGCAGAAAGCGCAGACAAAATCACAGCTGTTGGAATATCAACGTAAATCCCAAGCGTGTGAGCAGCGCACAAAGCCATAATCGAAATCGTTATAGCAGCACCACTCATATTAATGGTTGATCCAAGTGGTATAGAAACCGAGTAATTGTCTTTATTAAAACCGAGTTTTTCGCACAAATTCATGTTTACAGGAATATTTGCAGCAGAAGAACGCATAAAGAACGCTGTAACTCCCGAATCGCGCAACGTACGCAATACAAGAGGATACGGATTCTTGCCAGTAAGCGAAAAAACCAAAATAGGATTTACAATCAAAGCAACAACAGCCATAGTGCATACTAACAAGGCAATAACGGAACCGTATTCACTAAAAATACGAAGACCATTGCTTGCCACTGTTGTATAAACAAGACCCATAATGCCAAAAGGTGCTGCGTTAATAATCCAGTGAACAATTTTTCCAATAGCAGAAGAAACGTTGTCAAAGAATGCTTTAGTGGAAGGCTCCGCCAAGCGAAGTGCTACGCCAAATGCGATTGCCCAGAATAAAATACCAATAAAGTTTCCCTTTGCAAGAGCATCTACAGGGTTTACAACAATATTTAGCACAAGAGAATTAAGAACTTCGCCGATTCCTTGAGGAGATGGCGAAGATGCTGCTTCAACATGCGCAAAAGTGAAGTCAACAGGGAAAATCATAGCTGCGCAAACAGCTATAAGGCTTGCAATAAACGTAGAAAGTGCATACAACACGATTACAAGCTTCATGTTTCCAACACTTTTTGCTTTTGCAAGCGCGCCAATCACAAGGCAAAATACCAAAATCGGCGCAACGGATTTAAGTGCGCTCACAAACAGCTTTCCCATAAGATCTAGCACGTAAACGTGAGATGGCACGAAAAGACCAAGTGCAGCGCCTAGAAAAAGACCAATAACAATACGCAGAATAAGGTCAATGCTATTCCACTTTTGAATAATCTTGTGCATGAGAGTCTCCTGTAATTTAGTTTGTGCAGAATATTTTATACTCTTTTATTTGTATTCATACTCGCAAGATTTTCTATTTTTACATATTATACACATGTATGCATATATATGCAAATCGTTAGGTTTTAGTTATTCAATAATTCAATAATTAAATGACTTAGCAACTCAGTAAATAAAGGCTTCAATAAGTGTTTATGATTAATATAACTTAAGATATAGTAAACATCTACAAGTTCCCATTTAATCGCAAATAAAATGACAAAATGCCTCACTTCGCAAAGTAAAAAAAATGCAAAGTGAGGCACGTTTTTAATTAATTTAATTATTCTATTATTTAATACTGAGCAAACATACTGAATGCATTTAAGCCAACATTAAGAGGCTCTAAAGCTAGCCGATCTGCAATAGCCAGACCAGCTAGCAAGTATTCTACTTATTGCTGTGACGATAAGCACCGCGACGCCTGCTGCCTAAAAGCGCAGCACCAGCAGCACTAATAGTTGCAGCAAGCAAGCCAAACACAGACACATTACTACCAGTATTACTAAGTCGATCAGCACGACCACTCTTCAAAACCTTAGAACGCACAGAAGCACGAACCTTGGCAGCATTAGACTTAGCATCAGCCAAAGCTTTACGAGCCATAGAAAGGTTGCGAACAGCAGCATCAACCTGAGCCTGAGTTGCATTAGGATCCGCAAGCACACGCTTAGCTTCCGCCAAAGCAGTATTCACATCCGCCTGAGACTTAGAAACTTGAGCATCTGCCTGCTTAACAGCCTGGTTATTCTCAACAGAAGCATTCACATCAATAGAATTTGTGCCATTAGAAGTGTTATCAGCGTTGTTGCTAGAAGCGTTACCAGAGTTTGCGCCAGCATTATCGGCATTATTAGAACCAACGTTACCAGTCTGTGAATCAGACTCAGCATTCTGAATCTGAATATTCAACTCACCCTTATCTGCAATAGTAGGCGCGTTATCATTCACACCAATACCAGACTCAGAACCAGTACCAGAGCCAGTACCAGAGCCGCTATACTTATTCACAATACTGTTCTTCGCAGCCTGAAGATCCTTCAACGCAGAATCAACTTGAGCCTGGGTAGCATTAGGATCCGCAAGCACGCTCTTAGCTTCCGCCAACGCCTTCTTATACACATCCAAATCATTAGGCTCACCAAGCGAGTATTCTAACGACTTGCTAAAGCGAGAATCATCATCAACTTCAGCTTGCAATACCGTCTTATTAACACCATTCAAAGCATCTTTAGCATTCTTAAGATTCTTTAACGAAGAATCAACAAGAGCCTGACGCTCTGATTGAGACTTACCAGCAAGATCTTTACTCTCGTCACCAGATCCAGCCAGTTTAGAAACAAGCTCCTTCGCATCTTGCAAAGCCTTATTATATGCTTGCTGCTTTTCAGCAGTATCATACACGTACTTTACAGACTCTTTCACACTATTCTCAAGAGCAATCTCAGCTTGCAAATCAGCAATATCAACACCATTCAATGCAACTGCTGCGGTTTGAAGCTGCTGCAGCGCATCATTAACAGCTTTCTGTTTTTCTTCAGGAGACTTATGAGACTGATTGTTATTCGCTTCAGTAAGAGAAGACTCAGCCTGCTGCAGAGCTGCATCAAACGCAGACTTCTTATCCTGAACAGCATTCGTATACTGTACGGACTTCTTCAAAGAATTAGCTTTGTTAACTTCAGCTTGCAACTTAGACGTATCTACAGTTCCATTAAGAGCGTTAGAAGCAGTTTCAAGGTTAGCCTTAGCATCGTTGATTGCTTCCTCAGTCTTGCCCTGAGGATTCTTCAAGATATATTGAGCAGCTTGCAAAGCATGATCAAAATTATCTCGCTTATCTTTATCGGCGTTCTTATAAGCTACTTTAGACTTATTAATATTGGCATCATTAACAGCCTTCTGCAAAGCAGAGGTATCCTGACCGTCCAAACCAGTAACAGCATTTGTAAGAGCAGTGATAGCGTTAGTAATATCACCTGCTGTTGCACCAGCTTTCTCTACGATACCTTCTGCAGAGGTTATAGCATTGTCAAGATCAGTTTGCTTCCCAACAGAAGCATTCTTATAAGAAACATCATTCTTCTTATCTTTTGCTTCTGTGAGTTTTGCTACCAATTGAGACTTATCATGACCATCAAGAGCATCAATCGCTTTGCTTAAATTATCTTTAGCATCATTAATAGACTGCTGTGAAGCATCTTGACCCTGCTTATTCTTGCCTTGCAATTCATAAGCTATCTCAATTTCATCCTGAAGCTTTGACTTGTCAACAGTATTACCACCGAGATCATTAACAGCTTGTTCTAATGCTTTCTTAATATTGTCAACCTTGGTACCATCAGCATTCGTACCGTTAGCTGTGTCAACAAGAGTAGATGCATTTGTTAACGCACTGTCAAAAGCAGTCTTCTTAGATGTATCATTGTAGCTATCAGACTTTTTAAGGTCTTCTTCCTGCTTCTTGACCAAATCAACAAGAGCCTTAAGATCTCCCATCTTTTTGTCAAGCTCTTTAGCCTTGGTAACAACATCAGTGATAGCAGTCTTAGCCTGATCAACAGTATTCAACTTATTGCTGGTAGGGTCAGTTTCAATATCATCAATCTCTGCTTTAAGCGCATCTTTCTGAGCTTTGTTAAGATTGGTGAGCTTATCTACTTCAGATTTAGCATCCTTCTTAGCTTTCTTTAGCTCAGCTTCCTCAAGAATACCCTCAACTTCTCGCAGATCTTTAGCACTGTCAATGCGACCGATTAAACCATTAGCTTCATCTTCAGTAAGATCACCTTTCTGCTTCAGCTCAGCAATCTTCTTCTTAGCAGCAGCTTTAGCATCAGCGGTATTGGCATTATCTAATATGGTTTCAACACTATCAAGATCTTTAGCGCTATCAATGTCACCCTGATACTTCTGCTTATCTAGTGCGTTGAGATTAGTCAACTCACCAATCTTCTTCTTAGCATCAGTCTTAGCCTTATCAAGACCTTCTTTATTACTGTTATCAGCAGCATTCTGATTCTGAGTAGCCTTTTCCGCAGCCTGTTGCTTTATAGTATTTATATCATTCTCATCAGCTGCATTCTGAATATTCTCAATAAACTGCTTCTTATCACCAGGCGTAAGATTTTTATAATCTTCACCATTGCGAATTTCATCAATAGCAGCCTGCTTTTTCTTCTCAAGCTCAGCATCCTTCTTGTCTTTTTCAGCTTGCTGATTAGAAGTATTCTCCTCTTGAGTAGCTTGCTGCTGCTTTTTGTCGACAGTACTATTATCAGTAGCTTGTTGAGTTTGAACAGCCTGCTTTTGCTGCTCTTCTTCCTTAGCCTGCTGATCATTCTTCTGCTTCTGATCCTCATCAGACTTCTTATTTTTAGCTTCATTAACTATGCGGTTAATCTCATCAGGATCAGTCTTACCCTTAAGCTTGTTCTTCAGTTCTTGCTTAGTTTTCTCATCTAAGCTACTAGTAGCATTCTCAATCTGCTTCTGAGCATCTTTCTTTTTCTTCTCATCTTTACCATGCTCATCAGCAGACTTAATAATATTGTCTACATCTCCTGGCTTAGCAATATTGTTGATATCGTTCTTATGATCTTCCTTAAACTTCTTAATCTCTTGATCATTCAAGCCATTTTTCTTAAGAATCTTGTCAATAAGATCATTAGCTTCATTCTTAAGTTCTTCAGGCTTAGGAGCGGCAGAATCTGAAACGAAGCAATCATCTGCAGAAAGCATAAAAGCAGTTTCCTGACCAAAGTTGCCATTCTTCTTAATCTCTATAGAACTACCTTGATATATTGAAACAATACCATTCTGACCAAAATTTCCATTGGATAACGTTAGATTTGAATCACTCTTGGTATGCCACTTATCTTTATAGTTGTAAAGTTGCATACCATTACCCTTATTATCGCCAGTAGCATTCAGCTTATCTAATAAACCGCTAGTGCCATTAATAAATTCATCAGTTATTGCGGTTTGTCCTTGATTAGCTTCCCAGTTATCTTGTACGAACTTGCGAACAAACTTATGCCAATCATCTGGAGTAAGCTTACTTTTATCTTTAACAGCAATCTTAGTGATATTATATTTGTAACCATTCCTGCTAGCGTTTTGCATCGTTGGCTTTTCTGGATTACCCTTTGTATACACCAACTCAGAATAGTCGAAAGTAGACGTTGAACCGTCATTAAACTTAACAGTCATAGTATGCGTATTATCATCAAATGTGATAGCGCTTTCATTATTATCTTTTAACTTGCTTTTAAGACCACTATTGGCTTCTAATATAGCTTGTCTAACTTTCTTCTGGTCTTCATCTTTTAAACTCTTAGCATTATCAACTGCTGTACGAGCTGGAAGCGTAATGTAAGTGGTCTCATTAAGCTTCTTCGCTTGATACACCATCTTGCTGCCATCGAGCTTATCAGTAGACTTATCAGTATAAGTGATAGTCACGTTGCCTTGAGTATCAACAGTAATAATGTTTTTAGTTTTAGCATCAGCAGCACTACTAGGGTTACCAATAGCATTCATGAAGTCAGCTTTAGTTTTATTCGCTTCATAAACTTTATTCACAAGTTCTGTTTGCTCACCTTGAGTCAATTGAGCTGGATTTCCAACAGCCATTGGAACTGGATAGTATGGCGTAAACTTATCCGCAAGCGAACGCTGCTTCTTTACAAGATACTTGCCTTCAATTGTCTTAGTGGAAGGAGTGCCAATTTTATCATCAAACGTGATAGTCGCTTTGCCGTTAGCATCAACAGTTACACTCTTGATATTTTTATCTTTATTAGCATTCTTAATAGCATCTTCAACTTTCTTCTGCTCTGACTTATCAAGATCAGTTGGTTTCTTTACAGGAGTCAAATCTGGATACGTAATTTTTGTGCGATCCGCTAACGGCACATAGCGCTTAGTCAGATTCTCCTTAAAAATAGTATCCGTAGAGTTATCTTTATACGTTACCTTCGCACTGCCATCATCATTAATAGTTACAGCCTGCTTGAAAGCCTCTTCAGTTTGAGTCTGTTCCATACCTTTAAGCTTGTTCAGCACATCGGTATTACTCTTATTAGCATCCCATAGCTTGCTGAGTATTTTATCTCGCTCAGACTTTGTTGGCTGTCCAAATGTAGCAATTTCTGTAGCCTGAGGATAATTAAGCTCTAATTCCTTGGAATAATATGGCAAAGTCGGTGCAAGCTCAACCTTGCCAACGGTGTAATGCCAGTTACCCAGTACCTGATACACGCCACCAGCAAACTTCAAAGGTGTCTTTTTATCGTTCAGTTTAATAACGAAGCTAATCTTAGACTTTCTATTACCTCTACTCTCCCAGTTAATAATCAAAGCGCTAGTGGCTTCCCCATATTCCCTAGAAGTACCGAGAGTATTACCAGATATGTCATAGCCGCCAGCTTCGCCAGTCATTCTTGCCCAGTTATTCTTAAATTCAGCACCTTGCGCTTTATTATTATCAAACCAGAAACGGCTTGCGGACTGATTCCAAGAATCCTTTGTATATGTTGCACCTGTCTGTTGAGAAGACAAACCACCAGTCAACTGTTCATGTTTGTACAAAGTAATGCTATCGTCTACAATTGTGACGTCCTTAGGCACGCTCGCCCACCAGAATGGTCTACCACCCCACCAATCGCCATTAGAATTAAACTGGTATTCAACCTTAATAATATTGTCCGTAAGTTTTTTTGTCTGCCGTATCCTTATTATCGTTTTGTTTTTCATCGCATGGCACTAGTTTAATATCCACATACCTCTGCGCCTTTGTAGAAGAATCACGATTCGCATACCTATAGCTACCATCAGGAAGATTAAAACCATTAGCCCAAGCTTGATGAGTTGGCAAACCAGCACCACAAGCAAGCAAGCTTGCCAACGTTGCAGTCACAGCAATCTTCGGTAAACGCGAAACCGCATACGACTTACATGCTTCTAAACGAGTTCCACTTATATCATTCGCCATTGAACGAAGTACACTCGGCTTCAAATACGCGTAATTCTTAGACACATGTAAAGCATTTTTAGCAGTTTGCGTTTTCTTAACCATTAACAGTCCTCACTTATATATTTTCTCTTCAACTCGCTCTGCAGACATAAACTCACATCTTGCAAAAGAGCTTGTTAATAGAGCAAAGGATACCCCCCCCCCCATGCGGAAATTCAAGTATTATAGATAAAAACTACTATATGATTAAAGTCACAACTATATTGAATATTAAATATTACAAATAATCATTCGAGCGCAGCATAGCTAGTATTTGGTAATTGAGGCAAAACAACAAGCAATCCTGCTGTGAAAATCAGCGCGAGTATAGGCAAAAGCTGCCATTGGAACGTAGACGAGAATGCAAATCCAATCCAAGAACCAGTAGTAGCACCAATCGCAAACGCAAGGCGCGCCCAACCAGAAAACTTAGCGAGAGCACTTCCCTTAAACAGAATCTGACGCGCAACAATAATCGGCTCCACTAGCAGCATTCCGCCAATTGCCTCAAGTAAGAACGCAAAGCACATTATTGGCAAAAGATTAATAAACATAAAGCAATAAGAAAATGCGCTCACAATAATGCCTAAAATTGCAACTTTTCTTAAACCGAGTTTTTGAGACGAGTGCGCATACAAAACGGATGCAAGCACGCTTCCTACACCAGTAAAAATATACAGTATTGTTAAAGATTGAGAGCCATATTGCTTACCAAGACCTAGAAGAATATAAGAAACAGAGCATGCAGGAATAAAAGCAACCAAAAGAGATCCAGCAAGAAGCATGATTTTACTCTTTAGTAATGGATTCGCAGATTGCTTAACTGTGGATTGATTATCTGCAGATTTGGAATCTGCTTTATTTTCCAGTTCCGTCTGCGATTCCTGCAATTCTTGCGATTCATTCTCTACATCTTGCTGCGCTTCCGCTACTTCGCAAGACGCTCGCGCAATGTCTTGTTTCATAATAAATCGCGTAGCACAAGCCGCAAAAGAAGTAGCGGACGAGAAAATCAAAACAGCAGGAATCGACCAGCTTGCAATCCAAGATCCAAGCGGAGAGCCAAGCAGAGTTCCTGTAACACTCGCCAAAACGCTCACAATGCCACTGTAGTTTACAATCATGCCGTCATCGCCGCCGGCAGCATCAACCTCGAAAACTTCGCTAGCAATATCAATCACTTGACCAGTAATCAGCAATGCGCAAGAAAGAGCCACCAGCGACCACTTCCACGCAGGAGAGCCAAGCATAAGAAGCGGTAGTAAACTAAGCACGCCTTCTACGCCTTCAGTCATTGCAAGAGCGCGAAAACCTCCAAGCTTATCAACAATCCAACCAGAGCATGGCGAAAGAAAATCGGCAACCGTCATAAAAGTCTTACGAAAACCAATCACCCAAGCCGGCAAGCCCACAATAATAATCGAAGGCAAAACCGAGCCTTCATACGCTTGATTGCCTAGCATAGAAAAACAGAAGCCGACTAAAGCCCATCGCAATGCTGGACTAATAGATCTCATACGAATAAAAATATTATTCTTACTAAATATTGACTTCACAGCAACCAACTCTCCCTTAAAGCTCTTGTAAAATCGCAAATCATAATGCAAGCTTCTGCAAATGCATAACTACTCGCAAATCACTATCAAACTTAAATAATTCACTACAAACTACACAAATCCAATAGCTTATTTTACAAATTTAGTAACACTATACTCTTGTTCAAGAAAAAACAACAAATAATAATACAAAATAACAAAAACGCTACAAAAAACAGTGGTTAGCTATAGACCAAAAACAGTTTAGACAAAAAGTGAGGGTTATAGGCCAAAAGTAAAAAACAAAAAGTGAAAAACAAAAAAGCTTTCGGTTTTGAATGCCCCTAGTAGCAAACAAAACCGAAAGCAACACACTCAACACTCAAAACCCCGCAACCAACGCCCTAACTCTGGGAAGAAAAGAAAATAATAGCAAACCAGAATTAAAACAAAAGTGCAAGAAGCAAGAGCAAAGCCAGTGCGACATTTCCCTACAAAACACCACACCAGTCGTTAAGTGCAAACTCTAAAAGAGCATAAGCGCGCACTYACCGCGCTTGTCCTTGCCGTTCTTGTTCTCAACCTCAGTCTTAGCACCAGCAGCGGCGCCATTAGCAGCGCCAGCCTTACCAGCAGCAGCACCTGGCTTAGCAGGAGCAGGGGTCACAACGCCTGGAACACCAGGAAGAGTAGTTGGAACCAATGGGTCAGTAATCTGTGGAAGATCAGCTGGAAGCTTTACACCGTCGCGAACAGCAGCATTGTAAGCAGCCTTGTAGGCTTCCAAAGCATTATTGTAAGCACGAGAAGCAGCCTCAGCCTCAGACTTAGCCTTACCAAACTCTTTATTAGCCTTCTGGAAAGCCTTATCAGCAGCAGTCTGCTCAGCAGAAGCACGATTCTCAGCATCAACTAAAGCATTGTAAGCAGTTGGATCCTTAAGATTCAAACCACTAGCCTCAGCATCAGAAACAGCCTTCTGAGCAGCCTTGAAGTTAGCCTGAGCCATCTTCAAAGCAGCATCAGCCTTCTCCAAAGCCTCAAACTTCTCATCGTAAGTCTTAAGCTTATCAGCCTTATCAGCAGCAGCAGAATCAAGCTTAGACTTAGCAGCAGAAACAACAGCAACGTGATGAGCCTTGGAATGAGCAGCCTTATAAGCAGCATCATCACGAGCTTCCTTATCAGCCTTCTCCTGTGCTACCTTTTCCTTAAGCTCATAATAAGCACGGTTGTACATACCATCCAACTTGGTCTGCTCAGGCTTAAGTGCATTCTCAGCAGTAGTGACAGCATCAGCCTGTTCCTTACCCTTGCCAGCAGTAGTAGCACTATACTGATCACCAAGGGCAGTCTTCATTGCTTCATTCTTAGCCTTAGCCTCTTCAACAGCCTTCTTTAGCGGAGCAACAACACCTTCCTGAGTCTTAATAGCATCATCCAATTCCTTAAGCGACGCGGTATCTTCAGCGTAAATCTGATCAGGAGTCTTAGCAGCATCAGCAGCAAAAGCTGGGGTTGCCATTGCGAAGCCGGCAAGCAAAGTTGCGCCAGCAGCGAAAGCGGCGATAGCCTTCTTATTCATCATTTTATTTCCTTTCTTCTTCTCCCCCACGCGCATGCAGCCAATCCGCAAGCGGCGGGGAAAAATAATCAAACACGCGTTCGCGCATTTCCACCAACGGTTATCCACCGTGTGATGTTGCTATTAACATACCCCCCCCCCCGTTTGAAAAAGTCAAGCCCCAGCCACACATGCCAAACCGAAAAAAATGATGTTATACACAAACTAATCCACAATTAAGCCACACTCGCCGTAAAATTTATGGATAAACAACACTTAAATCGTAAAAATACGCATTTCAAGGTTTTTGAAGAATTTTCCCAGGTTTTTTTAAGAAAAGACTTTCCGCGCGTGTCGCAGTACAAAAAGCGTAGTTAATTAACTCGGGAATCGTTAGCGCGGTCTAAGCGCGCGAACGACGCGACACGCCGCCAGTTTGTACCATACGCGACTCGTATGGTAACGTTTTCGCAAACTAAAAACCATTACCCCACCAATAGTCATGTCTTTTCAACGATGAAAGGAATACTCAAATGTCTACAATCAAACGCGTAGCATACGCAATACTACATAATTACGGAAAAATGAGCCACGAAAGACTAGAACTACTCACGTACTACTGTCAAGCACAATACTTATCTACAACAAGCCTACAATTATTCCCCAACTCATTCCAAGCATGGAAAAACGGGCCAGTATGCCTAGAACTATTTAACATATGCTACCTAACACAAGACGAAGTAAGCGAAAACAATATTATCTTCAGCCCAGTCGAACTATACAAATCATTTAACTGCTCCCAACTACGCGTAATATACGCTGTTTGCGACGCGTTAAAAGATTACACTACACAAGACTTAGCCGCCAGAGCACGCAGTGAACTGCCATGGGTTGACGCTAGAAGAGGCGTTAACACTAACAACGCATGCGATACTGAACTATCACATAAAATCATCCACGATTATTACGCGAAAAACCCTGTAATTGCAGACGGGCGCGCGAATACAAGAAGTAGAAGCGTTGAAAACGCCATACGCCGTCTAAGAGACGCGCATCTTAAAAAATGCAAGCAAGCAGAAAAAGAAAAACTAGAAGCACAAAATCAAGCGCACGCGGTTAATAATCATTGTAAAGAACTCATAGACACTGAAAACATGGTCATGCGTAAAATCAGCATGCTAAACGAGTTCAAAAACATGTCGGATAATAATATTAAAACTCGAGCACGCATGATAGCTAGAAGCATAGGAAAACAATTATGCGAATACGAGCAGAACGAGATTAAACGCCAAAACTTTCAACATAACCTAGAAGCAGTAAAACAACAAAACACAACCCAAAACACGAGTACAAACACGACTACAAACAACACTAGTAGTAACACGACTCAAAACACGACTAGTAAAAGTAGTAGTAAAACTAGTAACACGACTACAAACAGTGGAAACACTGCAAACAACGCAAAGGCTACGACTAGCGGAAACACTACGCACAGCACGAACACTACAACTAGCAGGAATCCTGCGACTAGCGCAAAGAGTGAAGCCAGCAAAAAATCTGCATCCAGTAGAAAATCTTCAACCAGCAAAAAGTCCGCAAAAAACGAAGCTAGTTAACGCATTTTGCGCGACTTCACAGCAATTCATGATATGTTAAACAATAGAACAACAACAAAAAACGCCACTGTTTTAGCAGTGGCGTTATTGCGTTTGTGGAGTCGCGGGGAATTGAACCCCGGTCCGGAAACCGTACCCTCGGTCTTCTACGTGCGTAGTCTGCTGGCCATTCGGCAGTTTTTCTGCCCCCATGTTATCGCAGACAATTCATGGCGAGCATATCTACAGTAAAAGTCCCTGAATTGCCCTGCAGCTCGGCAATTCAAGCAAGTCTTCTAATGACGTTTAGCACCACTCCGAAGACGTGAGTGGGTAAACGGAGCAGCTGCTCACTGGTTAATCCTGGCGCGAAGCTCAGGCAGCGAGAGCGAACTCAGTGCGATTAGATTTAGCACTTATTCTTTTGCGAAAGGACGTTTACGAGTGGACTTTCGCATTCTCGGCACGCTTCCCCGCGGCGAACAGATCACCGTCGAAACCGATCGACCCCTTTTGATTTATCAAACTATCAATTAGATACTGGCATAAAGCCAGAATAATCATTATAAATAAACGTTTTAACAGAGTCAACCTGTTTTAGAATATTGATTTATTTCAGACTAATCCAAAGACTAATCCAAAGACTAATCCAATAAATCACTTACCTTTAGTCTCACCTGTTTTAACACCATCACTATTGCCTTTGGCAAGCTTCTTCGATTTTTCAACAAATCTTCTATTAACAACAAACGTACAAATTGACGCAACAAACACGCAAATAAATATTGTAACGTTTCTAGCTCTAGCATTTCCAAGACTTTTTACAGCATTAACATGAAGAGCAACAGCAGATTCCGCATCAACAGTGGTCTTTACTTTTCCGTCACTAACGCTCACAGTTTTAGTGCAATCTTTAGACTCATAAACATTGCAATATTCACCA
>QWCD01000264.1_pt1 | contig 13971 bp, 12 predicted proteins | sample 1972461 | NCBI WGS metagenome assembly QWCD01 (sample SAMN09866717, study PRJNA288562) | Human vaginal metagenome isolate term4_vaginal, whole genome shotgun... | isolation source: vagina | host: Homo sapiens | place: USA: California | reverse complement strand
TATAGCCAAGTGGTAAGGCACGGGTCTGCAAAACCTTTATGCGCCGGTTCAAATCCGGCTACCGCCTTTTGTATATATCATGCCGGCGTGGCGGAATTGGCAGACGCGCGGGACTCAAAATCCCGTGCCTTCACGGGCGTGTGGGTTCGACCCCCACCGCCGGCACTAAGAAAAGCCCAGAAATGATCATTTTTCGACATTTCTGGGCTTTTTATTGCTCAATTGATAAGTTGAAGAAGCTGACAAAAAAGTTATTTTTATTTATACTAATGTCTGAAGATAAAGAGAAGTTTTAAATTTTAGGAAGGAAAAATAAAGTGAAAAAGCCTCTTATTTTTAATCATCAAATTGCCTTAAAGAAGCCAGAAAATATTCGAAATAAAGAGGCATATTGTCCTTTCTGTGATGTGGCACATTTGAAGCAAATCTTTAGGCAAGAGGGCCAAAAAATTTGGTTAATGAATAAGTACCGTACATTTGAGGATGCCTATCAAACGATCATTATAGAATCGTCTGAGCATTGGAAAGATATTTCTTCGTATAATCAAAGTGAAAATCGCTCGATTTTTAGATTTACGTTTGATTGTTGGTTGGAAATGCTACATGATGATCGGTTTCATAAGGTTCTCTTTTTTAAAAATCATGGACCACTTTCAGGTGGAAGTATTCGCCATCCTCATTTTCAAATTGTAGGTTTACAAAATAAGGAAAACGAGGATGAAGTGACTATAGAAAATTTAAAGGGAGTAGAAGTGGTTTCTAAAGGTTCGGTAAGCGTAAATATATCCACTGTTCCGATAGTTGGAGCCAGTGAGTTTAATGTGTTTATTGGAAATTTAGAAGACTTAGATATTTTTGCGGATGCTGTTCAGGGAATTGTAAGGTATGTTTTAAAACATACTTTTTCCGCAAACTCAGATTCTTATAATTTATTTTTCTATGCCATGGCAGGAGGTTACTATTGTAAAGTTATGCCACGATTTATAACGAGTCCGTATTTTATAGGTTTTAAAATGAGTCAAGTATTAAGACTAGAGGAGTTAGTGAAAATTGCTGAACAGATAAAGCCATTCCTTCCCCTTTGAATAAAGGAAAGTGGCTTTATTTTTTATTTGTGAAATTTTGATTAGCCTTTAGAATATTCAAGATAAGTATTGACTTTCGATAACTTGCTTTATACAATGAGACCTGTGATTATATAAAGGTTTTATATCTATCTTTATGTGATTAACTGAACGTAGGAAAGGAAAGTAAAAATGACAAAGATTTATATGTATGGTGTCAGTGAACAAGAACGCGAATTAGCACAACGTTGGGGAGAAGAAAACAATATTGAATTGTTCTTAGACGAAGATATTTTAATGGCTGATACAGTTGATCGTTGTAAGGGATACGATGGTGTCAGCACATATCAATACACTCGTTTAGATGATACTGTTTATCCAAAATTAAAAGAATTCGGCATCAAAAACATTGCACAACGTATGGCAGGATTTGATCCTTATAACTTAGAATTAGCAAAAGAAAATGACGTGATCATTTCTAATGTTCCTGCTTATTCTCCAGAATCTATTGCTGAATATTCAGTTGGTCAAGCTATTAACGGTATCCGTAATCTTTATACAATTAATCACCATTCTTTAAATCATGATTTCCGTGAATCTTTATTTATTCGTGGTTCTCGTGTAGGTGGTAAGACAGTTGCTATTTTAGGAACTGGACGTATTGGTCAAGCAACTGCTCGTTTATTTAAAGGGTTAGGTTGTAAAGTTATTGGATATGACCTTTATCCAAACGATAAATTAGGCGACTTGTTGGAATATCGTGACACACCAGAAGATTGTGTAAAAGAAGCAGATATTATTTCTTTACATATGCCAGCAACTGACGATACCTATCATATGTTTGATGCAGATATGTTCAAATTATGTAAGAAAGGCGCTATCTTAATCAATGCAGGGCGTGGGGTTTTAGTAGATACAGAAGCTTTATTAGATGCTTTAGATGAAGGTCATTTATCTTTTGCAGCTTTAGATACTTACGAACATGAATTTGAATATGTCAAACATGATTACCAAACAAAAGCTATCACTGATCAAACCTTCTTACGGTTATTACATCACCCACTTGTTAGCTACACTCCACACATTGCTTACTACACAGATGAAGCTGTTCAAAATATGGTCTTCCACGCTTTAAACGCAACGAAATCTGTGATTGAAACAGGGGATACTAAATTACGTGTTAACTAATGTCAGTTTGACCATGAAGATGATCCATTGAAAGGAAAGAAGAGTTGGCTTTAGGCTAGCTCTTCTTTTTAATTTCTCATAAGCGGATTAAGTGGTACAATATGCAAAAACAAGGAGTAGGAGATTTGATATGTCAAATAAAAAAACGAGCATCAAAAAAGTAAATTCAGCTCTAAGAGAGGGACTAGTAATGGTTCCTGAAGTCATTCAAGAAGCTCCAGGTATTCAGGTATTTGGACACATTTTGAAGTCTTTTCTATATTCTACAGATGTAGCGACGATTACTTACTCTAATGCGGATGCGATTTTGGCCGTCTATCCACAAACTCCCCATCCTAGCATTATTTCAGCGATTCTTCAAGTTTCTACTCAGCCTGTCTTCGCTGGAGTAGGTGGTGGAAAAACTAATGGAATGAGGAGTGTAGAGATCGCTTTATTATCCGAAGCAGAAGGTGCTATTGGAGTAGTATGTAATGCTCCTATGCCGATAGAAACAATTCAAGCCATTGAAGATAGAATTGACTCTCCGATTATTTCAACGGTCCTTTCGGAATATGATCTGGTGGAGAAATTAAAGAGTGGTGTAGATATTTTAAATGTGGCCAATGGGCGTGAGACGCCAGACCTAGTCAGACGAGTTCGCCAACAGTTCCCAGATATTCCTATTATAGCCACAGGTGGGAAGACGGAAGAAAGCATTCGTGCTGTTATTGAAGCAGGGGCGGATGCAGTTTCTTGGACGCCACCAACAAATGTTGAGTTGTTCCAATCGATTATGAGTAAGTATCGTAAGCAGTCAGAAGCTCAATTTAAATCCTCACATGAAGGCTTAACTTTGGATGATTATGAGGAGAAATATGGACAGGTAGAGGACGAATAGAAAGAATTAGTCTGTAAAATAAAAAACGTCTTAGAGAGGTTCAACTTTCTAAGACGTTTTTTTAGAATTTTATAGAGAAAAAAGGGCTAATGTCCCTCTGCAAAGGTTAGAGTTTCGTTCTCTAAGGAAGCAATCCGAACGACTGAATAGATGTCTACGCCATGATCTACGATTCTTTGACGACCATCTTGGAAGGATTTTTCAATACAGATTCCCACACCTACAATTGTTGCATGAGCTTGTTCAGCAATGTTAATGAGGCCCATAGCAGCTTCACCATTAGCTAAGAAATCGTCAACAATAAGCACACGATCCTCTTGATTGAGGTATTGTTTACTGATAACAACATGGGAATCAGTATTTTTGGTATAACTATGAACGATTGTCCCGTAGGTTTCGTCATTTTGTAAGGTAGAAGGTTTCTGTTTTTTAGCAAAAAGCATAGGAACGCCGAGTTTAGCAGCTATGGTAATAGCTGGTGCGATTCCACTGGCTTCAATAGTGAGTACTTTGGTAATTTTTTTGTCACCGAAGTGAGCAAGTAATTCATCCGCAATATTTCCGATAACGATAGGATCGATTTGATGGTTAAGGAAGGAATCTACTTTCAAAACATTATTAGGAAAAACCTTACCATCTTCTAAAATACGTTGTTTTAAATCTGACACCGTTATATCCTCCTTAATGATGCGTGGGTTACAGTTTTTTTATTTATCTATTGTAACTCTTTTAGTCTTAAAAAGCGAACGCTTTTGTTACAAAAGTTAAATATATTTCGTAAATATGTGAATTCTTTATTATCTACTTAATTTGGAGTATAATAAAGCGAATTTTTATGAAGGAGAATAGAAGGAATGACTAATCATATCGTATTATTTGAACCTGAAATTCCGGCAAATACGGGAAATATTTCAAGAACATGTGCCGCAACAGATACGCACCTCCATTTGATCGAACCTTTGGGCTTCCAAGCAGATGATAAACATCTTAAACGTGCGGGACTAGATTATTGGGATGCTGTATCAATTACTTACCATGAAAATTTAGAGGCGTTTATGAATTATTTAGGAGATCGTCCTCTCTTTTTAGTGTCTAAGTTTGCAACGAGAGATTATACAGATATTGACTATACTGATCTTGGAGATGATATTTTCTTGATGTTTGGGAAGGAAACGACAGGCCTACCAGAAGAATTTATGAAAGAACATCAAGACCAATGTATTCGTATTCCAATGGATGATACTCATGTAAGATGCTTAAATTTGTCGAACTGTGCAGCTATTTGTATTTATGAAGTCTTACGTCAGCAAAATTTTAATCAGTTAGAACGCGTACATCTTTATCCCAAAGATAAATTAGCCTATTTAAAGAAGCCCTAAAAAGTCTATAAAAAAAGGTAAATTTCCTAAAGGACACTTAGTTTTTGAAAAGGGATAGGGTAAACTAAATTTGAAGTATAGAGAGGAGGCAGGCATGAAATCAGAAGATATCACGAAACAAACAGAGAAAGTATCTTTTAAAGAGAGATTTAAGGCGTGGAATAGACGTTGTCATTTAGTAAAATGGATACTTTTTCTCGGATTGTTGGGGGGATTTATTTTTGAATCTTATCTTGTCATAGGGGCTAAATTGACAGATGTTGATAATTTGCAAAATAAGTTGCAATTAACGACAGAAGTCTTTGACCGAAATAACCAATCAGTAGGAGAATTAGCAGACGGTAAGGGCACTTATGTGACTTTGGAACAGATTTCTCCAAATATTCAAAAGGCCGTCATTTCGACAGAAGACCATCGATTTTATCAGCATCATGGTTTCGATTTGATAGGGATTGGGAGAGCTTTAGTTGGATTTGTGATTCATCGAGGGAATGTTGTTGGAGGAGGGTCCACTTTAACGCAACAACTGGTGAAGAACTCTTTTTTGACGAATGAACAGAGCCTTCTAAGGAAATTCAAAGAATTATTTATTGCTTTGGAAGTAGAGAAAAAGTACTCAAAAGAAGAAATCTTAGAGATGTATTTGAACCATAGCTATTTTGGAAATGGGGTTTATGGGGTAGAGGATGCTTCTCAAAAGTACTTTGGAACATCAGCGAAAGATATAAGTGTCAGCAATGCGGCAGTATTAGCAGGAGCACTTAAAGCCCCTAGCCTTTATAATCCTATTGATAATTATGAAAAGGCGAAAAACCGTCGAGATACAGTCCTTGGCTTAATGGTGGATAATAAAGTTTTAAGCAATGAAGAAGAACAGAAGGCGGTTCAAACCAAACTGCCTAAAATGAATAATCCGGTCAAAAGTGAACAGTCGCCTTATCCTTATTACTTTGCTGGGGTGTTAGAAGAGGCCATGAATAAGTATGGATTATCTGAAGAAAAGATTATGAACGGGGGATATAAAATCTATACCTGTTTGAATCCTTCTTATCAAAAGCCTTTGGAAGCTACCTACCATAATAAGCGACTGTTTCCGATGAATCCTGCCGGAGACACTTCTCAAAGTGCTACTGTGGTTTTAGATCCTTATAATGGAGGAGTACTCGCTTCTGTAGGTGGGGTAGGCGATTATTCTTTTAGAGGCTTTAATCGTTCGACACAGATGAAGCGGCAACCGGGTTCTATTTTAAAACCGTTAAATGTCTATGTTCCAGCTCTAGAATCAGGGTATAAGATCAATTCTATTGTTCCAGACGAAGTTCGATCCTATGGAGAGAACAACTACAGACCAGAAAATTGGAATTTCCAATATCAAGGCAAGTTACCCCTATGGCAAGCTTTAGCACTTTCTAAAAATACGAGTGCCGTGTGGTTAATGAACCAGGTGGGCGTGAATAAGTCTATGAAAAAGTTAGATGATTTTGGAATTCCTTATGGCCAAGAAGACTTGTCTTTAGCTTCTGCTTTAGGAGGACTCACGAATGGGGTATCACCTATCCAAATGGCTTCAGCTTATACCACGTTTGCCAATAACGGCAAACGGTCAGAAGCCTATTTCATCACCAAGATTATAGGCCCTAACGGAAAAGAAATTGTACACGAGCAAGCTCCTAAGCAAAAAAATGTCATTTCCCCTGAATTAGCCAAACAAATGACGAGCATGATGTTAGCGGTGTATGACGGGCAATACACTGGAGCAATTTGTGAACCTGCGGGGTATCAAGTAGCTGGTAAAACAGGGACTGTGGAATTAACGCTCGGTGATAAGAATTTAGCAGGCTATAATGATGAATGGTTTGTGGCGTATACGCCAGATGTTGTGGTGACCAGTTGGTATGGTTTTGATCAAACCACTGAAAAGAACTATTTAGCGGCAAATGCACCCGTGACTTCTCACATTTCTTTTAAACAGGTGTTAACTGGAGTGTTAAATGCAAGCCCTCGAACGCCATTCAAAATTCCTTCTGCAGCTAATCAAAATTACGGAGGAAGTTATTCTTCATCCAGCGATAAAGATGATAAAAAGAAGAACGTTAAGAAAAAGAAAGAATTGATTGATAAGGTCATTCGGGAAGGAAAAGATCTTATGAAGCAATTTAAACGTATTTTCTAATAAGAGATTAAGAAAGCAAAAACGTCTAGTAGCTTTTCAAATAAGTGGTTTAATGGTATAGTGATAAAAATGACAAAGAGGAGAGATTCTGTTGGTAAATATTTATGACACAATTAATGAATTAGAACGTAATGTACGCGATTTAGAAGCTTACAACGATTTAAATCAAGCCATGGATGCTGTGCTTAAGAACGAAGAAGCACGTCAAATTTATATCGAATTCAGAAACTATCAATTGGCTTTACAAAGTAAAATGATGGTTGGACAAGAACCGAGTGAAGACGATATGAAGAAAGCTCAAGAAATGCAAGAATCTTTAGGGGAAAATGAGCTTTTAAGTGACTTAATGAAAAAAGAACAAGCCTTGAATAAATACGTTGAAGATGTTAATCAAGCGATTATGCGCCCAATTCGTGAAATTTATAATAAGGCCAATCAAAAAATGGATGTTAAGGAAGACTAAGTCTTTTACCTCGAAAAGCAGCCGATCACTTATCGGCTGCTTTTCTTTTTATAAAAAGAAAGTAGAAGCCCTGAAGCTATAATCTGCCTACCACTAGCTTTGAAATTATGCTAAACTATTAAGGTGAATGTAAAGAAGGGAGAAGGGCTGATGATTCGGTTTATCCATGCGGCAGACCTGCATTTAGGGCAACCCATGAAAAAGATAAAAACACAAAATAAAAAATTATACCATTCTCTCTTAAAGGCAACAGAAGAAAGTTTTTTCCGATTGATTGATATTGCTATCAACGAAAAGGTGGATTTCGTATTGTTGGCAGGAGATCTTTATGATAATCCTAAGGGAAGTTTGCAAGAACAGTTCTTGTTGAAGCAAGGCTTAGACCGGTTAGCTCAAGCTAATATCAAGACTTTCATGCTTTTCGGAAACCACGATCACTTGGCAATGGCTCAAGATCATTTGCGCTTCCCAGAGGAAGTAACGGTTTTCCCGAGGGAGATAACAACGGTCCACTTTACCAGTAAAAGTAAGGAAGAAGTGGCTATTACAGGTTTTTCTTATGATCAAAGGTGGATCCGAGAAGATATGGCAAGGAAATTCCCTAAAAGATTCGACAAAGCGGATTATCATTTAGGAATGTTTCATGGACAGGAGCGCCGAGGTCGGTCGGATAAGGATCATTATTGCCCCTTTACAAGAACATCTTTGGAAGAACTGGGCTATGATTATTGGGCACTCGGGCATATTCATAAGAGTCAAATCCTTCAAGCGAGGGTCCCTATTGTTTATCCAGGGAATATTCAAGGAACCCATTTTAAAGAAAAAGGTCCTAAGGGCGCTTGCTTAGTCACTTTATCTAAGGGAAGGGAAGCTGAGATAGAATTTGTAGAAACAACAGATTGGCAATTCTATGAACAGCCTATAAAACTTCCACTCTTGGATGGAGTGGATGATCTTAGAGAAGTCTTTGAAAGGACTTATCAAGAAGTGAAGCGAACGGCAGAGGAAGAAGGCTTGCATTTGTTAACGCAATTTTGCTTTCAACTTTCATTAACCGACAAAGATAACTTGCTTCTCTTGAAGAGATATGGGGAAGAGTTAATGGATCAGTTGCGCTGGCAAATAGACAATAAAGATAATAATTTTGTTGCTTACCCAATCACTTATAGTATAGAGGTAGATAGAAGCGAGCAAAAAAGAGTTTCGAATTTATACCAACAAGCACTTTTAGAAAAGTGGCAAGAGTATAAAGATCCAGCTAAATTTGAAGCTTTACTTCAAGCTTTATTTCGTCATTATCACTGGCAACGCTATCTAAAAAAAGAAGTGGATGATGAGCAATTTCAAGAAGATGTTTACCAACAAGCCCTGAATAAAATGGATTTATCGACGACAAATTATCGACAGAAACAGTGGAGGGATTAAGGAAATGAAAATTACCCAAATTGAAATTTATGGTTATGGCAAATTTGTTCAACGCCAATTTAAACTAGATAACCAATTTAATGCCTTTTTAGGCAGTAACGGAGCGGGCAAGTCCACGTTGATGAGCTTTATTTTAAGTATTATGTTTGGTTTCCCTAATACAAGACGCAAAAATAACCGAAATTTTGATACCAATCCACAGGTCATTTTTGGGGGGAGAATTTTCTTTGAAGATACGCCTTTAGGAGAATGTGTGATTGAACGGACGAAGGCACAAGGCCACCAACAATTGTATCTTACTTTGACCGGACAAGAAAAAGAGGAAGTCAGTGATTTTGATCGCTTATTCGGTAACTTAAAACGGGAGGATTATCTGGCTTACTTTGGATTTACAGAACCTGATTTAATGCAATTTATTTGGGAGTCTGAAGAAGATTTTGCGCATTCCTTAATGAAGATGGGGGTAATAGGAGCAGATACGCCAGATGATCAGTCTGTTCAAGAGCTTAGGGATCATGCGGATCAAATCTATCGCCCTCAAGGACAAAATCCTTCACTCAATCAGTCCATGGATCAGTTTGTTGTGTTAGATCAGCAAGTTTCTAGCGCTCAAGAAGAGGAAGAGAGTTATTTTGAATTAGAGCAGACGCTGACACAAAATCAGGAAAATCTCACTCAGCTGCAAGAAGAAGAAGAAAAATTAAAGAAAGAAAGCATGGCTCTTCAGTTGGCTGATCAACAAAGTGAGGCAGATCAAGAACGGGTTCATTTAGGCTTTGAGTTAGCCCAATATAATGGCCCTCAATTCTCAGAAGGAGACCAAGATAATTGGAGCCTTCTTAAGACAAATTTAGCCTTTTACAACAGTGAATATGAAGAATTGAATCCAGACGGCGTGATGATTATGCCAAGTGGGGATGAAGAGACCGAAGAATTAGAGCCAGGTGTGCAATGGATGCAAGAGCATGCCGATCAGCTCAACGGCATGCTAAATCAAGCGAGAACTTATCAAGATCAAATTCAATCCAACTCTCAAATCCATGACAGTATCGTGGAAAAACGCTATCAAGAACAGAATTTATTACAAGCTCTAGGAGCAGAAAGTTTGGATGAATTGCCGGAAGACATGACGCCAGAGGAAAGAGAAGAATGGCAAAAGCGCCAGCAAGCCATTGACAGTCGCCGAGTTTTCTATCAAAATACCAAAGCTGGACTTCAAAGCCTTATGGGACAATCGGATTCTTTGGGAGAAGAACGTCAACAAATTAGCAATGACTACGAAAAATTTAAGGCAACGATTTATAAATATACCTCAACCTGGATTCGACCAGTAGGGATTGCTTTCTTAGGAACTGGAATTATTTTTTATGCCATTTCCTTACTCCATAAGAGTCCATTCTGGAAAGGTGCTGGTTTACCTGCTTTAATTATTGGTTTCTTATTCGTAGTGATTGGTTCTATCCAACAGTTGAAGGGGAAGTCCTACGTTCATCGAGAAGAAAAAGCTTATCAGTTAGATTTGAGAGATATTGATAGTGAAAAAGCTGAAATTCAACGGCAAATTGATAATCAAAATCAACAAATTAAAGAACTAGAGGAAGAATCTCAACAATTTACAGAAGAATTGATGGCCTTTATGCAAAGTAAGGGCGGAAGCGAGTATATCATGCCATTAGTATGGTTACAAACCGATTATGTTGAAAAAATTAACCAATTGGAAGAAGAAATTAATAATCTCCTTGACCAAACAGGAATGGGAGCGTTAAGTCAGGCTTATCAAGAAGAATGGACAAGTTATAAGCAAGCCATTCAATCGAGCTACTTGGCTTTAGATAGCCTCTATCGCCGGTTTGAAGAAGATTATCGGATTTATTGGGATAAAGTAGCTAGTGTTTCTCCAGAGGAACAAGCCATTAAGATAAAAACAGAGAAGTTAATCAGTTTGAACAAGCAAATTGATTACTTGAAAGGAATTCAGCAAAACTTCTTAGATCAATATGGGTTTAGTACAGAAGAAGAACTGAACGAAGCTTTTGAAATTTATAATGAATTTAAGAAAAAAGAAGAACGTTATAACTTCTTGAATGAAAATCTTAACCATGTGGCTTCAGAACTTAATCAAAGTAAACGTCCTTTGGAGGAGTTAATTCGTGAGAATGACGATCGCTTAGCAGATGTTCATCAAAGAGTGCAATCCCTCATGGAAGAAAATGCGAAGTTAGAGAACCAAATGGAAAACATGCGAAACAGCCAAGCCTTACAGGAACTCGAACAAGAAAGACAAAACAAACTCGATGAAAGCTATGACCAAGCGGTAGACTGGGCATCTGATCAATTAGCAGCTCAAGTGATGCAAGAAGCTAGTGTAGGTCAAGGCAAAGACACTGTGGAGCGAGTACTGACGCAAGCTAACCGTTATCTCTTTGATTTGTCGAATAATAAATTTGAAAAATTACGTTACACCGAAAATTCTGTTGAAGTGTATCAAACTTTAAGTGGAGATTGGGAAAATGTTTCTCAACTTTCTCGTGGAGAAAAAGCACTTCTCTTTGTTGCTATGCGGTTTGCTTTCTTAGATGCTCAACTCGGTCATCAGGATCTCCCTATTCTCATTGATGAAGGATTTGCCCATTTAGATGCAGAATATCGTGATAATATTTATCGCTTCTTAAAAGAAAAGAGCACTTCTCGTCAAATTATTGTATTTACTTTTGATGAATCGATCGCAGAAGGCATTTCAAACGAACAGGTCTGCTGGCTATAAGCTTAGAAAGGAAAATGTTCATGATGGATAATCGCCGCATTTATGATATTCCCAAACAGGAAAAATTTGAAATTTATATCTTAATTAAAAATGTCCAGGTTTTGAAGGATAGAAATGATCGAGAATACATGGCGTTTACTTTCCAAGATAAATCTGGAACTATTGTGGGAATGTATTGGAGCGCTTTACCAGAAGAAGTGAAGAAGTTTACGAGTGGAACGATTGTCCGATTAAGAGGAATGCGTGATATTTATAATGGGCAGCCTCAAGTGAAGATTATTCAAATGAGAGTAGCAGAAGAAGGGCTATCTCCAAACGATTTTATTATCGAAGGACCTGTTTCTAAAGAAGAAATGCAAAAAGAAATTGCCGATACCATTAAAGAAATTGTGCACCCTAAAATTCGAGCCATTGTCCAGACCATTATGAGTCAGTATCGGGAGAGTTTTTATAGTTATCCAGCAGCTAAGAGCCATCACCATGCTTTTATTGGGGGATTAGGTTTTCATACCTTATCAATGCTCCGCTTGGCGAAGGCCATCGCTAACCAGTATCCAGTGATTGACAAGAGCTTGCTATATGGGGGAGTCATTCTCCATGATGCGGCGAAGGTGATTGAATTTAAGGATCCTCTAAGTGGGGAATATTCCCTTGAAGGCAATCTTATAGGGCACATTAGTTTGATGGGGCAAAAGATTAGTTTGGTAGCAAAACAGCTAGGCTATCAACAAAAAGATGAGGCAGTGGTTCTCTTGAAGCATATGATTTTGGCCCATCACGGGGAATACGAATATGGAAGTCCTGTTCGTCCTCAACTTCTTGAAGCGGAAGTTTTACATCGAATTGATGACTTAGATGCTAAATTAAATATGATAGAGAATCATCTCAAAGAGGTAGAGCCTGGACATTTTAGTTCGAAAATCGTTGGTTTAGAGAGTCGAACTTTCTATAAACCTGGAGACGAGTATCTTCAAGACAAATAAGTAATAAAAATCATCCAAGAATTGGTGTTGGTGCCTATTAAAACGGGCATTAGCACCATTTTTTGTTAAAGAGAGGAAGAATGAGAGAACGAAAAATTTAAAAATCAAAAAAAGAAAGAGAAAAAACGGGAGGATAGAGAGAGGTGGTTATAATGAAACAAGAAGATATTGGAATTGCCCTCCGAGATCTTCCCCAGTCTATTCGCCCAAGAGAAAGGTTAATATCGGAGGGACCTGAAGCACTTTCAGATTATGAGCTATTGGCTATTATCATTAGAAGTGGGGGCAAAAAAAATAGTGCTTTACGCATTGCAATGATGATGCTTCAAAGTTTTCAAACTTTATATCAAATGAGAGAGGCATCGCTGGAAGAGTTGCAAACTTTTGAAGGGGTGGGGTTAACCAAAGCTGTAGAACTCAAAGCCATGATGGAATTAGGAAAACGAATGACTTATGCTAAACAAGAAAAAAAAGGAGTCATTTTGTCGAGCGATCAAGCCAGTCAATTGTTTATAGAAGATATTGGCCATTATCAGCAAGAGAATGTGTTAGTATATTATCTAAATGTGAAAAACGAAATTATCAAAAAGAGAATTATATTTGTAGGGGGCTTGGCCTCTTCTGTGGCTCACCCGCGTGAAATTTACAGAGAAGCTGTTAAAGTGTCTGCTGCTCAAATCATTGTAGGACATAATCATCCTTCAGGAAATCCCGAACCCTCTCAAGCAGATATTGAATTTACTAAACGCTTATCAGAAGCGGGAAAATTACTTGGCGTTGAGTTATTGGATCACATTATTGTAGGCACAGAAAAATTCCTCAGTCTAAGAGAAAGAGGAATTTTTTGAAAGCCTTATATTAAAAATCTAAGTCAAGTTGATTAAGCGCGTACTTGTAGTAGAGAGTAGCCATCAATAAGAGGATCGCCCAATAAATTAAAAAGAGTAAGTCCGTTTTGAAAAATAGTACAGCAAGTATTCCCGATAAAACAATACTCAATACAGATAGAGACCGTAAAGTTTTAGTAGAAGGCGTATCGAAATAGAAAGAACTCAGCAAGAAAAGTATACCTATCAGTAAGGCTAAGTAAGAGGGATGTATCCCTGTGCAAAATATGCCAACGGTTTGATATTCCATCAAATTCAAGGAAATAAGGATTTGACAGGCGAATACAATAGGGCAGAGGATAGGGGAAATTTTTTGGGAGAGAATAGGGCTATGGCTGAGTACCCATAGGATGCTCATCAAACTCGCAGGTAGCCATCCGTTCAAGAGACTAGTGAACAATATCAAGCACAACAAGAGAATCTCCAATAGAATTAAATGTTTAGGCGTCATATGACGGTGAGTCAATGGAGCGTTGGTGAGTAAAAAGTAGAGAACCATGGTGCCAAAGCAGAAAAATAAAGTCACGAAAAAATTTGTCCATTTCCACTGAGGGAAAAGGTGCATGGTGACAATATTCGGCAAAAGAAAAAGGCCCCATAAGAGAAAATAAAAATAAAGTAAAGGATGCCCACCTTTAAATTTTTGGAAGGCTTTCAAGGGGTGGGAATTAAAGGACATGCGAAGGTCTCCTCTCTATGATAAATAATTTAGGCGGCTGATTTTTTTGATTAATAAATTCGAACTGCCCACAGGAAAATTGCTTT
>QWCD01000262.1_pt1 | contig 14001 bp, 11 predicted proteins | sample 1972461 | NCBI WGS metagenome assembly QWCD01 (sample SAMN09866717, study PRJNA288562) | Human vaginal metagenome isolate term4_vaginal, whole genome shotgun... | isolation source: vagina | host: Homo sapiens | place: USA: California | reverse complement strand
TTTTTTCATAACAATCTCCTCCCGTGTACATCGATTATCTTAGTGCATCCTACTGGTGCTACTATATATCTATTATTCTATTCCTATGAAAGTATTGGTCTATCGCAATACTACCGTAAGCATCGCTGTACTGTATGTAAGTACACTTTCAAGCATGCTATCACCCTCTTACGTGCCTATATATTGTCCACAGTGATACTAATAGGGTATTACGATTACGTGTAAACCTACAGTGCCTACGCCAGCGTGTCAGGTAGCACCTTACAATCGTCCACCATCGTATTGGACCCATATACATTCGCTACCACTACAAGAAGTAACTGTACTAGGTACTAATCGATTTCTATCTATCCTAGCGTGAAAGCACCTGTCTGTGAACATGCCAGTAAGTCATCCACACTCAAATTTTCACACTATAATCTACTACTAGGATGGATACTCTCACGGTACATGCAACGATAACCACAAAAGCACGGACCAAAAACGCCCGTGCTTATGTATGTATTATATCTTCAAATCAACTAGCGCCGATATGCCAACGCCTTGGATTCGATTTGCACCAACTGGATTCATGCTATCGATTGGCACGAGTCCTTTTACACGAGCTATTCCGTTAAAACTAGCTTCTAGTTGAGCTACTGCTTTCACCCGTTCAATTTCTGATGCAGGGCCCGTAATCTGAGCGGCCCCAATATAGGCATTGTTGCCCACGCTAACGATAGGAACTACTTTCGTGGTATACGTAGTGGATAGATTATTTTGTCGTAATAGGGTGTTCAAGAAATTATCAATAGAATCACTGTAGCGATCCACTAAAAAGCCTACGCCACCGACTTTGGCTACGCCACCTAACAAACTGCCCAAGTTAAAGGCATTGGCTGTCATCATACCTCCGAACGTAGATACGGTTATGCACGCTGCCACCATGAAAGGAATTAATCTCTTTTTCATCTCATTTCCTCCTTGCGTATATCTATTATTGTATCAAACATAACTTACTCTATTTAGTATATTCTATTATTTTATATTATACCACATATGAATGTTTTTTCTATGATTATTTGGCATAGAAGATCCATTTTCATAATGCATCGCAAAGTGCGTCGCACATATCCTCATCGTTCATGACACGTTTGCCTCCGCTAGTGGTCTAATGTATAGGCAACTCTCTTTGTAGTGGCTAAACAATTCGTTTCGTTGCGGTTTACTAGGTGACTCATCGCTCTAATAATTTAGAAGATACTCAATCTCCATCGGGTTTACTTAGGCTCCCCCCTACTTGATAGCAAGTCATATTCATCAAACACTGGCAACGCTTGGTATCTATCTACTAAAGGCGTGGTACTTCTACTTTTACAGTCATAGGATATCTGTTCTTCACCATAGCCACTGGAAACCATTTGCTATCACATCAAACACCAAGTGTTTAATGTTCGTTACTAGAAATGCGAATGATGTAATCGTGCTTAACAAATGCGTGGCACTTGGTCTTCGCCGAGCATATCCAAAAGGCGTACGCCTCCTAAGGCCGTTTGTAACCCTACTTTCCCCGTATTATGCGCCAATGTTTTACCGATGAGGGTCGCTTCTTTTCCTTCTTCAAAGGAGTGAAGAATGGAGAGTACTGTATCGGTAACTTCTGGATTGACCACGAATAGGGCTTTCCCTTCATTGGCCAAGTAGAGTGGGTCATAACCAAGAATATCGCATACGCCTTGTACTTCTTCATGCACCACAATCGCCTCTTCAAAAACGCTAATGCCCACTTGTGCTTGATCGGCGATTTCTTTCAGTACGGTCCCTACACCGCCACGGGTAGGATCACGCAAGAGAGCCACGTTTGATCCCACTTCCTGTAGTACGGCTTGTACCATGTGGTTAAGCGGTGCGCAATCTGTGCGAATCGAGTCCGACAAGGAAAGTCCAAAACGTGTTCCCATAACAGAAATGGCATGGTCGCCTACGGATCCGCTCAAGATGATATCCATACCGGCTTTCACGCGATCCGTACTAATCATAACCCCTTCTGGGATATAGCCGATGCCTGCCGTATTGATATAGATGCCATCCACCGCCCCTTGTTGCACCACTTTCGTATCACCTGTCACAATTTGTACGTTGGCACGCTCTGCCATGTCTTGCATGGTAGCGAGAATCGTATCTAGCGTATCAAAGGGCAAGCCTTCTTCTAAAATAAGGCCGCAACTGATGTATTGAGGTACGGCCCCATTCATGGCCAAGTCGTTAACGGTGCCACAGACCGCTAGCTTACCAATGTTACCGCCAGGAAAGAAGGCCGGTTGTACCACGTAGGAATCGGTGGTAAACGCCATTCGTCCTTTGGATACTTCAAATTGTGCCCCATCGTGAAGAGGGGCGAGTAGTGTATTGTTAAAATGGGGTAGAATATATTGTTCTGTCAATTCACGACTGAATCGTCCCCCATTGCCATGTACTAAACGCACTCGTTTCATTCTATACTCCTATTTATTCTTCCCATGATAGACCACCGCTCGCATAGCCATATTTATACCAAGCGGCACAACTGCCTTCTACCGATACCATGCAAGCACCTACCGCATGTTCTGGTACACAGGCGTGTCCAAACAAGGGACATTCATTCGGTTTAATCAATCCTTGTAATACGTCACCGCAACGACATCCTTTAATGGGTACTGTCGGTTCTGTAACGGTCAGTGGCAATGCCACTTGTGCATCAAGATGTTCATAGGCCTTGGTGAGTCGTAGACCCGATTTAGGAATCATACCGATGCCACGCCACACATCATCGCACACTTCATAGACAGTACGCATCATCTCTTGCGCCACTGGGTTTCCCGTTTTCATGACTACCGATTTATAGGTATTTCCTACGTAGTACTTTTTAGATTGTCGTTGCTCTAATATATCCACAATGGCGGATAGAATTTCGCACCCATCAAAGCCGGCTACACAAGACGGTATATGATATTCGGTAGGCAAGAATTGATACGGTTCTTCTCCGATAATAACGCTCACGTGACCAGGTAGGATAAATCCGTCAATATGACCACGTTGACTATCTAGCAAAGCCCGTAAGGCTGGTGGCACTAATTTGTGTGATACCAAGAAGAATACATTCGTAAGTCCACTGGCATCAACGGCTTGTACGGTAGCACCGATAGCGGCTATGGTCGTTTCAAAGCCGATCGCCAACATGATAATCTTCTTGTCTTTATGTTGGTTTCCTAGTTCTATCACCTCTAATGGGCTATAGATGATATGGATATGAGCGCCTTCGGCTTGCGCTTGACTCAAACTGCTATGGGTACCGGGAATTTTTAGCATATCCCCGAAGGTGGCAATGATTACATCGTCTTGTGCCGCATAGGAAAGGGCCATATCCATATACGCCTGATCGGTAACACATACGGGGCATCCAGGGCCACTGACGAGTTCAATTCCTTTCGGTAGCAATTGACGGATGCCTTCTCGAAAGATGGCGACCGTATGGGTACCGCATACTTCCATGAGGCGAATTTCTTCGCCCGGCGTATGTAATGTATTAATTTTCCGTATGAGCGCTTCGGCTGTTAGCTTCTTGCTCTTTAAAGTAAGTTTGTTCAAGTTCTTCTAATTCGCGAAAAGCATCCATTGTTGCTTTTGCTTCCTCCTCATCTACAATTTGTACGGCGAAACCTGCATGGACTAATACCCAGTCCCCGATTTTCGCCTCTGGCACCAATAGCAAGCTACAATCACGTGTAACGCCAGATACTTCAATGGTGCCAAGGGATTCATTTATTTTTACCAGTTGTGCTGGTACTGCTAAACACATAGTAACTCCTTTCTATCTATTCGCTATCATATGTTCTCTATTTCTGTATATTCTCTATATAGCACGTTCCATCTTCACATAGACTTTGCATCATCTGTTGTGCTAACCACCATTGCCCGAGGGCAATGCCTCCATCGTTACAAGGCACGCGTTGGCTTATATAAAAGGGATCTAATCGCCATGCTTTTGTCAACTCCTGTAACAAGCGACGATTTTGAAAGACGCCCCCGCTTAGCACGATGTGATCTACATGGTAGCGCTCACTTATGTCTAATGCGATTTCAGAAGTGGCATAGGCCAAGGTGCGGTGAAAGGAAGCGGCTAGTTGATATTTAGACATGCCAGCTACATAGCTTTCGATGATGTCCGCTACTAACGGCGTCGTATCGAGTATGTGTCCGTCATAGTGATAGTCTAATAACTTACCTTTTTCTCCATAGGCGAGTTGTTCCAAGGCCATGGCAATTTGTCCATCAAAGGTATGCACATTTCCTACGCCGAGTAAGGTGCCGACTGCATCAAAGAGTCTACCTACGCCACAGGACTTACAAAATGGCATGCCTTTTTGTAGGGCTTGGTCTAAAAGCTCCCACCCTTTTGGTAACGTGGTAAGCCAGCTTTCATATAAAGGGGGAAACGTATCGCCATAGGTATGGCGCAAGTACCACAATGCTTGGCGCCACGGTTCAGATACGGCCCGTTCTCCGCCCGGCAAAGGCACATAGGCAGTATGGGCGACACGTTTCATCTCTGTCCCATGGCACAGTAAAAATTCACCGCCCCACAGAGATCCGTCTGTGCCATAACCTGTACCATCATAGCAAATACCGAGTGTGGTGCCTTGTAAATTATATTCACTGATAACGGCTGCCACATGGGCATGATGGTGTTGTACGGTCAATAGAGGAATATGGTATGTTTCTCCGTAATCGGTGCCCAGTCGTGTAGAATAGTAGCCTGGATGGGCATCTACTACGATGGCCTGTGGCACTAAATCAAACAGTTCTTGATAATGTGCCAGTGTCCATTCCAGTGTGCTATGCGTGCTTTCATGTGCTAAGTCTCCAATGTGAGGACCTAGTAGTACATGGTGGTCACGATTGATGGCGAAGGCATTTTTCATATCCCCACCCATAGCGACTATGGTCGGTAAGGGCGATTGTTGATGCGTAGATGGTTCCATGCCCTCTATGTAGATAGGTTCTGGTACAAAGCCACGACTACGCCGATATATGAGCTGTTTTCCCTCTACTACGGCCATCACGGAGTCGTCTACGGGAGCGCAAATGGAGCGATTGTGGACGAGGAAATAATCTGCAATCCCCTGTAGTTCACTAAGTGCTTGTTCGTCTTTGAACAAAACGGGGTCTCCGCTTTTGTTACCACTGGTCATGACCCACAAAGCGTCCTTTGGTAGTAGCAAGTGGTGTACTGGAGCATAGGGTAACATAATCCCCCAATAGTGGTTATGGGGCGCTACGGGATTCGTACAACTCGTTCCCTTGCCAGACGGTTCTCGTGAAGCAAGTAGTACAATAGGATGCACGGGGCTCAGTAAGAGTCGTTTTTCTTCATCGCTAACGTAGGCAATCTGTTCGATGCGCTCTAAGGATCCAGCCATCATAGCCAGTGGCTTATGGGGTCTTCCTTTTCGTTGGCGCAACCGTTTTACCGCCTCATGATTGGTAGCATCACATAGTAAATGGTAACCGCCGATACCTTTCATGGCGATGATAGCCCCCTCAGCAACGCGTTGGCGCACCATGTGGAATATACGATTTTCTCTAGCGCTAGGTGTATCTTCATCGGCGTCAAGCCTTATCGTTCGTCCACTACTATCGAGTAAGGTATAGCAAGGACCACAGTCACCGCATGCGGTTGGTTCTGCATGATACCGTCGACCGTTCAGATTCGTATAATCTGCATAGCAATCATCGCACATGGTAAAGTCTTTCATAGTGGTACGTTTGCGGTCATAGGGAACACTTTCAATAATCGTGTAGCGTGGACCACAGTTGGTACAATTGATAAAACTATAGCCATATCGTGGATCCTTAGGATTTTCTAGTTCATCTAAGCAATCATCACAGGGGGCCGTATCGGCGCTAATAAATGTATTCGCCAAGCCGTGAAGTGGCGATGGTGCTATGATAAATTTATGTTCTTGTATCTCGTCATCAGTCTCTACAGAAGATATCGGTAATTCTTTAACAACCATATTTTCTATCCGTGCTAAGGGCGGACATTCTTGTTGTATCCGACAAAGCCATTGATGCAATACATCAACGGGGCCCTCAATTTCTACATATACGCCTTGCGTATCGTTATAGACAAATCCATCTAATTGTAATTCATGAGCTACTACGGATACGAATGGACGAAATCCTACGCCCTGAACGATACCCGTAAAGCGCACCCCCCAACGGGTCATATCTTGTTTCATACCTACTCCATTAGCGTTATTATACTGTAATCATTAGACTAATTGCCTTGATTTTCATGTTAAGAATAACGTCGCCTTTGTCATTAGCGTTATTATACTGTACTCGTTAGACCAGGGTAGCAATTGTATCTTATTATACCTATGTGGACTACAAAGGAGGGACTATTGAATGATACTTCATTCAGACAGTCCCCCAATTCGTATCCTCTATAAACTCTTAGTATCCGTGATACGCCCCTTACTACCACGATACTATTGTTATATGACTAGTAGAAGTATTTGTACATTCTTTTGAGAATACTTCTATTAGCGATCATCGCCCACAACTCGTGGAATACTGCCATCAATACCAGCTTCATCTAGTTCTGCTTGAATCATGATAGCACATTCAATACGTTTTTTCTGTAATCGACACCCAAATTCATAGGGCGTATTCATATCACCGCCGAGTGTCACATTATTGGCATGACAACCGCCAGAGCAGAAAAATTTCGCCCAGCAAGCTGCACATGTTGGCTTGGAAAATACGTGGGTATGGCGCATTTGTTTAGGAATATCTTGGTTTTTAATGCCTTCAAACACATTGCCGAGTACATATTCGTCCTTGCCTACAAATTGATGACATGGGTATATATCGCCATTTGGTACGATGGCCATATATTCATGCCCAGCCCCACAACCACGTAAGCGTTTTGCCATACATGGGCCGCGATATAAATCCATGCGGAAATGGAAAAAGTTAAACGTTTCGCCCCATCCGTCTAATTGACGTTGTAAGTATAGATCTGCCAAGGTTTCATATTCTTTATTGATCGTTGGCCAATCTTCTTCACGAAGTACGTATTCCCCTTCTTCGCCTACCACTGGTTCCATGGATAAATGTTCAAATCCTAAATCGGACATGGCGATTACATCTTTTGTAAAATCTAAGTTATTATGGGTAAATGTACCTCGTACAAAGTATTCTCTACCTTCCCGTTGTTGTACGGCGTTGACTAAATTTTTTGCAACCAAGTCATAGGATGGTGCCTGTCCTTTGCCAGCACAAGGGCGCATACTATTATGTACTTCTTTGCGTCCATCCAAAGATAGAACAAGACTTACATTATACTTATTGAGATAATCAATTTTATCCTGGGTAAGTAGCATACCGTTTGTGGTCATGGTCAATTTAAAGATTTTATTTTTCTTTTTTTCAATGTCTTGAATGTATTCAATACACTGCTTCACCACGGACCAATTCATAAGTGGTTCGCCACCGAAGAAGTCAATTTCACAATGTTGTCTAGATCCGCTCGCTTCTACGAGAAAATCGATGGCACGTTTGGCAATATCAAAGCTCATTAACTCACGTTTTACGCCACCATAATCGCCTTGACTAGCAAAGCAATATTTACATGCCAAGTTACAATCATGGGCAATATTCAAGCACAGTGATTTAACAATCGGTTTTTCGTCAATCACTAATTGAAAATCTTTCGACATAGGCGTAAATAGTTGTCCTTCGTGGATAAGTTCATCGATTTCATCCAATAGTTCATCTAATTCACGAGCATCTTCCGTCGCATCTAGTGCATCATGAACAGCTCGGCGATTTGCCCCGTCATATATATCTAATACTTTGTCCGTCAATGCATCGATAACATGGATTGTGCCACTATTCACATCAAGACAATAACATTTATTTTTCATCCAAAACTTATGGATCATAGGTTGTAATTCTGTCATGGTACCTCCAAACAATTATTTATTTATACCATATATATTGTATCACAAAATATTCGATATAGCACCTATATAAACGGGCCGTTTATTACTTTTATCAATGAATAAAATAACTCTATAGCAATCGCTATCTTAAGGCGAAATATATGTTACTAGATGGCTCTACTAGATGCCTATACATACCATTAGGCACAACCTAGACGCTGCTCTTAAAATTATCTTTTCTGGACTGGTTCATCCCTATGTAGCTATCAAGCATAGCCGATACATCGCCCGTATTGATATGCCCGCTTTATCCCATAGGTAGCTATCAAGAAAACGACAATAAAATACCCTTTCAGTGCCTGATTTATTCCATAGATAGTTATCAAGTTGATGAAATTACATGGTGTTTCTGCTATTTCTGATTTGTCCCATACATAGCTATCAGCCGTCTAATAGTCATAGCCTATGTATGTTATGTCGCTGTATCTCATAGGCACCTATCAACTCACACTCATCTAGGTATGAAATTCATATCTACGTATACTCACACTCATATGGATATAAGAGTCATATCTACGTATACCTAACTTATGTGACGTCCACCTATAGGGCTAAGAGATCCATAGTTTCTTATAGCGCTATTTATGTTACGCACCTATAACGCAGAAATACATATATTCTTATATCGCTGATAGAGGTCACTATATTCTATACCGTTTCACAAGTTACGAGTCTTCTGGCACATAAAAATAGCGCCAATTACACGTGTAATTGACGCTATTTTATTAATCAATACGATGCACCTATCGGGAACATTCTTATTTTTGTTTGCAAACTTGATTACCTACTGTGCAACTTGTTTTGCAAGCAGATTGACAAGAAGTTTGACATTCTCCACAACCGCCATGTTTTGCAGTGCTTTGTAACGATTCACTTTTTACTGTACGAATATGTTTCATACTAATTCCTCCTTCATACAATATGATAGTAATTTGATTGTATCATAGGTAGATATATTTGACAAATAGATACTAGTAGATTATTTATCTTTACCTAAGGTTTTACGCAAGGCAATAGCGATAGGTGTTACGATAACAGCAGCGGCTATGGCTTCTGGCAAGCCGTGGCTCACACTAAGTCCTAAAATTACCATACCTACATTTTCCATGGTAGCATGAGTTAGTTGGGCAAAGGTCTGTCCAAAGAGGAAGAAAATTGTTCCCATAACAAGAGCTGTATGTATGCAGGTGCCAAGAAAGGCGGCTATTAATAAACGAAATTTTATATCTTTAAAAAAGATACTTTTAAAAATCAAAAATGCGAGTAAAGGGAATATCACACGAGGCACAACGGATACTAAGGGATTTAAAAAAATGGGGGATAAAATATTCGGTGCCGTAAAGTTGGCATATAGACTGTAGCAACCAAACACAAAGCCCACAAGCATCCCCACTTTAGGGCCTTCTACTAAGGCGGCAATCAATGTAGGAATGTGCAGCGTAGTAACACTCAATGGGGGAATATTGATGATACCGTATCCAGTCAACCCTAGTACGATGGTAATGGCTGATAATAATGCGATAATTGTCATTTCACGCACGGTTAATCGCCCTACCGTTTTGGATCCCATCGATTGGTGTGCATCCATATCTTCTATTGGTCTATTTTCCTCATCATGGTGTGGCATATCCATATCATCTGTTATATGCGAGGTGGTGCTATCATCCATTACCAGTTTCTGTGCATCCTCTACCGCAATATCCATGGTGTTACGACTTTTTGTTACTGATTGTTCTTCATTCATGTGTACATCCTCCGCTCTCATTTACTATGAATATGAGTCGAATCATTCTAATCAATCTATCTATTTCGTTCTGTTTCCTTGCCGAATACAGACGCATAATCTTTTTGTATCATATATGTTTATCTACTATCTGTCAATAGACGTCATATTCATACGCCGTTTATGACGGTATTTCAACAAATAGTATTCACTGTAGAGGCCTGCTCCTACAGCAACCGCCAAAATGATAAGCAATATAATTGCTGGTGTCACATAGACTAATAGGCTTCCTTGGTATACGGGAAATACGATCTTAACTGCTTGTAATACAAATTGTGGCATCCATCCAAACATTACATGTCCAACAATCGCCAACCATACTAGCGCAGTTACAAAAATGCGAACAAATCGTATTTTTTTAGGTGTTTCCCCGCGCGGATATAGATAGATTGCCATGGCAGCCATGGTGATTACCAATAAGAGTAGTAAACAAAGTTTAATGTAATCGTACATAAATGACATATAGGTTTGTACTAACAGGGGATTATTAATATATAGTACACCGCCCATAAGTAAAATTGGTAGTGGCAACGTAACTGCCGCGATGTCAACGGTGGTGTGAAACCATTCATGGCGTTTTTGCCGTTCAAAGAATCGAGTCAGTACAACGCCACTTAAAATAATAATGGTCATGACACAGGAAAGGACTACTACCCACAAAGCTCCAATTAAGGCAATATTTTTTACGGGAATCACTAGATGCATTGTGCCAGAGCCTAAAAAGAAAAAAACTGTCCACAATAACCACGCGTATGCATGATAGTATAATCGCATATGAAACCCTGTGGCAAAACGTAATCGTTCTACTTTTTTCATCATTAACGGTATTATCAACGACAACAGCGTAAACATTTCTACTCCGTAGATTGTCAAATGTCCCTTTCCAATAATCACTGTGGGTATGACCGTAAATAATATACACATACCGATAAATTGCCACATAATTTTATTCATCTTAATCACCTACTATACTTATATCGATTACCTACTACCACCTATGATCATACTAGACATCTTCAGATATCTTGCTTATGAAGCATACTTAGTAGTTATTCTTGTTATCATCATTGTACTATACAGTGAATAATTAAACAAATCAATCCGAAACTATATACCGATTAGAAACTATGTAAATCGAAAAAATCTCCTTATCCTACACTATCTGCAGGATAAGGAGATTCTAAAATTAAGTGCTTACGCCGATACAACTTCGGCTTCAATCACATCTTCTGATTGATGTTCTTTTGGTTGTTCTAATAATGGAGTCATACTCTTCAAGCTAACACCTAAGGTATATAGATTGTGGAACCACGCTGCATTAGCAGGAGTCAATACACCTAATACACCAGCGCCAACTAAACCGCCATTAACGGCTACAATACCATTATAGTTTTTCTTAATACGCGTCATTAACTTCATCGCAATGCGGCGTAAATCAACTAAGGATTGTAAGTTATCTGAAGAAATCGTAACGTTAGCAATTTTTTGAGCAATTGGTGCGCCTTCATTCATAGCGATACCAACATGCGCTTCCGATAAAGCTGGAGAATCGTTAATGCCATCTCCTACCATCATTACTGTGTATCCTTCATCTTTAGCTTGTTTTACATACGTTGCTTTATCTTCAGGTAATACACCTGCATGAACTTCATCGATACCAAGTTCATCAGCAACACGTTTCGCATTCCGTTCACTATCACCAGTCATCATAACAACTTTTTTAATACCCAATTCATGAAGTTGGTCAATCACAGTATGAGCTTCTTCACGAACTGGATCTTTGATGCAAATAACGGCTGCTAATGTACCACCGATTGCCATATATAAATGGGAGGAAGAATTTGGTAAGTTATCAAATTTTTCCTGTTCCTCTTGTGGAATTTTAGTCTTTTCATCATCGAATATAAAATGTGCACTACCGATACGACAACGATAGCGACCCACTTTAGATGCAATACCATGAGCCACAATATATTCTACTTCTGAATGCATTTCTTTATGTGGTAGTTCATGAGCTTTTGCTGCATTAACGACAGCTTTTGCCATAGAATGAGGGAAATGTTCTTCCAAACAAGCTGCCAATGTTAGCATTTCATCAGCATCATACCCATTAAATGGAATAATTTGTTCAAATTCTGGTTCCGCTTTTGTTAATGTCCCTGTTTTATCAAAGACGATTAAGTCAGCAGCGGCAATCTGTTCTAAGAACTTACCACCTTTAACAGTGACCCCTAATTTAGATGCTTCATCCATAGCAGATAATACCGACAATGGAATTGCTAATTTTAAGGCACACGAGAAGTCTACCATAATAAAGGATAGTGCTTTTGTTAAATTCCGTGTTAATAGGTAGGTGACAGCAGATCCAATAAAGCTAATTGGAACAAGTTTATCCGCCATACGGTATGCTTGTTGTTCCATACCAGATTTCATTTGTTCAGATTCTTCAATTAAGTTAACGATTTTTTCATAACGAGAATCTTTTGCTGTACCACGTACACAGATGGTTGCTTGTCCTTCTTCAACAACAGTACCAGCATAGACAGACGTACCTTCATCACGACGAACTGGTTCAGCTTCACCCGTCATAGACGATTCATTAACTTGGATAATACCATCCACCACTTCACCATCTAATGGAATTACTTCACCTTGTCGCAATACTACATGATCGCCTTCATTAACAGCTGATAATGGTTTGCTGATTTCTATACCATCTTGTAATACCCATACTTTATCTACATGCAAAGACATACTTTCAGCAAGGTTTAATACGGAACGACGATGTGTCCATTCTTCTAATATTTCACCGATACCTAACAAGTACATAACGGCGCCTGCAGTAGAATAATCTTTTTGAAGTAAAGATACGCCGATGGCTACACCATCAAGTACCTCTACCGTTAATTTGCGTTTCCACAAAGTTTTTATAGCAGTACCAATAAACTTCGCTGCATTTACCCATGACCATATAGCAGCCACTGGTGCTGGCAAGAACAAACGTTTACCAATATACACCAATGTATCTTTTATCATTTGTTCTCTATATTTTTTATTTACCAAACGAGGTGAGTATTCTGTCAACGCTGGCACATTAGAGAAATCAAGATCACGCAATGCTAACACACTATTGCGCACAGCTATTTCATCGCCATTATGAGAAATAGCTATTTCAGATGTTCTAGTGTAAAAAGTTACTTTTTTAATCGCTTCATTTGATTTTAATGTACTTTCTACAAATGCTGCATCAGCCTCTGTAAAACGGCGACCTGTAATGCTTATACGCATTCTATATTTAAGTCTGCTAACTACAGAAAACTGTAACATATCACTAGTTTCCTTTCTTATTTAGCTTCTTTTTCAAAAATTTCTTCATGACGAGCTTCGTTGATTTCTTGTGCTTCTGCTAAGATATCAGAAGTGCTAGCTTGTACTTTATCAGCAGTTGCCAACACGCTGTCTTTTACACGAATACCTGCAGCTACTACATTAGCGTATACTTTTTTAGCATCTTTGCTTGTTAACACTTTTAATCCTACTGTACCTAGTGCTAAACCAGCAGCAAATAGATTAGCAGATTTTAAATTTTCGTTTGTTTGTTGATTTTTGAATTTGAACATAATAATACATCCTTTCTTGATGACGGCATATAACATATGCGAAACCTATGTAACTAACACTTATAATAAACTGCCTAAGATAGTAGTTTATTTACATCCACAATCAGAACTACTTCCATTTGAGGAGTTAGATTCTTTTTTCTTCTTGCTACTACAACCGCAGCCACAGCCACAACCACCTTTACCGCTGGCGGACTGATAAAACTTATAGCCAAAATATGCTACGGCACATAATACCAATACATATATGATTGCTGTTTGTATATCCATAGTATACCCCTTTCCATTATCATTATCAAATACAAAAAACTCATAGTTGTATTCTCAATACGAATACGCATTATAAAAGGGATTTTTAATAGATTTCTCATTATCACTTAAGTAATAACTTTTATCAAAGAAATCTATAAAAGTAACAAGTCACTCTATAGGTTGACCAAGAATATCGTCAATATATATGGGGCATTTGCTACTTTCATGATATTGTAGCAACACTATAAAAGAATAACTAAGAAATAATTATTCTTAATTACTGATGTAAGGAATGCGTATCAATGATACCGACATT
>QWCD01000261.1_pt1 | contig 14010 bp, 10 predicted proteins | sample 1972461 | NCBI WGS metagenome assembly QWCD01 (sample SAMN09866717, study PRJNA288562) | Human vaginal metagenome isolate term4_vaginal, whole genome shotgun... | isolation source: vagina | host: Homo sapiens | place: USA: California | reverse complement strand
TTTCTCTTTGATAAATTGTAAAATGCGAGGATTTTGCATCTTTGAAATAATGAACTCTAAAATATCAGGATGCCAATCTGCCAACATAATCATTTGAGCGCCACGTCGACTACCGCCTTGTTCAACTAAACCTGTTTCTTGTTCTTCTCCAGTTAAAGAACTCCGATAGTCTTCTTCTACCCAAATTGTAATCTTTTTCCCGTCAATTGCTTGAACAACACCGACACCGCGTCCGGGATACTGTGGATCAGGTCGAACAGTTGACTAAATCCCCAATTTCCAAAGTTTCTTTCATCGTATCTTTAAAAGAATACCGGTCTAACATAACCATCCGGCTAATTTCATCAAAAGTCTTAGTCATCTCATCAGTGATTGGACTGACTTGAGGGAATAATTGAATAGCACGATTAAGCGCTTCTTTTTTCCATTCCACAATTTTTTGCATAATGACTCTCCTTTAATCAACCTAACTTCTAAAAAGTTGCATTGCTATTATAAATAAAAAGCTCTAGATAAATCAATATCTAGAGCTTTTCTTCTTTCCGAGCACAACATATTGTGCTTTTTAATTTAACTTGTTAAGGCATACCATGATAGTCTGATTGGATTGGTGCAGAAACATTTTGAAGATGATGTCCTGATCCTAAATCACTTTCAAAATCTAAATCCATATCCATTGGAATTTCTGTGACTTTCGATGGTGTTAACTTATCTGGTTCCATCTTCCGATAACGTGGAACTCCTGTACCGGCAGGAATAATCTTACCGATAATAACATTTTCCTTCAAACCAAGTAATTGGTCTTTCTTACCGCTAATCGCTGCATCTGTCAATACCTTGGTGGTTTCTTGGAAGGAAGCTGCTGATAAGAAGCTCTTCGTTTCAAGAGCAGCTTTTGTAATCCCTAAGAGTACGGGTTGACAAGTTGCTGGTTGTTGACCTGTCCTAATGGTTTCAGCATTAGCATCTTCAAAATCACCAATATCCATCAAGTTCCCTGGCAAGAGGTCACTTGCCCCAGGGTCGAGAACACGAACTTTACGCATCATTTGACGGAGTAACACTTCCACGTGCTTATCATTAATGTCTACCCCTTGTTGGCGATAAACCCGTTGAATTTCAGCCAACATATAGGTTAACACAGTCAACGAATTGGTTATACGTAAAAGTTCTTTTGGATCGATAGACCCTTCTGTCAATTGTTGTCCTCTATATATAAAGTCGCCTTCTGCCACTTTCATACGAGAAGTAAATGGCACCTTGTATTCTCTTTCGTCCGTTTGTCCTTTCACAGTTACCGTCTTGGTTCGTGTTTCTTCTTCAGAATGAACGGAAACAACTTCACCTGTAACTTCTGTAATAACCGCTTGTCCTTTAGGATGACGAGCTTCAACAATTTCTTGAACACGAGGGAGCCCTTGGGTGATATCATCCCCGGCAACCCCACCAGTATGGAAAGTACGCATTGTCAATTGAGTACCAGGTTCGCCAATCGATTGAGCAGCCACAATACCAACTGCTTCCCCTACTTCTACTTCTCCATTAGTTGCTAGATCTGACCCGTAGCAACATTTACATACGCCATGACGTGTCCGACAAGTAAATGCCGAGCGAATCGTTACAGAAGTTACCCCTGCTGCTTGAATTTGTTGGGCCTTTTCTGGGGTTATTAATTGATTATGATGAGCTAAGACTTCTCCCGTCTTCGGATCATAAACGGTCTTTTGAATGTAACGACCGGTTAAACGTTCTGCGAGGTCTTCAATCATTTCTTTGCCTTCTTTAATGGCAGAAATTTCCAACCCTCTATCTGTTCCGCAATCTGTTTCACGGATAATAACATCTTGAGCGACATCTACTAACCGACGAGTAAGGTAACCTGAGTCGGCAGTCTTCAAAGCCGTATCGGTCATCCCTTTACGTGCCCCGTGAGTCGAGATAAACATTTCTTGAACGGATAATCCTTCACGGAAGTTCGAAGTAACAGGGAGTTCGATAATCTTCCCACTCGGACCAGCCATCAAACCACGCATCCCAGCTAATTGCGTAAAGTTAGAAATATTACCACGAGCTCCAGAGTCCATCATAATAAAGAATGGGTTGTCGGCAGACAAACTGTGAGTTAATTCGCCTTCAATTTTATCTTTAACAGCATTCCATGTCTTAATAACTTCATCATACCGTTCATCATCTGTGATTAACCCACGACGATATTGTTTGGTAATATTTTCAACTTGTTTATGACCTTTTTCTACCCAACTATCTTTAGTATCTAAGACCGTAATATCTGAGATTCCTACTGTGATCCCTGACTTGGTTGAGAAATAATAACCTAAGCTCTTCAAACGGTCAAGAAATTGAGACGTTTCTGTAACTTTTAACTTCTCAAAAATTGCCGCAATGATATCTTCTAAGTAACCTTTCTTGAAGGGTTTTGTAAGTTCAAGTTGATCCATAAAGGCCCGATAATCTTTTCCAGGATCAACAAAGAAACGATCATCTGTTTGTTTGTGTAAGTTTTCCTTCGTTGGTTCATTAATGAACGGGAAGTTATCTGGCATAATTTCATTAAAGAATAACTTTCCAATAGAGGTTACTAACAATTGATCCTTTTGTTTTTCTGTCCACTTGAATTTTGTAAAGTGATGAGGACTAATCACAATTCTCGTATGTAATTGAACCGCACCATTTTCATAAGCAATGTGGGCTTCACTAGGAGAAGAAATGACCATACCTTCTCCATTTGCTCCATTTTCTTCTTGGGTTAAATAATAGTTCCCTAACACCATATCTTGAGATGGGGTAACAACTGGTTGGCCATCTTTAGGATTCAAAATATGGGAAGCGGCTAACATTAAAATTCGAGCTTCTGCTTGAGCTTCTTCACCTAATGGTAAGTGAATCGCCATTTGGTCTCCATCAAAGTCCGCATTATAAGCTTCACACGCTAATGGATGTAAACGCATAGCTTTTCCTTCTACCAAAACAGGTTCGAAAGCTTGGATCCCTAACCGGTGTAAGGTAGGAGCGCGGTTCAAGAGAACAGGATGCTCACGCATGATATCTGCTAAAGGTTCCCAAACTTGATCATCATTGCGATCAATTAAACGTTTAGCATGTTTAGCATTCGTTGCAATTTCCCGTGATACCAATTCCCGTGTTAAAAATGGTTTAAATAATTCCAATGCCATTTCTTTAGGCAAACCACATTGATAGAAATTCAAATGCGGTCCAATGGCAATAACGGAACGCCCAGAGTAGTCAACACGTTTTCCTAATAAGTTTTGACGGAAACGTCCTTGTTTCCCTTTCAACATATGAGAAAGAGATTTAAGAGGACGATTTCCTGGACCTGCTACTGGACGGCCACGACGTCCATTATCAATTAAAGCATCCACTGCTTCTTGAAGCATCCGTTTTTCATTTTGAACAATAATCACAGGCGCATTTAAATCTAATAACCGCTTTAATCTGTTATTTCGATTAATCACACGACGATACAAATCGTTCAAATCACTCGTTGCGAACCGACCACCATCCAATTGAACCATTGGGCGTAACTCAGGCGGGATAACAGGGATAACATCTAGAACCATCCATTCTGGGCGGTTACCAGACTTACGGAAAGCATCCATAATGTCTAACCGACGAATAGCACGCGTCCGTTTTTGTCCTTTAGCGGTCCGTAATTCTTCTTTAAGTTCTGCGCATTCTGTTTCCAAATCCACTTTCATGAGCAGTTCTTTGATCGCTTCTGCCCCAATAGAAGCTTGGAAACGATCCCCATATTCTTTCTTGTAATCACGATATTCACGTTCTGTTAGAAGTTGCTTTTCTTCTAAGGCTGTATCACCAGCATCGGTAACAACATAAGAAGCAAAATAAATAACTTCTTCCAAAGAACGTGGACTCATATCCAAAATCAAGCCCATTCGACTTGGAATTCCTTTGAAATACCAAATGTGGGTAACGGGTGACGCCAGTTCAATATGCCCCATACGTTCCCGACGTACGATGGCTTTGGTTACTTCTACACCACACCGATCACACACAACACCCGCATAACGAACGCGTTTATATTTCCCACAGGTACATTCATAATCTTTTGTTGGGCCGAAAATACGTTCACAGAACAAACCATCTTTTTCAGGTTTAAGCGTCCGGTAATTAATCGTCTCTGGTTTTTTGACTTCCCCATACGACCAAGAGCGTACGCGATCAGGTGAAGCTAGACCAATTTTTATACTTTCAAATTTATTTACATCGACCAAGGGGTCAACCTCCCTTATTCTTCACATTCAGGCAAATAAGCATCTATAAAACCTATTGCACTTTATAGCTCTTTACTAGATTTTCAAATTTTTACTCAACTTCAGTATCAATTGTGTCTTCTGTTACTTCTTCATTATCTGTTGTTGATTCTTGCGTTTCATCTAATTTTTCATCTTTTTCATCAGATTTTTCAACTTCTTCAGCTACAATGTGTTGCAAAGCTGCGTTTGGTAATCCTTTATCTCGTAAATCAATTGGCTCATCATTTTCATCAAGGACTTGAATATCTAATCCTAAAGATTGTAATTCTTTTACCAATACTCGGAAGGATTCTGGAACACTTGGCTTAGGAATAGGTTGTCCTTTTACAATAGCTTCATAACATTCTACCCGTCCTACAACATCATCAGACTTGTAGGTCAAAATTTCTTGTAAAGTATAGGCAGCTCCATAAGCTTCTAGAGCCCAAACTTCCATTTCACCAAATCTTTGTCCACCAAATTGTGCTTTCCCACCTAGAGGTTGTTGTGTGACTAAAGAGTAAGGTCCTATAGAACGTGCATGTAATTTATCATCAACCATGTGAGAAAGTTTTAAATAATACATGACACCCACAGAAACTCGGTTATCGAAAGGTTCTCCTGTACGTCCATCGTATAAAATCGTCTTGGCATCCGCAGACATTCCAGCTTCTTTAACAGTCTTCCAAATATCTTGATCTTGAGCCCCATCAAATACTGGTGTTGCTACGTGAATACCTAAGTTTCGAGCAGCCATCCCAAGGTGTAATTCAAGCACTTGCCCGATGTTCATACGTGAAGGCACCCCTAATGGGTTCAAGCAAATATCAACAGGAGTTCCATCTGGTAAGAATGGCATATCTTCTTCTGGCATAACAATGGATACAACCCCTTTGTTACCGTGACGACCAGCCATCTTGTCCCCTACTTGAATCTTACGTTTTTGAATAATGTACACACGAACCATCATTGAAACGCCAGGTTTTAATTCATCTCCAGCTTCTCTATGGAAGACTTTGACGTCATTCACGATTCCGCCGCCGCCGTGAGGCACACGGAGAGAAGTATCCCGAACTTCACGTGCTTTTTCTCCAAAGATAGCATGCAACAAATATTCTTCAGGGCTTAATTCCGTAACCCCTTTAGGCGTTACTTTACCAACTAGAATATCGCCATCATGTACTTCTGCACCGATACGAATAATCCCACGTTCATCCAAATTCTTTAAGGCATCTTCCCCGACATTTGGAATCTCGCGCGTAATTTCTTCAGGTCCTAATTTGGTATCGCGGGCTTCAGATTCTAATTCATCAATATGAATAGAAGTATACACATCATCTTTCACTAAACGTTCAGATAAAACAACCGCATCTTCGTAGTTATAACCATCCCATGTCATAAAGGCGATAATTGGGTTTTGACCAAGTGCTAATTCTCCACCTTCCATAGATGGACCATTAGCAAGGATTTCTCCTTTATCCACATGGTCTCCCTTTTTAGCTAATGGTGTTTGATTATAACAAGTAGACGCATTGGAACGTTGGAACTTCACTAACGGATATTTATCAAGAGCTCCATCTTCCGTACGTACGCGTACTTCACGAGCATCTACATATTCCACGACTCCTGCACGATCGCAAGTAACAGCAGCTCCTGAATCGTGAGCCGCTTTATATTCCATACCGGTTCCCACAAGTGGGGCATGTGGATTAAGCAATGGCACCGCTTGACGTTGCATGTTGGCCCCCATCAAAGCACGGTTGGAGTCATCATTTTCCAAGAATGGAATACATGCTGACGCTACAGAAACAACCTGTTTTGGCGAAACGTCCATATAGTCTACTTCATCTGGACGTACTTCAATATTTTCCTCGATTTTCCGAGCCATGATGGTATCTGTAGCAAAGGAACCATCTTCATTCAAAGGGGTATTCCCTTGAGCGATAACATAGCGGTCTTCTTCATCCGCAGTTAAATAGTCAATGCGATCTGTAACTTTATGGGTCTTCCAATCAACACGCCGATATGGGGTTTCAATAAAGCCAAAAGAATTAATCTTGGCAAAAGTTGCTAAAGAGTTAATCAACCCAATGTTTGGCCCTTCAGGCGTTTCGATTGGACACATACGGCCATAATGAGAGTAGTGAACGTCACGTACTTCATACCCTGCGCGATCCCGGGTCAAACCACCAGGTCCTAAAGCAGATAACCGGCGCTTATGCGTTAACTCAGAAAGTGGATTGGATTGGTCCATGAATTGAGACAGTTGTGAAGACCCAAAGAATTCGCGAACAGCCGCAACTACTGGACGAATATTCACTAATTGTTGAGGAGTTACGGTATCGATATCCTGAATAGACATTCTTTCACGAACCACACGTTCCATCCGAGATAAACCGATTCGCAATTGATTTTGTAATAATTCACCCACAGAACGAATACGACGGTTACCCAAGTGGTCGATATCATCAACAGAACCCATGCCTTCATAAAGATTTAAGAAATAATTCAAAGCAGCAATCATATCTGCAACCATCAAAGATTTGTTATCTGATTTTTGGTTAGCATTTCCGATCACATGAATGATACGCTCTGGATCTTTTGGTGAGTACACTTTAATAATTTGAATATCTACTGGATCTGTGACAACCGCATCACTATTGGGATAGATGGTAACAGTTCCCAATCCATTATCTAATTTTTCACCAATTTCTTCTATCACATCACGCGTTAACTTCGTTCCAGCTTCTACAACGATTTCACCAGTCTCTGCATCCACCAAAGATTCTGCTAACACTTGGTTTAATAAGCGAATTTTCAAATCTAATTTCTTATTAATCTTATAACGTCCAACAGCAGCTAAATCATAACGACGTGGATCAAAGAAACGAGTATTTAAAAGGTTTCTTGAAGAATCTGCAGTTTTAGGTTCTCCAGGACGTAAGCGTTCGTAAATATCTTTCAAAGCTTCTTCTGTCCGAGAATCTGATAAGTTTTTATGAATATCTTTTTCTAAGGTGAGATTAAGTGTTTCGCTATCGCCAAATAATTCCCGAATTTGATCATCGGATCCAAATCCTAAAGCCCGCATCAACACCGTCATTAAAATTTTACGGGTTCTATCAATTCTTACATAGGAAACATCTTTCGCATCTGTTTCCATTTCTAACCAAGCCCCTCGGTTAGGAATGACCGTTGCTCCATAGGAAGTCTTCCCATTCTTATCTACTTTATCATTGTAGTAAACCCCAGGTGAACGTACCAATTGAGAAACAATAACCCGTTCAGATCCATTAATAATGAAGGTTCCGCTTGCCGTCATCAATGGGAAGTCTCCGAAGAATACTTCCTGATCTTTAATTTCACCCGTTTCATTATTAATCAATCGCAACTTCACATACATGGGAGCTGCAAAGTTGGTATCCTGCTGACGTGATTCACTCACATCATATTTAGGGTCTTGGAAAACATAATCCACAAATTCCAATGCGAGTTTCCCACTATGATCCTCAATCGGTGAAATATCTTTAAACATTTCCCCGATACCTTTTTCGAGTAACCACTGATAAGATTTTGTTTGAATCTCAATCAAATTGGGTAACTCAAGCACTTCATTAATGCGTGAATAGCTACGACGCACGCGATGTTTTCCATATTGAACATTATGTCCTGTCATGAATGAGTAGCCACCTCTCCTATAAATTCCATCAAGAAATGATTCCCACCGATATTAAACGCTAAAATATTAAGAAATTATTAAGATAATCTTTTAATACCCTTTTGAAGACAAAAAAAAGACAAAAGATTCAGGCCACGCTAAATTCTTTTGTTTTAATACTCTGACCTCACGGACAATATTTCGCAAGATCTCCATTTAATAATCAGTTCATTTTCCATTGTATCTTTCTTTTTATTTTTTGTCAACTCTTTTTTAGTTTATTTACAATTTTCTCTCCAAAGAAAAACCATCTATATTAACATTCAAAAATAGATGGTTTCATAATCGTTCAAAGGAAAGTATTCAACTAACCTTTCTTGCCAATTAAAAATTTTTACTCTAATTTTTTAAGCTTTGAAGCGGGGCTGGAATATGACCTCCCCGATGAATAAACTGATTAGGTCGACTGGTTTTGAGAGGCATAATAGGTGAAGAACCAAATAATCCTCCCCATTCTAATTTTTCTCCAGATTTCTTACCTATAGCCGGAATCAAACGAACAGCTGTCGTTTTACAATTAATCATCCCAATAGCTGCTTCATCCGCAATAATAGCAGATAAAACTTCAGCTGTCGTGTCTCCTGGAACAGCAATCATATCCAATCCCACCGAGCAAACAGCGGTCATAGCCGTTAAGGTAGGTAAATCTAATACACCCGATTCCGCTCCAGCAATCATCCCTTCATCTTCAGATACTGGAATAAAGGCCCCCGACAAGCCGCCCACACGTTCTGCGGCCATAATACCGCCTTTTTTTACCGCATCATTCAATAAAGCTAGTGTTGCAACTGTCCCGTGTCCACCCACTGTTTCTAAGCCAATCTCTTCAAGAATTCGTCCCACAGAATCTCCAATAGCTGGCGTTGGAGCTAAAGATAAATCGACAATTCCAAACGGCACCTCTAGGCGTTTGGATGCTTCACGTCCTACTAATTGTCCCATCCGTGTAACTTTAAAAGCTGTCTGCTTAATGGTTTCACACACTTGATCTATAGGAGCTCGGGCAGATAGTTTGGCTAGTGCTGATCGAACCACGCCAGGTCCAGAGACTCCTACATTAATCACGCAGTCCGCTTCACCTACACCATGGAAGGCTCCCGCCATAAAAGGATTATCTTCTACCGCATTACAGAAAACGACTAACTTGGTAGCCCCTACACATTCCTTGTCTTGAGTTAATTCCGCACATTCTCGAATAATACGCCCCATGAGTGCTACTGCATCCATATTAATTCCCGCGCGTGTAGAACCAATATTTACGGATGAACATACCCGATCAGTTTCTTTTAGAGCTTGAGGAATAGAAGCAATTAATTCGCGATCGCCCTTCGAAAAGCCTTTATGAACTAAAGCCGTATATCCTCCTACTAAGTCAATACCAATCGTTTTGCAAGCTTCATCCAAAGTTTTAGCATACTTAACAGGATCTCCTCCTGAAGCCGCTAATAATTGAGAAATAGGTGTCACCGAAATTCGTTTATTAATAATGGGAATTCCATAAGTCTTTGCCAACTCATCCGCAACCTCAACTAAGCGAGCCGCCTTTTGCGTAATCTTTTGATAAATTTTTTGACATGATTTTTCAATATCACTGTCCATACAATCCATCAAAGAAATTCCCATAGTAATCGTCCGAACATCTAGATGTTCTTCCTCAATCATGTTGACAGTTTCTACAATATTTTCTAATTCAAGCATAGTGTCCTCCTAAATTCGGTGCATTGAGCGAAAAATATCTTCATGCATCACAGCAACACGCATATCGGGAAGTACAGTTTCCAGCTCTTTTCGAAAACTATCAAAAGCCATTTTCATCTCATCAATATTGACTAACATTGACATCGTGAAATATCCGCTCATGACGGTCTGAGCAACATCTACAATATTTATATTAGCATTTGCGCATTCTTGGCTGACTTTAGCCAAAATTCCTACTCTATCTTTTCCAACTACCGTAATCATCGCTTGCATATAGCTAGCCTCCTCATTCTCCATTTCTTTTAATTATCTCCATAAATAACTTTTAAGCAAGTCCAAAATAAATAAAAAAAAGACGCATCTGACTAATTAAAAACGCGTCTAAGGAGTTTTATTGCGAATTTTGTCTAATCTTTGTAAGTAATTCATCCTTAATCTCGTCAATAACCGTAGAAAATATGTTCTTGCTTGTGATTGGATAAAATCATCCTTCTGGTTCAAGTCTTTCACACACGTTTTTCCAGATCCTTCCCTTATAAAAAGAGGCAGACAAATGATGAAAATTCTCTAGCTACAATAACAGCCTTTCATTTTTGCTGTTTGCCTTTAGTGGCAAAATTCACACAATAAGTATAATAACGTTTTAATTAAAAATCAACCCTTTATAAAACTTTTTCTCTAGCAAGCGCCTTTTTTAGATCCTAGTATGTGAGTATTAGTATTAATAGATTCCTTTAAAAGAAAAATTCTGACTTTCCCTAAGGAAATCAGAATTTCTAAAATCATAAAATTTTTCAAACAAGCATGATCAGCTTTCATTCTTTTGAGCGCACAAAATCCAATAGCCTTTTTTGCGTTCTAATTCTTCCACATTGCCAAAGACTTCCAACAGTTTTTTTCGTGCACTGGGAGCGCCTTGTTTCTTTTGAATAACTAAAACTAAGCGTCCGCCCATTGCCAAATGTAAATACGCTCCACTAATAAAAGTATGAACAACTTCTTTTCCTGCACGTATAGGAGGATTTGTCAAAATCAAGTCAAAATCTTTCGCTTTTACCTCTTGATAAATATTTGAAGAATAGATTTTCGCATGTGCCACCTGATTAGCACTTACATTGTATCTAGCCAACTCCATTGCACGCTCACTGACATCTACCATATGCAAAGTTGCTTCAGGATATTCTGTCCCCATGACTGTTCCAACTGGTCCATAACCACATCCTAAGTCTAAAATCTTTTTGGGATGAAACTCAGCTTGAATAACTGTTTCCAGTAAGACACGTGTTCCAAAATCAAGGCGTTGCCGCGAAAATACACCACTATCCGTTTTAAATCGATAGCCAGTTTCATTCACTACTGTTTCCCACTCTTGACACTGATGAGATAACATCGTGTTATCTTCAAAATATTGGTGAGCCATCTAATCACTCCTTTGTTTTTCTACGCACGTCTACTTTTAAATAAATAAGAAAAAACAGACAAGGCATAGAGCCTTGTCTGTTTTTTTAGGCTTGAAAAACTATTTAAGTTCAGCTTTTCCGCCAGCTTCTTCAATAGCAGCTTTAAGAGCTTCTGCTTCTTCTTTAGGAAGACCTTCTTTAATAACTGTAGGAGCGCCATCTACTAAGTCTTTAGCTTCTTTCAAGCCTAAACCTGTAGCTTCACGAACAGCCTTGATTACTTTGATCTTACCTGAACCTGCTTCTACTAATTCAACATCAAATTCTGTTTTTTCTTCAGCAGCAGCTTCACCTGCACCTGCACCTGCAACAGCAACTGGAGCAGCAGCACTAACACCAAATTCTTCTTCGATTGCTGAAACTAAGTCAGCTAATTCTAATACAGTTGCATCTTTTAAGCTTGCAACAATGTCTTCAATATTTAAAGCCATCTTTAAATTCCTCCATTTTTTATTATTAATCGTTTAGATGCTCCTCATAAGAGGGATCAAAAAGTTACTTAAATTATTCTGCAGCTTCTTCACGTTGTTCTTGAACTGCCTTAACAGCATAAGCCACATTGCGGACAGGTGCTTGTAAGACAGAAAGTAACATGGATAGTAAGCCTTCGCGATTTGGTAAGGAAGCAATCTTCTTAATTTCTTCCTTAGTCATGACGGTACCGTCAATCACGCCGCCTTTTAATTCCAAAGCTTCTGCTGTTTTAGCAAATTTAGCTAAAATACGAGCAGGGGCAACAGCATCTTCTTCACTGAAAGCAACTGCTGTAGGGCCTTGGAAAACTTCTTTATGATAATCAACTTCTAATTGATCCAAAGCACGACGCATCATTGTATTCTTGATAACTTTCAATTGAACTTTTTCATCACGTAATTGTTTACGTAAATCTGTTACTTCATCAACAGTAAGTCCTAAGTAATCAACTACAACGATAGACTTTGAATTTTGAATTTTTTCAATAATTGCGTTGACTTCTTCTTGCTTTTTAGCAATAGCTTGTTCACTCACTCAATTTCACCTCCAACAAATTACTCAGAGTTTTTTATAAATAAAAAACTCCATGTCCCCAAAAGACACAGAGAAAATGTTTACTGCTATTACTAGCTCATGATCTCCCTCGGCTAGAAATTAAGATTTTGCTCACTAGCTGTCTTCGGTTCGATTTGATATAAATACCAACATTTATTAGAATACAGGATCTATTTATCGCTGTCAAGCTTTTTTTAATACCTAGCCTCAGATTTTTCTTCAGCTAGGTATTCCTTTACAAATTAAATTATTCAACTTCGATAGAAGCAGGGTCTACTTTAACACCAGGGCCCATGGTTGAGCTTACTACTAAGTTCTTAATGTAGCGGCCTTTGGAAGCAGCTGGTTTTTCACGAAGAACTGTTTCATGTAAAGCACGGAAGTTTTCTAATAAATCTTCTGTACTGAAAGAAACTTTACCAATTGGTGCATGTAAATTTCCAGTGCTATCTGCACGGTATTCAATTTGACCAGATTTAATATCTTTAACAGCTTTTGTTACATCTTGGGTAACAGTACCAGTCTTAGGGTTTGGCATTAAGCCTTTTGGCCCAAGGACGCGTCCTAAACGACCAATTTTCCCCATCATATCTGGGGTAGCCACAACGACGTCAAATTCCATCCAGCCGCCGTTGATTTTAGCAACTAAATCGTCGTCTCCAACAAAATCAGCCCCTGCGTCACGTGCTTCTTGAGCTTTTTCGCCTTGTGCAAACACTAAAACTGTTTGTGTCTTACCAGTACCTTTTGGTAAAACCATTGCCCCACGAATTTGTTGATCATTTTTCTTAACTTCAATTCCTAATCGATAAGATACTTCAACAGAACCATCGAATTTAGTGAAGTCTACTTCTTTTAATAAGTCAATCGCTTCTTTAGCAGAGTAAGCTTTAGAACGATCGATCTTTTCATATGCTGCTTTTAAATTTTTGGATTGTTTTGCCATTTAATTATTCCTCCTATGTGGTTTTAACGGATAGTCCTCCCACTCACAATACAACAAACGTACTGTGGCCTTTGTTGGGATACTTGTAGCGTTCAGAATCTTTTAGATTTGGATATCTAGAGAGTCGAATTATCCTTCAACAACGATACCCATTGAACGTGCAGTACCTTCAATCAAACGCATAGCAGCTTCAATGTCAGCTGCGTTAAGGTCTTGCATTTTAGTTTCTGCAATTTCACGTACTTGATCACTCGTAATGGTCGCAACTTTTGTTTTGTTAGGTTCACCAGAACCCTTAGCCACTTTAGCAGCTTTCTTTAATAAATCAGCAGCTGGTGGAGTTTTGGTCACAAAAGTAAATGAACGATCTTCATAAACTGTGATCACAACAGGAATAATATAACCTTGTTGATCTTGTGTTTTTGCGTTAAATTCCTTACAGAATCCCATAATATTGATACCTGCTTGACCTAGCGCAGGACCAACTGGTGGAGCTGGACTTGCTTGACCAGCAGGAATTTGTAATTTTACGACTGAGTCTACTTTTTTAGCCACGAAACATTCCTCCTTAGTTATTGTCCGTGTTGTGGTTTAGTGGAGTTGACAGATTTCTCCTCCCACATGTAGTCTTTTCTCTTTAACAGAGAGCTAACTACACTTGTACATGCCTCATTTATTCTAAAAACATTGCATGCACAACAATTTATTTAACCACACTTTTTATAAATTAGCAAGTTTTTTCTCGTTTATTGATTGAATTATTTTTTCGGTAAATTGCAATATCAAATGCATATTTAAATTCAAGAATTTCAGTTTCATGCAAAATAGCTAAAAGGCTGATAAAATCAATCATTCTTGGCCCATTTT
>QWCD01000692.1_pt1 | contig 14192 bp, 16 predicted proteins | sample 1972461 | NCBI WGS metagenome assembly QWCD01 (sample SAMN09866717, study PRJNA288562) | Human vaginal metagenome isolate term4_vaginal, whole genome shotgun... | isolation source: vagina | host: Homo sapiens | place: USA: California | reverse complement strand
ACTTACTTTTAGTCAATAAAAAATAATGCAAATTTGTAGATTATTTGTTGATTGTATCAACATTGTAAAAAAATGTTCTTATCAAAAAGAAGTATGATAAGGTGTATGCTGAAAGGGTTAGAAGTTTTTTCGTTAGACAGAGGTTTTATTGAAGCTGCACATAAAATAAGCGATAATGAAAAGCAGAAATATGATAAAGTGATAGTGCTAAGGGGCAAAGAGCAATGATATTAGACACAAAAAAATTACAAAAGGAAATTATACAAAATAAAAAAGAACACGGTTTTAACACTACAGATATTAAATTTGAATTGTTATTACTTTATGGTGAAGTAAATGAATTGTTTCAAGCTTGGCTTAAAGACGATGATCAAAACATAGGAGAAGAGTTAGCTGATGTAGCAATATTTTTATTGGGAATTGCTGAAATATTAGATAAAGATTTAGGTGTAGAAATTATAGAGAAAATGAAAGTAAATAAAAATAGAATTTATAGAAACGGCAATAAAGTAAACGAATAATTATTAACTTAATATGTTTCAGTAGGATAATTTAAAAATATAGTGAGTACGTTTGCTTATGTTGGTCTTCAAACAATTAAGTGTGTGCTATTGAAGACATAATTTTAATTTTTATGCTATGAAAAATACAATAAAGCAACATAAAAGAGTTGTTTTATTAAAGCAAATGTCACAGCAGGGTCTACTTTGATGTTACAATATAAAAACCGTGATATCATTGAAAAGGAGATACCTTAGAAGTAGTTAGTCTTGATAGACTTAGTAGAGACTATAATGATTTAAACGAATTTGTTCAATTACTAAAAAAATCGAAGGTTAAATTAATAGTTGATGATCTGTCACAAGCACATACTAATAATGAATTGGTGGATCAATTTATGTTAGACATGATGATTCAACTTATGGGGTTTGTCGCACAAAATGAAAGAGATAAAATAAGAGAACGACAGGTGCAAGGAATAAAACTCGCTAAAGCAAATAAATATGTTTAAGAGCAATAATTACTTTATAAGTGCTATTGCTCGCAAAGTAGGGATTAGTAGGTAGCAAATATATCGTATTAAAAAACGTGAAGAATTAGCTAAAACACAAGAGGAGACAAAAAATGAAATTTACAAAGCTTGACGGATTAAAAGTTCAAATGTCTAAGTATCGTCCATTGGACCAAGATCAATTAAAGGCTTTAAAGAAAGAAATTCGAGTTGAACATGTATGGTCTTCAAATGCTATTGAAGGTAGTAAAATCAGCAAATTCGAAACAGAAGCAATTATTGATCGAGGAATGACGATTCATGGTGAGTCTATCGGTGATGTGTTATCTACAATAGATTTGAATGAGGCTTATGATTACATGTTGGATTTAGCAAGTAGAAAACAACCTCTAACGCAAACTATTATTAGAGATTTAAATCGTTTATCCCTAGCAAAAACTCATCCAGAATGGGGAGGAGAATATCGAACTTTAGAAGTACATCCAGCTAAAATAGATTACAATCCTTATGCAGAACCTTTTGATATACGACCAGACATGGACGCACTAATAACATGGGCAAACAGTGCACAAAATAACTTGCATCCAGTTCAATACGCAGCAGATTTACATTATAAATTTGTTACTATTCACCCATTTAGAGATGGTAATGGTCGGACGGCTAGATTATTAATGAATTTAGCATTAACAGAAGCCGGATTCCCTGTAGTAAATATCATGCCTGATAAAGAATCAAGAAATGAGTACATGGATATTCTGTTAGATTCACAAATAAAAAAAGATCCTACCAAATTTTTTTGAATAAATATTTGTATAAAGTTAATTGCTATTTGAAATTATCTTTACTATGAGGTATGATTTACAAGGTGAACTATATTAAAAAAAGAAAGAAGGATCCTTATGTCAGGACATTCAAAATGGCACAATATTCAAGGGCGTAAGAATGCACAAGACGCAAAAAAAGGTAAAATATTCCAAAAATTATCGCGTGAGCTTTTTATGGCTGCAAAGAGTGGTGGTCCTGACCCTTCAGGTAATCCTAGCTTGCGTTTAGTTATGGATAAAGCACGTGCGGCTAATATGCCTAAGTCAAATATTGAACGTGCTATTAAAAAGGCTGAAGGTAATTCAGATGAGCATTACGACGAAATTACTTATGAAGGTTATGCACCAGGTGGTGTAGCAGTTTTAGTAGAAGCATTAACTGATAATAAAAATAGAACTGCTTCAGCTGTGCGTGTTGCATTTACTCGTAATGGCGGTACAATGGGTGCAACTGGCTCTGTTGCATACATGTTTGATCGCAAGGGCTATATTGTTATTGATCGTTCAACTACAGATGCTGATGAAGATCAAGTTTTGATGGACGTTATGGATGCAGGCGGTGACGATTTGCAAGCTAGTGATGATGCATTTGAGATTTATACTGATCCTAAGGCATTCACTGGTGTAAGGGATGCTTTAGAAAAAGCTGGCTATAAGCTTGCAGATGCTGAATTAACTATGGTTCCGCAGAATACTACAGCAGTTCCTGCAGAAAAGAAGGAACAATTTGTTTATACTGCAGCAGCGGATGAAGATGAATAAGTAATATTACACGTAATAAAAACCTTTCTGGATTGCGATGCAACCACGGAAAGGTTTTTTGTGTTTTTTGAGTAATATGTGTAATTTAGTAGTTGAAAAAGTATTAAATTAGTATTAATCAGTATACAAAAAAAAGACTTGCATCAATGCAAGTCTCATGTACAACATGTACGACCTATAAAATAGGCAATTTGAATAAATTTTTATTTGAACTCGTTATGTAATTTATATTAATATAGTATTATTTAAATTATCTATTGTCAAATTTTAGGAGAAGAAAATGAATAATAATTATTATCTTGGATTAGATCTTGGTACTAATTCTGTTGGTTGGGCAGTAACTGATGATCATTATAATATAATAAAATTTCACGGTAAGCATATGTGGGGGATGCGTTTATTTGAAGAAGCAGAAACTGCCAAGGATAGGCGTTTGCATCGACAAGCAAGAAGACGCCGTCAGCGATTAGTTGAACGAATTAATTTGTTAGAAGAACTTTTTGATAAAGAAATTTCAAAAGTAGATCAAGGTTTTTTTGCTAGAAAAAAGGAAAGTGATTTACACTTTGAAGATAAAACAACAAAGTCAGAATATGCACTATTTAATGATAAATCTTATACAGACAGAGATTATTATAAGCAATATCCAACTATTTTTCATTTGATAATGGATTTGATTGAAAATGATAAAAAAAGGGATATACGTTTAGTTTATTTAGCCTGTCATTATTTAATTAAGCATCGTGGTCATTTTATTTTTGATGGAAAAAATTTTACTGTTGATAATTCATTTGAAAATTTACTGGATAAATTGATTACATATTTAAAAGACAATGATGATATAACTTTATCATTTCCAAAAGATAAACTAATTAACATTTTTAAGAACTCTAATTTAAATAGTATAGAAAAAAGTGATCAGTTAAAGCCGTTCTTTGGAAGAACCAATTTGGAAAAAGGAATTATTAAATTGCTTTCTGGAGGGAAACAAGATCTCTCTAATATGTTTAGAGATGAAACGTTAAAGAATTCTAATTATAAAAACTTGAAATTTTCAGACAACAGATTTGATGATGAACGAGATGGTTATGCTGCTGATTTGGGTGATAGAATTGATTTGCTGATCTTGTTAAAACAAATTTATGATGCTTCAATTTTGGAGTCAATGATGTCACAAGCCCGAGTTAGTATTGATGGTCATAAATATATATCATCTGCTAAAGTATGTGCATATGAAAAGCATAAATCAGATTTAAAGAGATTAAAAAGTTTAATCAAGAAGTATTTACCTTCTGAATATAATAATATTTTTCGAAAAATAACAGAAAAAGATAATTATGTCGCTTATAGTAAGAGTAATATAACTAATAATAAGCGTGAAAAAGCACATAAGTATGTTAAATATGTAGATTTCACCAAATATTTAACCAAAAAATTAAAAACAATAAAGACTCAGGATGCTGAAGATGACAAAGAAATATTTGAAATAAAAGGAGAATTAGAAAAGCAAAGTTTTTTGCCTAAACAGCGTACATTAGATAATTCTATTATTCCTTATCAATTGCATTTGATGGAATTAAAAAAAATACTTGATAATCAATCTAAATATTATGACTTTTTGTTAGCAAAAGATGATCAAGAAGGTATAACTGTTAAAGATAAAATTATATCTTTATTAACGTTTCGATTACCTTACTATATTGGTCCTGTTAATCCAGCTGTACATGGTAAATTTGCCTGGGTAAAAAGGTTAGCAAATGGTAAGGTTACACCTTGGAATTATAAAGAGAAAATTGATATAGACGCTAGTCACGAAGAATTTATTAAGACTAAATTAAGTAAATGTTCTTTTTTAATAGGTTGTGATGTATTACCTAAAAATTCATTATTGTATCAAAAATATATGGTTTTAAGTGAGCTTAACACAATTAAGTTTAATGGTGTTAATATTTCTGAAAAGTTAAAGGATGACATTTATCAAAATCTTTTTAAAAATATTCAAAAGGTTACAAAAAAGAGATTGCAAAATTATATCAAAGAGCATGAGAATATAATAGGCGATGTTATAGTGACAGGAATAGATAATGCATTTAAACAAGGGCTCGTATCATATTTAAAATTTAAAAAAATTATTGGTGATAAGATTGATGATGATCGTTATCAGAAAGTACTAGAAAAAATCATTAGAGATATTACGTTATATGATGAGTGTGCAGGAAAGAAGATAAAGAAAGAGTATAAGGATAGTGATCTATTTACTGAAGATGAATTAAATAAAATTGTAAAACTTACTTTTAATGACTGGGGACGATTATCTGCTGAACTACTTGATCAACTTGAGGGAGAAGATACAGTTTCTGGTGAAACAGGTAAGATTATTGAATTTATGCAAAAGCATAATTATAATTTAATGCAATTGATGAGTAAAAAATTTACTTTTAAGTACAAAATAGATGAAATTAATAAATCATATTATCAACATGACAAGTTTAATTATAAATCAATGATTGACAGTTTATACGTGTCCCCAGCAACTAAGCGGATATTGTGGCAAAGCTTAAAAGTAGTGCATGAAATTAGCAAAATTATGAAACATGATCCTGAAAAAATTTTTATCGAAATGGCACGTTCCAAAGAAGATCATCCTAAGCGAAAATTATCTAGAAAAGCAGATTTGAAGCAAGTATATAAGGATTCCAAAAAGCAAATTATTTCTATTATTGGAAAGGATAAATATCAAGATCTGAGTAATGAATTAGATAATAAAGATGATAGAGATTTGCGATGGGATAATTTATATCTTTACTATACTCAATTGGGTAGATCTATGTATTCTTTGAAACCAATAGATATATCAGAATTAATGAATAAAAATCTGTATGATCAAGATCATATTTTTCCTAAATCTAAAAAATATGATGATTCTATTGAAAATAGAGTTTTAGTAGAAAAGGAATTAAATGTTAAAAAAAGTGATATTTATCCTATATCTGATGCAAATATAATTACTCAGAAAATTAAAGGGCAAGTAGAAAGCTTTTGGAAAATGTTATATGACCATAAGTTAATAGGTGATAAAAAATATGCTCGATTAATTAGAAGTAAAGCATTTACTGATGATGAGTTGGCAGGTTTTATTGCTAGACAATTAGTTGAAACTAGACAGGCTACAAAAGAAACAGCAGACTTACTTAAAAGACTATGTCCTAAGTCAAGAATAGTTTATGCTAAGGCACAGAATGCATCGATTTTTAGACAAAAATTTGATATTCCCAAGTCAAGAACTATTAATGATTTACACCATGCACAAGATGCATATCTTAATATAGTTGTTGGTAATATATTTGATACTAAATTTACTCAAGATCCAAGAAATTTTATCAAGAATACAAAAGATAGTAGAAATTATAATTTAGAAAAAATTTATGACTATAACGTTGAAAGAAATAATTATGTTGCTTGGATAGCACCTGATAGTAAAACAAATGGCACAATCGCTAATGTTAAGTGTAATTTGAGTACAAAGAATTTTAGAGTAACAAGGCCTAGTTTTTATAAAAAAGGTGCATTGTTTAATCAAAATCTGTCTAGAAAGGGTAGTAATCTTGCACCTATCAAAGAACATAGTCCTAAGTCTAATCCATTAAAATATGGTGGATATAGTGGTAAAAATAATTCTTTCTTTGTAGTAGTTGCTGGTAAAGATAATAAAGGAAAAGACATCGTTAAATTAATTCCAGTTAATACTTTGATTTATAACAAAATGTTGCATTGTGATTATAAAGCTAAACAAGAGCTACTGACATCATATGTTGCAAATAATTTTGCTATTAATAACTTTAGAATAGTTAAAGATGATATTAAGATGTATTCTTTGGTTAAAATTGATGGTGCTTACTATTACTTGGTAGGCGGAACAGATGAAAGAATAGAAGTAAAAAATGCAATGCAATTGTTATTATCTAAAGATTCTATCAAAGCAGTAAAAATATTAGAAAAAGAGTCTAAAGATCAATTTGCTAATATTAAAAATTATAAAGATATTGACATCAAATTAGGAAGAACATTCAACGAAGTTGTAAGTAAGTATACAAATTCTGTTTTTGGAAAATCAATGTTAATTAGCGATAAATACAGAAAAGATATTTTCAAATCTGTTGAGAAATCTATTCTAGAATTTAATCATTTGGATACTATTGGTAAAGCAGATAATTTATTAAAATTTGTAACCTTGATGCGTCCTTCAGGAAGTGCTCATGCCCTAAAGATGGTTGGCTTGATAGAAAGAATACGTAAATCTAATGTTATATCTAACTTTAACGAGTTTAAATTAATTAATCAGTCTGTAACTGGGTTGTTTGAAAATGAAGAGGATTTGTTAAAGTTATGACATGGCGTATTGTAGTTATTTCTAAACGCTCTAAGCTATATTTAAAAATGGGCTATTTGATGGTGCGTGATTTTGAAAATAAAGTAAATGGAATATTTTTGCAAGATATATCGCATTTAATTATTGCTACTACAGAAGCATCAATTACTGTTTCTTTGATGAATGAGTTACAGAAAAATAAGATAAAGTTAATTATCTGCGATGAAAAAGGTAATCCTGCTGCAGAGATGTTACCATACTATAATTCATATAATACCAATGAAAAAATCAAGGCCCAGATTTTATGGAAAAATAATACCAAAGCAGATATTTGGCAGTATATTGTAAAAGAAAAAATTAGAAAACAAATGTTATTGTTGCATGCTAAAAATTTTGAAAAAGCCTCGCTTTTAGCTGAATATATTAAAGAAGTGCAACCATTAGATAGTACTAATAGAGAAGCACATGCTGCAAAAGTATATTTTAATGCCTTGTTTGGTATGGATTTTTCTAGAAATGATGATTCAAATGCTAATGCATGCTTAAATTATGGATATAGCATAATATTGTCTGCTGTTAATCGTTCAATAGTTGCTATGGGTTATTTAACTCAATTAGGAATATTTCATGATAACATGTTTAATCAATTCAATTTATCATGTGATTTGATGGAACCATGGCGTATATTAGTTGATAAAGAAGTTTGTGATATGAATTATCATGTTTTTGATAAAAAACAGAAGATGCAGCTAATTAATTTATTAAATAAAAAAGTATTGATAGATGGAAAAACACAATATGTTAATCAAGCAATAAATATTTATTGTCAATCCATCATTGATGCACTTAATGAAAATGATGTTTCTTTAATAAGGTTTCCAGAGTATGAGTTATAGATATATGCGAGTAATTGTGTTTTTTGATTTGCCTACGCAGACACCACAGGATCTAAAAAACTATAGGAGTTTTCGAAGATATTTAATTAAAAGTGGTTTCGTTATGATTCAAGAGTCAGTTTATACGAAAATAACAAAAAATATGTCATCAGCTGGAGCAATTAATAAGAAATTAAGAGCCCATGTGCCAACTAAAGGATTAATACAATTATTAACTATTACTGAAAAGCAATTTTCTAGGATGGAATATTTAACAGGTGATGAAAAAAGTATTTATATTACTGATGACAGGAGACTGATTATATTATGAAATTGCTATCAAATGATTTAGAAAAAACATTTTCTTTAAATCAGCATGTATTAAATACTCTTGTAATAGAAGATAATACATTCTTTCGTGAATTTATTAGTAAAATTGTTCATTTTGTGGAAAATGATTCAAATGAATTAGAAATAATGGATGAAGATGAAGAAATTAGTCCAACAAAATGTGAAATAATTGTGGATATATTTCGAGCTAATCCTAACAATACTAAGATATTAACTAAATTATATTCGAATCTGATTAGTGGCTTATCAAGTGACGAACGATATCAAGATAGTATTAATTTTGAAAGTCAATTATATTCTTTTATGGATAAGATAGCTTTTGATTGTGATTATCATTTGACTTATGGGGATATTGATTATAAAAGTATTTTTAAAGCCCTAAATTTATCAATAGATACTGATATTAAAGGGCTTATGTCGAATTTCGTGTCGTATCTTGATTTGTCATACAAACTTTTGGGTAAGAAAATTTATTTTGCTGTTAATTTAAATACATTCTTTTCACAAAAAGATATGGGTGTTCTTAATGATTATTTGCGTTATAATAATATCGTATTGGTTTGCCTAGATAATAGCTTAAAACGGACTCTTTTTGAGGATGAAAATATCAGAATAATTGATCAAGATTTAAGTGAAATTTAAAGCTACGCATAACCTGAAATCTTGAAAGTCGTTAATTTGAGGTTTGAGAGTTATGTAATTTATGCACTAGGTAAAACTCATTAATTCGTTTAATAAACTGCCAGTGTGTTTGAGAGTTATGTAATTTATGCACTAGGTAAAACACAGTAAAAAGCGTAAAGCTGATTGCATATGTTTGAGAGTTATGTAATTTATGCACTAGGTAAAACTATGGAAGCTGGTAAATGGGGGTATGATAGGTTTGAGAGTTATGTAATTTATGCACTAGGTAAAACAAAAAGTTGATACCGAAGTTAAGACTAGGAGTTTGAGAGTTATGTAATTTATGCACTAGGTAAAACAATATACATTTTTCAAAATATTAGCTTGTAGTTTGAGAGTTATGTAATTTATGCACTAGGTAAAACTGTGTTTTCTTTTTCTTCTGGTTCAGGTGTGTTTGAGAGTTATGTAATTTATGCACTAGGTAAAACGCCAAAAAGGCTAGATCGATCTGCTACTGAGTTTGAGAGTTATGTAATTTATGCACTAGGTAAAACTAGCATTAAGATATTTAATTACTCTGTCATGTTTGAGAGTTATGTAATTTATGCACCAGGTAAAACTAAAAATATTTTTTCATTTATATACATTGAATTTAAATAGTTTAATATATATTACTGTGTATAAGTAAAACGATAAATAGATATTGATCGTAAATATCATTGTTTATTTTATAAAATATGATTATTACAAATTAATAGCTTTAAAAAAGAGACATTTGTCTCTTTTTTAATGAACTTGATCTCATTTGTTCAGCCTTGATGAGGTTGATTAATTTTACATCTCTAAACTTTTTATAAAAGAGATAATTTTTCTATATTACACGTAATAAAAACCCTTCTGGATTGCGATGCAACCACGGAAAGGTTTTTTTAGTGTTTTAATTAAAATAAAATTTCTTTCTTCTTTGGAATTGTTTTAGCAGGTTTACCAACTTCGATGCCATAACGATCGCTAATATTTAGGACACGTGCTGCATTGTACGTTGAAAACCGATAGCTATTCATTATTTCTTTGTATCCCATCATATGTCCAACATGCAATCCCATATGAATAACATCTAAACAATTGCCGTCACCTAGCGGATACCAAGGATCAAAAATATCATCATGTCCCATTGCAACATTGTTACCATTGGCTAGTAATTCTTTGACTCTTGTCATCCCTCGGCGTTTAGGATAGGTATCAATTCGCCCTTGTAAGTGTGTATTGACTAGCGGATTGGCAATAAAGTTAATATCTGCTAAACGTAGTAAGCGAAATAGTTTTTGGACATAGGCATTATTATAGCTGTGCATTGCGGTAGTGTGTGAGGCAGTTACTTTTTGCTTGAGACCACTTTCTAAGGCAAGGCATGCTAAAGTCTCTAAACTTCTTGATTGATCATCATCAATTTCATCACAGTGAACATCGACTAAAACATTATATTTTAAGGCAAGATCAATTATTTTATGCAATGATTGTACTGAATATTCACGAGTAAATTCGTAATGAGGAATTCCTCCGATAACGTCTGCTCCCATTTTTAAGCATTCTTCTAACAATGTTGCTCCATTTGGAAAAGATAGAATTCCTTCTTGAGGAAAAGCACAAATTTGTAATTCAATCGTTCCCTTTAATTCTTCACGAACTTCTAATAGTGCTCGCATAGCAGTAAGATTTGGATCAGTTGAATCTACATGAGAACGTACAAATTGGATGCCATTACTTGCTTGTTTCTTAATTGCTTGAATTGCTCGCTTTTTAACATCTTCTACTGTTAAATCTTTTTTGCGTAGAGCCCACGTTTCGATGCCTTCAAAAAGAGTACCAGATTCATTCCACTTTGGTTGCCCGGCAGTTAATGCAGAATCAAGATGAACATGTGGTTCGATAAAGGGTGGTAGTACCAACTTATAATTTAAATCAATTACTTCTTCATTCGGTAATGGTGTTAAATGATCTGCAATAGCAGTAAAAGTTTCTTTTTCAATTCGAATATCTTGTGATTTAGTAGCATTTTCAATATAAGCATTTTTTAATAGCATGTCTGAATCTCCTATTTGTTTATTTTAATATATTGCAAAAGTAAATAACTAATAATAGCCGCAATTAGACTGTTAATAGGTGGAATACCAATTTTAATAACACAACCAACGAAAGCACCAATAAAAATTGGACATAGAGCTGAAAGATTATAGTTAATTGGACATTCTTCAGTCTTGTAATTTGAGCGATGCATAAAATAGTCTACTACAATAATACTACCGATTGGCGGAATTAATGAGCTTAATAGTGATAGATATGTTGTGAAATGTTCAAATAAGAAGATGGAAAGTAAGGTACCGATTGTTCCAGCAATCATTGTCATTAGTTTCATGGAATTATTAGTGATATTTGCTAAAGAAATACCAGAAGCATATAAAGCATTATTATTCGTTGACCAAATGTTAAGGCCTAAAGATAAAATAGCTGGTATTGCTAAGCCTTGCATAATTAGTGTGTCAAAGATATCAGCTTTACCAAAGGCAGCAGCTCCAGTAGCTCCGAAGATAAACATAAAAATATTTCCTACGAAAAATGCTATTACTGTCGCACTGATTGCACCAATACTATTTTTGGAAAAACGAGTGAAGTTTGGCGTAGAAGTACCACCAGATATGAAATTACCAATAACTATACTCAAAGCCATCGCCATAGATAGTGGCTTGAGAGGATGATTGCTAAACATATTTTGCAAACTGCCACTTGTATGAAATGAAAGATATACTGAATAAAATCCGAGCACCGTTATAAGCGGAACTGCAATAATACCGAAGATAGAGAGAGCTTTAATTCCTTTTACGGACGTTAAAGTCATCAAAAATCCCATAATTAAAACTAGCAAATAAACATTCAAGTGGTAAAATGCGGCAACAGGGATAGCAAACATTGCTACGCCCACACCAAACCAACCTGTTTGAGTGATTCCAATTACGAATGAAGCTAGATGAGCACCCTTGTTACCGAATGTTTGCCTTGCTAGCAAATCTAGATTCATGCCAGTGTGTTGTCCAATATATGCTAAACAGCCTGTATATATAGCTAAAAATAAATTACCTAAAATAACTGCAATAATGAATTGTGATAAATTTAACCCTAATCCTAAATGACCACCTGCTGTCTCTAAACTCCTTATTAAATCGTTAATCCTTCTATTTCAGTCTAAATTGCTAACAGTATAGCAGAGAGCTTTTTTGATGTAAAGATTAAATTGGATGTTTTTAGAGTTATTATTAATTTGAGATACAAAAAAGCTACATTTTAAAATGTAGCTTTCTTTATTTCTATCTGTCTATATTTAAAACTATTTCCTTAATTTTTCATTGATTTGTTTAATATCATTTTTGATTAACTGGGCATTAATAAACCAGATCAACACATAAATAAGGGTGAATATGATAGTGAATACTAATATATGTGGTAAATCAATAATAAACCAGTGAGCCGTAAATGCTAGAGGTGTAAAAAAGATATAGTAGACAAAGAAGTTGACAATAGTTCTCTTTAATAAGGTCCATCGTTCAATTTGGAAAATTAAGGCTCCCATACTGAATACCAATCCCATTAAAGCCCAAAGTACAACTGAAAAGGTTACTGCATTGAGAGGGCGAGCAAAATGGCTGGTAAAGACGGGAGTAGAAGGTAGGTATGTGTCAGCACCATTTAAATAGTCAAAAAATAATGAGATACATAAACCGATTGCAATACCTAAAAACATTCCTTTAATCGCACTTAATATATATTTTTTCATAATCCTAATCTCTCCTTTAAATTTTTGATTTTTCTACGTGAAATTGCTATACGCTCTTGATTCGTCAATACTACATCAATCGCACCATCATTTAGCAATACTAGATGATCGATATGTTTGAAATTGAAATAAGCACTGCGAGATGCTTCAATAAAGTCATTATTTAAAATTGCCTTGACTTCTTTAAGCGGCTTGCGACAACTATAATGTCTATTTTGCGTGGATATATCCAATTTTCGATCATCAGTTTGGATAATAAAAATATCATTTAAACTAATAGGTTTTAGTTGATCATCATAATAGCACCACAATACCTGATTATTATTTAGATATTGCAACATACTTTCCAAATTTGGTTTCATTTGTTTAACCCATATTTCGGCATGTTCTTCACTAATGGATGCATCTACATGTAAGTTGATTTTCATCATGTTAAAGAGGATGTACCACGGATTATGGAGATATATTGTTATGCACAAGAATTTATGATTAAATGTGGCAATCCAACTCAATGGGGTCATAGCTACCCTACAAGAGAATTAATTGATTGCGATATTTTGAACCAGGCATGTAAAGTAGTCTACGATGAAACTGGAATACATGGGGTTGTTGCTTTATATGAAGGTATAGATCCTACATATGTACATATTGAAGAGGGATCATGGCTTAATAACGACCCCTATATTACTATTCATCGAATTGCAAGTGATGGTCGGGTACATGGTGTCTTTAAAATTGTTGCCGATTATTGCAAAAATATGATTGATAATGTTAAGCTTGATACCCATGCCAACAATTTGATTATGCAGTCGCTAATTGCAAAAAATGGATTCACCAGATGCGGGATTATTCATGTTGATGATGGCTCTCCTAGAATTGCATATCAGTGGTCGAAAAGGTGATGAACTACCAAGTTCATCACCTTTTTTATAAAAATCAAAAGGCTAAATTAATGTAATCAGTTTACTTTTATACTATAATAAAATTGAGTTATAGGATAATAATTTAGCATAATGATTTTAATAATTGAAAAAAATAATTTAGTATAGAGGTAATGATATATGGTAGGAAAAAATAATGAACTTAATAAATCAAGGCATATATTTGAACATATAAATCGTTACAGCATCAGAAAATTTAAGGTAGGTGTCGCTTCAGTCGCAATTGCTGGTTGTTTTGTTTTACCTATGGGTACCAACACGGTATCTGCGACGGAAGTAAAGACTGAGGATACTGTTAATAAACAAGAAAATAAAAAGTCTGCAACTGACACTAATGATAAAGAAACAAAACAGTCGGTAAATACTTCAACTGAATCTCTTCACAAAACACCTGATCATCAGGATCCTAAGAAAAAAGATCAGACTTCTAAGGAAAAAGATCATCAAGCTGTAACTAGTGAGATTAAGGACAAAAAACCTGAACAAAAGACAAAAAAAGATACGCAGATTGATGAAACAAGTCATTCTAATAAAGTACCTGTTAATCCAAATCATCTAGAAGCCAAAGATCAATCAACTGCTAATGATCAAGTGACTAATGA
>QWCD01000337.1_pt1 | contig 14194 bp, 10 predicted proteins | sample 1972461 | NCBI WGS metagenome assembly QWCD01 (sample SAMN09866717, study PRJNA288562) | Human vaginal metagenome isolate term4_vaginal, whole genome shotgun... | isolation source: vagina | host: Homo sapiens | place: USA: California | reverse complement strand
ACTAATCATAATTAACTTTACAAATCAATCCATTAGAAAAATCATTAAATAAATTCTCATAAGCTCTTACATGATCAAATTCATTATTTGTTAATTTATGTGTGAAAAAGAAAAAAAAGAAAAAATTTTAAATTCATGGATTATGGCGGAATATTTAAAGGAAGGTAATATAAAAGACATAAATGGATATATAAAAATTAATGAAAAAGATGAAGAATATTATAAATATTTTAAAGGTAAAATTGATGCTTTTATAAAAAAAGAAAACATTCAAGAAGAATATAAAAAAAATGTAGGGATAGCTATTTATTTTGATGAACTTTCTTTTAAAGATGTAGCAGATATAATTAAAAAGAAGAATAAAATTAAAGAAAGTAAACAAGATATATCTTATGACAAAAAATTTTCTTTTGTTTTGTATTTTGATAAAGATTTAAAAACAATAAATGATAAGACTTTTTTCACTGCTAGTTATTATATAAAAAAAAATGAAACCATTCCTAATTATAAAGATTTTACTGCTGATTTTGAAAAAGCAGAAAAAGAAGAAATAAAAAATATTTTCAAAGTAGATGAAAAAGAAGATTACGAAAAAGTTAAAGCTATTGATTTAACTGATGAAAAATATCCTAATAAATATAAAAAAATTAACCAACCTCCTTTTATTTTATATTATTCAACAACAGTTGAATGACTTGATAAAAAAAATATTTGGTTAATAGATTATGAAAATGCAATATCAAATTATGATATACTAACCTTGATAAAAGCAGGATATGGATTTGTTATTTATTATGATAGTGTTGTTTTGGACACACTTATCAATCGTTTAATTTCTCTTAAAGCTAGAATATGTATCATCACAGATGAGGGAATCTATAGTTCTAAAAACATTAAATACTTAAGTTACTGCAATGTTAGTGTAATATCTGAAATTCCAAAAGATTACAATAGTAATAAAATTACACAGGATTTAAAACGTCTTGCATGCGCTTCAAGCGACCATATTTTATGTGTTAATGAGTTATATCAAATAGATGATTATCTTTTTAATAAATATAAAGATTGCCAATTAGATTTGGTGTTATTAGATAAAAAATTAGCTAAGCAAAACACAATTTATCCCAAATACATTAATCGTATTTATCAATTTATTAAAAATTCAAAATTAATAAATTAAACAACAACTATAAAATATTATAATTATTTACAATTGTTAAAACGAGCAAATAATTGTAGTAAATGGGAGAAAAAATGCAAAAAGATTTAATAGTAGTAGAGTCACCAAATAAAATTAAATCAATTCAGTCTTATTTAGGTGATAGTTATAATGTAATAGCTACATGTGGACATTTACGTGAGCTCGCAAAAAAATCTGGTTATGATCCAAAAACTTATGATTTAAAATGAGAAATAATAAAAACAACAAATAAAAAATTATCGAAAAAACAACAAATAAAAACAATTATTGATTTAGCAAAAAAATCAAATAATATCTATTTAGCAACTGACCCTGATCGTGAAGGTGAAGCTATTAGTTGACATGTTTATGATTTATTACCAAAAAAAGATAAAGAACGTGTTAAAAGAATAACTTTTAATGAAATAACACAGAAAGCTATTTTAAAATCTATTGATGAAAAACATGATATTGATTTTAATTTGGTAGATTCGCAATTTGCAAGACGAATTTTAGATCGAGTTATTGGTTATAAACTTTCTGGATTAGTTAAAAAAAACTTACATGGCTTATCTGCTGGGCGAGTACAATCGATCGCTTTATTATTTGTAGTTGAGAGAGAGTTAGAAAGACGTTCTTTTGTTAAAGAAGAATGATATCAAATTGAAGGAATAATTGAAAAAAACATTTTTGTATCTTTAAGAAAAATTCCCTATGATGTTGAATTATATAATCAGAAAGATAATAGCGATAGTGATTTAAAATTTCTACACAAAAAAGATGCACAGCGTGTGATTGATGATTTAAGTGATATTTTTAAAGTTTATAGTATTGATGATTTGAAAATCACCAAAGGCGATGTTCAATTACCATTAACAACTGATAAATTATTACAAATCGCATCCAATAATTTTGGTTGAAGTGCTAATAAAACAACATAATCAGCAATTAGCTTTAATAACTTATCCAAGAACAGATAGCGAGCGATTAAGTGATGATTTTTTACAAGAAGCTAATGCCTTTATTGAAAATAATTTTGGTAAAGAATATCTAGAAAATTTTAAAAATAAAAAAATTAATAGAAAAGAAGTAAATATTCAAGACGCACATGAAGCAATTCGCCCTGTTGATATTAATTTAAAACCTGAAGAAATTAAAGATTATGTTTCATTAGATATTTATAAGCTGTATAACTTAGTTTGAAATAAAACACTATCAGCTTTAATGAAAGTGCCAACTTTTAATAAGCAAGTAATTCGTTTTATTAATAATGAATATAAATTTTATACAGCTTATAAAACAATTCGAACTTTAGGATATTGAATTTTAGATTTTTATAAAAAGCAACGTGATGAATTAGAATTCCAACCTCCTATAATTAATGTTGGTGATGAATTTAAAAAAGAAAAGATCGATTTAATACAAAAAGAAACTACGCCACCGCCTTATTACACAGAAGCCTCTTTAATTGCAGCGCTAAAAAATGCCGGAGTAGGTCGGCCTTCAACATATGCAACAATGGCAACTATTGGCACCACTAGGGGTTACATCAATAAAGATAAGAGTAAATTAATTCCAACAGAATTAGGGATTAAAGTCATCCAAGAGTTAAAAGAAGCCTTTCCAAAAGTGATTTCTATTAAATTTACATCTGAGATGGAAGAACGTTTAGATGTTATAGCTAATGGCAAATTATTTTGAAAAGATTTAGTTAGCACTTTTATTCCTATTTTTGAAGAAGAAGTAAAACAAGCATACACTAAAATCGAAAAAGTTCCTGATGAAAAAATTAATCGATTATGTCCTATATGTGCTCATGATTTATTGATTAAAAGATCTAGAATGAACACTCGGTTCATTGCGTGTTCAAATTTCCCTACATGTCGTTTTACAGAATCGTTAGAGAAACCAGAAATTCTTAACGAATTATGTCCTAACTGTTCAAAATCATTGGTTAAACGTAAAAATCGTAAAAATAAATATTTTATTGGATGCACAGGTTATCCTGAATGTAATTTTATTCGTAATTTAGATGAATCAAACAATGATAAAAACGATTTTAATCAATAATAATATAATATTAAAAAGAGGAAAATTTATGTTAATTAAATTAGAAAGTAACCAAAATTTAAATGAATTATTAAAGGAAAATCATTCTAAACCAATATTAATTGATTTTTATGCGGATTGATGCCCTCCATGTCGTATGCTTATTCCAGTATTAGATTCAATTGAAAAAAAACATGGTGATGAATTTACTATTATTAAAATAAATGTTGATCATTTTCCAGAATTATCAACACAATATCAAGTCAAATCAATCCCTGCTTTATTTTACTTAAAAAATGGAGATATTAAAGCGACAAGTTTAGGATTTATTGATGAAAATTCTTTAGTTAATAAATTACGATCAATTTAATAATTTAAATTCATTAGTTTTAACTATTGCATTATTGCTTATTATTTAATATAATAAATAAGTTATATACATAAAGCAATAATTGTTTTGGAAACATACTCAAGTGGTTAAGAGGGCACCCTGCTAAGGTGTTAGGTCGTTCTGCGGCGCGTGGGTTCGAATCCCACTGTTTCCGCCATTAATAATTAAAAATAGGGGAAACCCTATTTTTTATTTATATAAATTATAATTATTAATAAAAAGGACGATAATAAGTATGAAAAAACGTATTTTAGCCAAATTCATCATAACATTTATTTGTGTATTATTAATAATTAATATTTGTTTAATATCAATATATTTTCACCATCGACCAACGGTTATTGTTACAGATATTTTAATATCATTTTATATTTTAAATACTAGTATTGGCTTATATATTTTATCTTCAAGACATCGGCAAGATCGTTCTAAAAAATCATGATTGTTTATTTTTTTATTTCTACCAATTGTGTCAATTATATTCTTTTGGATTTTTGGATCACGCCCATTTAAAGATAAAAAAATTAATGATATCATTACAAACCGTCGTGCACTTTTTAAATTTGAAGATTATGAATTTTATCATAGTTTTCAAAATATGATTATTAATAATAATGGACTTAATTTAATTCGTAAAATTGGTCAGTATAATTACCAACTTTTTCGTACACCTATTTATTGTGATAATCAAATAACAATTATTAAAGAGACAAACGAAATGTATGAACAAACTATTAAATTAATAAGAAAAGCAAAAAAAACAATTTATTTACAATATTATATTATTGAGAATGGTCGTTGATTACAATCTCTTGTTAAAGAATTAATAAAAAAAAGTAATGATGGTATAAAAATATATATATTATATGACCCAATTGGTTCGTTAAATAAATTTCCTAAAAAATATCGTCAACAGTTAATTAATAATGGTATAGAAATTGCTTGTTTTAAAGCACGTGCAGATTATAAATTTAGAAGTACTATTAATTTTCGTTCGCATCGAAAATATTTAATTATTGATGGTGAAGTTGCTATTAGTGGCGGCTCTAATATTGGTGATTCTTATTTAAATATTGATCCTAAGGTTGGTCATTGAGTTGATTTGAATTATATTTTAACCGGAGGAATTGTGCATACAATTCTTTTAGAATTTATTCATGATTGATACTACTATACACCATTTTCAAAAAAGAATAATTTTAATGTTGTTGTTGACAGTATGCATCCTCAACCTTACTTATGTCAAGGAAAAGATGACTTAATAAATAATTCTATTAAAAATAAAACAATAACAACACTTTTGCATACAGGACCAGACCAATCAACAAGTTCTTTAAATGAAATTCTGGTTATGGCAATCGCTAATGCTAAAAAATCAATTACAATTTTTACGCCATATTTATTTCCTACTGAAGATATTTTAATAGGACTTAAAGCTGCAGCGAATACTGGAATAAAAGTTAAAATTATTTTACCTGGAAGGGTTGATTCTTGAAGTTTTATCATATCAATGAATCGTTTAAGTTATGAATCATTAATTAAGTCCGGTGTACAAATTTATGAATATAGTGGTTTTTTACACACTAAAGCGATTTTAATAGATGATGATATTTCACTATTAGGTTCTTATAATCTTGATAATAGAGCATTAGTAATTAATTACGAATCATTATTAACAATTTATTCAATACAAGTAAATCACGACATTAACGAGATTTTTAATCAATATCTCCGTAATTCACAGTTAATTAATTTAGAAGATTTAGATAACAAATTCACATTCAACGAATTAGTTCAAACAGTATTTATTAATATTTTTCAATTACTTTTATAATAAAAGTTATTATATTAATAATATAAGATATCAAGACAATGCTTTAAGTAATATAATTAAAATACATTTAAAAAATGATATTTTATGTAAAGGTTTAATATGATATCGAAAGAATTTACCATCGTAGCAGAATTGTCAGCATTTATTAAGGCGATCACTTATTTTGTTAATGCAGCTAGTGATTTTAGCTCTTCAATTACTATTAAAGCAAATGGGCGTCAAGCAGATGCTAAATCAATTATCAACATTATGGCTTTAGGAATTAAACAAGGCACAAAAATCGAGCTGAGTGCCGTTGGAAATGATGCAAATAAAGCAATTAACAAATTAGAAGAAATTTTAATTGAACAGAAATTAATTTAAATATCTTTATTTAGTGGAGACTATTAAATATGAATCGTTATGTTAACGCAATGCGTTCACTTGCTTTACAGGCTATTAATAAAGCAAAGCAAGGTCACAGTGGAATGAGTATTTCAGCTGCACCTATTGTTTATACCCTTTATAAGGGATTAATGACTATTTCAAAATCACATCCAAAGTGATTTAATCGCGATCGTTTGGTTTTATCAGCTGGTCATGGATCGATGGCATTATATCCTGTTTTTTATTTTTCATCATTATTAACATTAGATGACATTAAAAATTTTCGCAATGATAATTATTTAACACCAGGTCATCCTGAAGTGTTGGCTAATAATTATATTGATGCATCAACAGGACCACTAGGGCAAGGGGTTGCTAATGCAGTTGGTATGGCAATTACTGAAAGTTATTTAAGAACTGAATTTGCTACTCTTAAAGGTGTTATTGATCATTATACTTATTGTATTGTTGGCGATGGGGACCTACAAGAGGGAATTTGTTATGAGGCAATGAGTATTGCTGGAAAATTAAAATTATCGAAATTAATTATTTTACATGATTCAAATGATTACCAATTAGATTCAGCAGTAAGTGATGTTAATATTGAAGATTTAAAAATGCGTGTTGAATCAATGGGTTGAAATTATCTAAAAACAGATAATAATCCTGAAAATATTTTCAAAGCAATTGCTGAAGCTAAATGAAAAAAGAATGTTAAACCAACGTTTATTGAAGTCAAAACAATCATTGGTGAGGGGACATCTTTTGAAAATAGTAATGAAGCGCATGCTGCAGCAATTTCTAATGATGAATTAGAAAAATTTTCTAAGCGTTTTCATATTAAAACAAATAATTTTGAATTTCATCAGGAAATTTTTGATCACTTCTTTTTTAATGTTGTAGCTCGGGGCGAAAGTGCTTATAATCAATGACAACAATTAGTTGACCAATATATGCAAACTAATCCAGAACAAATGCAACGTTTATTAAATTATATTAATGGTAATTATGAAGATTTAAATAAATTATTAGATGAAAATAAAATTACTAATTTAAATGATTCTACTCGCAGTTATTTAAAACAATATTTTAATCAATTAAAAGATTTAAAATCAGCTCTTGTTTTATCTGCTGATTTAGCTAAATCAACTTTCACAAAAATAGGCGAAGGCGCTTTTAACGATAACCATAAAAATCCATATATTAAATTCGGTATTCGTGAATTTGCTATGGCAGGAGCGATGAATGGAATAAGTTTACATCAAGGCGTTAAAGCGATAGGAGGCACTTTTTTAGCTTTTTCTGATTATATGAAACCAGCAATTCGTTTAGCTGCCATTAGTAATTTAGCTAATTTATTTATTTTTAGTCACGATAGTTATGCAGTGGGTGGTGATGGACCTACACATCAACCTGTCGATCAATTACCAATGTTAAGAGCAATTCCAAATGTAGAAGTAATTCGTCCTGCTGATCATTATGAAGTTAAATATGCTCTTTCATATAGTTTTAAACAAAAACAAAAACCGATTTGTTTAATTACTTCACGTCAAACTATTAAACAAATTAATGATCAAAAACCACAAGATTTTAGTAAGGGAGCATATATTATTAATTCGCCTTTTTCTTTTTGTAAAGATGTAGATTACACGATTATTGCTAGTGGTAGTGAAGTTAGTTTAGCAAATGACGCAGCAAAAGAACTTTTTGAAAAACATAAACTTAAAATTAAAGTTATTTCTGCTTTTAACTTAAATTTATTTTTACGTCAAAAACCTGAAGATATTAAGAGCCTTTTAGCTTCAAAAAATGGTCTATTAGCAATTGAAGCATCAAGCGAAATGCTTTGATGAAAATTATCAATTTATACAAATAAATTTATACAAATTGCTGCTAATCAATTTGGGCGTAGTGCAGATGGTGATAAATTAATGAATGAATTTGGTTTTAGTGTTAAAAATATTATTAATCAACTTTTAAACCAATAATAAGGAATATCATGAATAAGTATAATATTTATGTAGATCACACATTATTAAAAGCTGACGCAAGTTTAGAAGAGATTCATAAGTTGTGTGAAGAAGCAGAAGAAAATGAATTTTATTCAGTTTGTATTAATCCTTGTTTTGTTAAAGTTGCAAAACACTATTTATTAGAAACGTCTGTTAAAATTTGCACAGTTATTGGTTTTCCACTAGGCGCTAACACAATTGAAACTAAAGTTTTTGAAACAAAAAACGCTATAGATTTAGGTGCTGATGAAATTGATATGGTTATTAATATTAATCAATTAATCAATGGTAATAGAGAATATTGCTTAAATGAAATTAATCAAATTAAAGAAGTTTGTGGGGATAAAATTTTAAAAGTGATCGTTGAAACAGCATTTTTGAACAGGGAGCAAAAAGAATTTGCAGCTAAAATTATTCTAGAATCAAATGCTGATTTCATTAAAACATCAACTGGTTTTGCAAAAGAAGGTGCAAAACTTGAAGATATTATTCTATGAAAGCGAATTTTAGGTGATGTAAAACAAATTAAAGCATCAGGTGGAATTAAAAATTTTGAGGATTTTAAATCTTTTATTGAAGCTGGAGCTACAAGGATCGGAACGTCATCAGCAATTAAAATATTAAATAATCACTAAAAAACAAAAAGAAGGTTTTGCATCTAAACCTTTTTTTGTTTACTTAATAAATACTGGAAGTAAAATTTAAATTTATTATTCCAAAAATTACACTATAATTAATTATTATATTATTATCGTTATAGAAGAATGGAAGTAGTGATTTTTATTGTCTTATCAAATTGGTTTTAAACAAAAAAAATTGTCTTTTTTGAATTTTAAAAAAATATTTGGCGATAAACAATTTATCAAGAAAGCATTAAAATTATTTTTTTCAGCGATTATCCAAAATATTATCATTACAGCAATTGCTTATGTTGATAATTTTTTTCTAGCAACATATACCCCTCAATCACAAGGATTAGATGCTAAAACAGCAACAATTCTTGCAACTCAATTATTATATTTACCAACAATTTTTACCGTTGCTGTTTGTTATGCATGCAGTGTTTATAGCTCACAATATTTAGGAAATAAAAATTATCATAAATTTAAAGAAACAACAAATTACATGATTTTAGGATCTGTTATATTAAATATCCCTTTTTTAATTATTTATTTAACTTTTCCACATTGATCTATAACAATATATGCAGGATCAATTAATAATTTTAGTAAAGATATGTCAATGGTCACATCTAATGAGTTAACTAATTTTAAAAAAGTTAATGAATGAGCATCTATGTATTTACAATACGCAATGATTGGACAAGTTTTTTATGCTTTTTCATATCCTTTTGCAATTGCACACCGTCAAGATGCACGTCCAGCAATTCCTTTATTAGGAAGTATTGCCGCACTTTGTCTAAATTGTATTTTAGATCCAGTATTAATGATTTTAGTTGCCAAAACTCCTAAACAAGCGATATTACTTGCAGCATTCTCAACAATCGCTTCTCGTGGTTTTGATTTATTAATTGTTTTGCTTTGTGTTTGTATCTTTAAAAAAAGGGCAACATATGTTATTAATTATTGAAATTTAACATGAAGATTATTAAAAAATATTTTTAAACGCGGGTGGTTCATTGCTATTAATGAAATTATATTTTCAATTTCAGTAATCTTATTAACACTATTTTTATATAAATATCATCCTGACATTCGCTCTTCTATCTCAACAGCTTTATTAATAGCTCAATTTACCAAACTAATTTGACCAGGAATGAACACTATTGTTGCAGTTCTTGTTCTTTCTTATTTAGGAAAAAACGAAATTAACACTGCTAAACAAAATTCACGATATACAGTCGCTTGATCACTTATTATAGCTAGTATTTTAGCAATTATATTATTTATATTATCTTTATTTATTAATCCTTTATTAAACCCTCCATTATCAAATTCGTTATTAGATATTAAAGATGCTAAGAAAGTGGCAAAATTAGCTACTCAATTAGAATGAGTTTTAGTTGTTGAAATTATTATTTTAGGGCCATATGCTGCTATGAATAATTGCATTCGTGGAGCAGGAGTTATTTATGGAGCAATTAATGATACTATGGTGATGATTATATGAGTAATGATGTTTGCTTTAATTAGTACATTTGCTTATAATCCTAAAATCCCACATCTACTAACATTTGCTTTGCTTGAATCAAATTGATTATTAAAGATGATTCTTGTAAGCATATTGTTTACAAAGGTAAATTGAGCTAAAAACTTAATAGGTAGTAATCAATTTGAAATAAGAAAAAACAGTTTTAAATTTAGATTTAATTACAATAAAAAATAAATTAAATATTATCTTAATTTCAATTGAAGGAAGATTATATATTTTTATAAAATATAAAAATTAACCATCTTTTCTTTTAAAAAGGTCGTTAATTTTTGCTATCATTTTTATATACTAGTGTCATTCTTTTAAAATTTTTTATTTATATTATTGAAACGTTATATTTAAAAACATTTCTGCTTGATTTAAGGATGAACGTGGTTGTAATATAATAAGTTTTCAAACAAATGATACTTTTTTGATTATAGGTGCTTATTTATAATTATTCTTAATTTACCACCAAAAAGACTATCACATTTCAAATATTATAATGAGTTTTTCGTGATAATCTTTTAAAAATTAATTCAAAACATTTAATTAAATTAAAAAATTGATTGTTTAAAAAGTTACTATAGATTATTTATTGAAGCTAAATAAAAACTCATTCATCTAACTTTTAGAAAGCAACTAAAAGTATTTTAAAGGAGAAACATATGCGCTTCGATTTTTTTAAAAAATCACAGAAAATAAAACCAAATTGGTTTATAAATCAATTTGGTGATAAAATTTTCATGAAAACAGCTGCTAAATTATTTTTCCCAGCAATTCTTGAAGTTATCATTTTATCGTCTGTTAATTATTTTGATAGTCTTTTCATTGCTTTATTTACACCTGAGAATATGGGGACAGCAGCCAAAACTGCAACCGTGTTAGCGACACAACTAATGTTTTTGCCAACTATTTTTTTCTATTCTATTGTAGCAGCAGCGGGGATTTTAGCCGCTCAATATTATGGTAAAAAAGACTATTTAAAATTTAAAGAAACAATTAACTTTATGTTGTTGTTTAGTTTTATTGTTGTAATGATATTTATTGTTATTTATATGGCGGCACCATTACAAATGATTCAATTATATTCAGGAAATAATTTAGATGTTTCAGCTTCAGAAGAAGCAAAACGAATTTATGATTTAACAAATCATTGAGCAGCTAGTTATTTACGTTGACAATCATTAACTTTAATTCCTTACATGTTTTCATTTTCATTAGCCACTGCTTATCGTCAACATAATAATGCAATCATGCCTTTAATTTCAAGTTCAATTGCAGTAACTGTTAATGTTATTTTAGATCCAATTTTGATTAAATATTGTGCCGTAACACCATTTGAGGCAATTTTATTTGTGGCTATTGCTACAATTGTTGCAAGATCTATTGATGCTTTAATAATGTTAATACTAACATTGTTTCGTAAACAATACCCTTATTATTTTTTAAATTATTTGAAATTAAGCAAAAAGGTCGTTAAATTAATTTTTATTCATGGTTGACAAGTTTTACTAAATGAAATTTTATTTTCAGTTGGAACAACAATTATATTAATGTTTTATACAAGATATAGTCAAGATCATCGTGATGCTATTTCAACTGTTGCTTTAATTATTCAATTTACTAACTTAATTTGGCCAGGCGCCGCATCAACAGTTGCTGTTTTAGTGTTAGCTAATTTAGGTGCTAACAAGCATGATTTAGCTAAGGAAAACACGCGCAAATTAATTAATTGGGGTATGATAGTTGGAATTAGTTTGGGAATTATTTTGTTAGTTTTATCATCGTTTGTAAATAAATTATTAAATCCACCGTTGGATTATACAGAACAAGGTTTAAAACATGCAGCATACACTGCGACAATTGCTATGTATTTAGAATGAATTGTAATTATGGTAGTATTGACACAAGGACCATATTCAGTTATTTACTTCTGCATTCGTGGTGGTGGTAGTCGTTGATTATTAACAATCGACTGTTTATCAACTTTTATTTGATTGATTATTATGGGATGTATAACACATATAAATGTTCCAGAAGATTATAATGATCGTTTACATGTTGTATTATTATTTTTTATCATGGAATCCCAAAATATTTCTAAATTAATTATGGCTATTATTATCTTTAAAAAGACAAAATGAGCTCAAAATTTAGTTGATGAAGAAAAAGAAATTACAAACGAAATTAATGATGATAAAAAAGAGAAAAATAAGCAAATAATAAAATTAGAAAACAAATTAATGGACACTGATATTGAGGCACGATAAATGAAATTTAATAGTAATTATCAAAAATGAATTCTTGATTCATTAATTAACCAAAAAATTTTCGAACCAACACCTATTCAATTAAAAACGATGCCATTAATCGCTAAAAGAGAAAATATTATTGGCGTTGCACCAACAGGGACAGGGAAAACTTTAGCCTTTGTTTTGCCTATATTAAACAACTTAGATTTATCTCAAAAACTGCAAGTTATAATTATTACTCCCACTCGTGAGTTAGCTCGCCAAATTTTTAGTAAAATTATTGTTTTTAAAAAACATCAACCACTTTTACAAGTTAAAATGTTAATTGGTGGTGAAAGTATTGACCAGCAAATTAATTCACAATTAAATAAAAGCCAACTGCTTATTGCAACTCCAACGCGTCTAAAACAAATTTTAACACGACAAATTCTTGATTTACACCATGTTAATGCACTTGTTTTTGATGAAGCTGATATGTTAATGGATCTTGGTTTTATTAGTGATTTAGAGTTTATTAACTCACAATTTACAAATAAAGATGTACAGAAAATAAGTTTTAGCGCTACACTGCACGAAATGTTATCGATCCAATTAAAAAAATATTTTAAAAATACAAAGATTATTAATATTAGTAATTCAATTTATGAAAATAAAAAAATAACCCATTATGTTATTCATAATCACGACAAATGACATTCATTATCTATAATTATGAAGACTATTAAACCTTATTTATGTATCATTTTTGCAAATACAAAAAAAGAAGTTGAAGCAATTTATCAATATTTAATTCAACAAAATAAAAATGTTTGCATTTTGCATGGCTCACTACTTCAACGTGAACGAAAAAACAACTATCGTGATATTAAAAATAATAAATTTCAGTATGTTGTTGCCTCAGATATTGCAAGTCGTGGTTTAGATATTGATGGTGTAAGTCATATTATTAATTGAAATTTGCCTACTGAAAATGAATGATACATTCACCGTGCAGGACGTAGTGGTCGTGGTAAATATAGTGGAGAATCATATGTTTTATATGATCAAAAAGAACATGATAAGTTATTGAATTTATCAAAAAAAGGAATCGTCTTTCACCATAAATTCATTAAAGAAAATGAGTTATTTGATAAAGAATTTCTTTTTAAGAAAAAAAATCAATTTAAAGATTTAAAAACACAAAATGAAATTCAAAAAATAATCTCAACAACAAGTACAAAAATAAAACCAGGATATAAAAAGAAAATTAAAGAAGCTATTCAAAAAATTAATCAAAAAAACAAACGCTCTCATATCGAAAAGAAAATGAATGCTCACCGAATTCGTGGATATAAATTAAAAAATAGTTAATAAATTTTAAAAAAATAATATAATAGTAATGCATATAAGTTTTAAAGGCTCGTAAAACTTATATGCATTGACTTTTGTTTATGATAATAAACATTTCGATAATTAATTACGTTAATATATTTTAGTCTCTATTTTAACAAAAAACTTTTTTCTTTAGAATTCTCATTTATTGTTATAAATCTTTTAATTTAGTTTGAAGATTTAAAAACAAACAAGATAAAAACTATTTATATTTCATAAATACCTTTATTTTTTATTATTATAATAAGTATTTAATTATAAGATTTTAAAAATTTTATTTTTAAAATCAACATTCTTTTTTACAATTCCTTACAAAGTTCTTTTTTAAATAATAAATACAAGTTGTAGTATTCCATTTTTCCCTTTTCAATTAATTACTTTCATATAAATAGGATGAGTTTTTCTAAAAACATTTTAATAAAAAACACCTTACAAACAAAAATGTAAAGTGTTTTTTTATTTTTATTAGTTTTCTAACTTATCACTTTCTTCATCATAAAGTTGAATATCATTAAAATTTAAATCTAGTGTGTTAATTCGGCCAAAAAATTCAAATTCTACAGTGGCAATTTTCTTGTTTTGATC
>QWCD01027860.1_pt1 | contig 14257 bp, 12 predicted proteins | sample 1972461 | NCBI WGS metagenome assembly QWCD01 (sample SAMN09866717, study PRJNA288562) | Human vaginal metagenome isolate term4_vaginal, whole genome shotgun... | isolation source: vagina | host: Homo sapiens | place: USA: California | reverse complement strand
AATCTGATTAAGCCAACTTACGGCGGAGTTAGCCGTTTTGGCGCAATCGCCATGGCAAGCTCGCTTGATCAGATTGGCCCTGTTTCTCGTACCGTTCTTGACTCTGCACTTTTGCAGGAAATCATTGGCGGCAACGATAAGCGCGATTCAACTTCGATTCCTGCTCCTGTTCCTCCAATGGCTCAGGCTGCGCGCGAGGGTGCTCGCCGTGATTTGAAGGGCGTAAAGGTTGGTCTTGTTAAAGAGCTTAGCGGAGAAGGCTTCCAGCCAGGCGTTGAAGCACGCTTTAATGAGGCTGTGCAATTGCTTAAGGATATGGGCGCAGAAGTAACAGAAGTCTCCTGCCCTCATTTCCCTTATTCTTTGGCTGCTTACTACATTATTATGCCTTCCGAAGTTAGCTCTAATTTGGCTCGCTACGATGGCATGCGCTACGGTTTGCGCGTAATGCCACCAGCAGACAAGCCTCAAACTGCTGCAAACATGATGGCTGCAACTCGCGAAGCTGGCTTTGGCGACGAAGTAAAGCGCCGTATTATTCTTGGCACTTACGCACTTTCCGCCGGTTACTACGATGCTTGGTATGGCTCTGCGCAAAAGGTTCGTACGCTTATTATTCGCGACTTTGAAGAAGCGTTTAATAAGGTAGATGTTCTAGTCTCTCCAACAAGCCCTACAACGGCATTTAAGTTTGGCGAGAAGATGAACGATCCACTCTCCATGTACATGAACGATATTGCTACGATTCCTGCAAACATGGCTGGCGTTCCAGCTTTGAGCCTCCCAGCTGGCTTAAGCGACGATGGTTTGCCTGTTGGTATTCAGATTATTGCTCCGCAATGCCATGATGAAAAGATGTACAAGCCTGCAGCAGCGTTGGAAGCAGCGCTCGAAGAAAAGTGGAGTGGCCCAATCTGGAAGTCGCTTAAAGCTGGTTGGCTCGATTCATTGGCTAAGTAAAGTGAAATAAAGCTTAAATAAGAAGGATTCTCATGGCTGAAAAACTTATTAAATACGCCGATGCTGTGGAGCAGTTTGACCCAGTTTTCGGCTTGGAAACTCACGTTGAGCTTAGCACGCGCACAAAGCTGTTCTGCCCAGCAGAAGTATCTTTTGGTGGCGAGCCAAATACTCAGCTAACTCCTGTAAGCCTTGGTTTGCCAGGCTCTTTGCCAGTTGTAAACAAGACTGCAGTTGATTACGCGATTAAGCTTGGCTTAGCGTTGCATTGCGAGATTGCCGAGTGGAGCCAGTTCGCTCGTAAGAACTACTTCTACCCAGATATGCCTCGCGATTACCAGATTTCCCAGTACGATAAGCCTACTAATGGCAACGGCTACTTGGATGTTGAGCTGGAAGATGGCACTGTGTTCCGCGTTCCGATTGAGCGCGCTCACATTGAGGATGACGCTGGCAAGAACACTCACGTTGGCGGCGCAGATGGCCGAATCGAAGGCGCAAATCATTCTTTGGTTGATTACAATCGCGCAGGCGTGCCTTTAATCGAGATTGTAACTAAGCCAATCGAAGGTGCTGGCAGCCGCGCTCCAGAAATCGCAGGCGCATACATGCGCGCTATTCGCGATATTGTTCGCGCTCTCAACATCTCCCACGCTCGCATGGAGCAGGGCAATATGCGCGCAGACGTAAACGTTTCGCTTCGCAGAAAGCCAACCGATCCGTTCGGCACGCGTTCTGAAACTAAGAATGTGAACACATTCCGCGGAATTGAAAAGACGCTGCAATACGAGATTCGTCGTCAGGCTGCTATTTTGAGCGAAGGTGGCGAGATTTTGCAAGAGACACGTCACTGGGATGAGGCAACTCAGACTACTGCTGGCGGCCGCGTAAAGTCTGACGCCGACGATTATCGCTACTTCCCAGATCCAGATTTGGTTATGCTTCACATTACTAAAGAGCATATTGAGCGCATGAAGGCAGAGATGCCAGAAATGCCTCGCGAGCGCCGCAACCGCTTGCAAAGCGAATGGGGTATTAGCGATCTTGAAATGCGCGATATTCTTAACGCGGATGCTCTTGATTTGGTTGAAGAAACTGTTAAGGCTGGTGCAAGTGCTGCTGGTGCTAAAAAGTGGTGGCTTGGTGAGCTTGCTCGCGAAGCAAACACTCGTGGTGTAACTTTGGAAGAATTGCCTATTACTCCGCAAGACGTTGCGCAAGTTGAAAAGCTCATTGCAGACGGCAATCTTAACGATAAGCTTGCTAAGCAAACTGTTGCATGCGTTTTGTCTGGCGAGGGTAAGCCTGATGAAGTTGTTAAGAAGCACGGATTTAAGGTTATGAACGACGATGGCGCTTTGGAAGCCGCTGTTGATGCTGCTCTTGCAGCAGACCCAGAGGTTGCCGAAAAGCTTAAGTCTGGAAATATGAAGCCTATGGGCGCGATTATTGGCGCCGTTATGCGTGCAACTAAGGGTCAGGCAGACGCTAAGGCCGTTACTAAGATTGTAATGGCAAAAATCAAAGGCTAGTTTAGATTAGCTTTTACTTTGCACTTTTTGCGCTTTATACTTTGCGTTTTAACTTTGTATTTTATAGCATTGTATAGGGTGCAAAAAGTGCGATTTTATAACGCTATTTTTACTGCTTTTGTAGTGCTTTTTGTAAGCTTTGTAACACGTAAGTCGATTGTACGAAAAAGGTGAATATGCAAGGATTCAATGCTGATTCTACAAGCCACCGCGAGTTGCCAGAAAATATTACGATTCCACCAATCCGCGGCGAAATGGCGCGTCTTAGGCCAGCAACAATCGAAGATTTGGCGCAAATGGACGCATTGCACGCTTTTGATGGAGCTGCCGTTATAACAGGCAAAGATTCGCAATCGGAGCGCGCTATGGTTCGTGCTTGGGTAAATCGTTCTGTGCAATGGTCTTCGGCTGGAATCAATGAGGCAAAATCTAATCAGTATGCCGCCGCTGGCGACGCTCAATCGCGCCCAACAATCGCATGGTCAATTGTGCCAGATTTTATTGATGACTCCGAAAACGCTAATGGCAATATTATTGGAATGATATTTTTAATTGACATTGACGGTTGGTCTAAATCCGCTAGGATCCAGGTGATTCTAGGACGCGACTATAGGGGTCGTGGGTATTCTAGGGATGCAATGCCTAGAGTTATGACTTACGGTTTTGCGCCAAGCGAGGTGGGGCTTGCTTTACACAGGATTTGGGTTGGTGTTCCTGCAGCAAACGCGCGCTCACTTTCGGTATATCAGTCGCTTGGCTTTATGAAAACTGGAACATCTCGCGACGCTTTGTGGGATTCTCAAAGCCAAAAATATCAAGATTTTGTAGTAATGGACACTCTTGTAGACGAGTACGATGCAATTCGCTCGCTAGACGCTTTTGGACTACACGTTATTGAAGATAATCCTGGCGTTTGCGAAGCTTTAAGCGCGCACGAACATTCGATTGCAATCCCAGTTAAAAATGGCGATTCGCGCAAGTCGTTAACGGCCGATAAGGCCGAGCATAGTGTTAATCACACGGATAATTCCTCTAAGCGCGCATGGTGGCGTATTATAGGACGAGGCCGCAAGCGTGCTCAAGAAGACGACGCAGCGAATAAAGCTACATCAAATACGCCAATCACGCCAACGGAAGGGAAGCAATGAGCGCCGAAGACCTCGACAATTACGAAACAGACGCCGAACTTGCGTTATACAAGGAATATCGTGACGTTATTAAGCTTTTTACGTACGTTGTAGAAACAGAGCGCCGATTTTACTTGGCAAATAAGGTTGATTTTAACGTGCGCTCCGCAGGTCAAGACGTGTACTTTGACGTGCAATTAACAGACGCTTGGGTGTGGGATGTTTACAGACCTTCGCGGTTTGTGAAAAACGTTCGTATTGTTACGTTTAAAGACGTAAATGTGGAAGAAGTACAAAAAACAGATATTGATATTCCAGAATCTATCGCGTGATAAGAGTATACTAGTAGAGCTTATATTTAGATTTTAGTATAAATACGTGTTTGCAATTTTGCGTTTTTGACTTTATAAAGCGGTTTTTAGTTATGGAGGAAAATTGGCTGATACACAATCCCAGAAACAATCTGTAGTGATTATTGGTGGCGGTCCGGCAGGGTTGACGGCAGCTTGGGAGCTTGTAAAAGATGGCGGCTCTAGCCGTTACGATGTAACTGTTCTTGAGGCAACCAGCGAGTTTGGTGGCATTTCTCGCACCGTAAAATACAACGGAAACCGCATGGATATTGGCGGACACCGATTCTTCTCTAAAGACGATCGCATTATGCAATGGTGGCGAGATATGCTGCCTCTTCAGGGCGCTCCTTCTTACGACGATAAGAAGCTTGGCAGGCATCACGATTTAGAGGCTGGAGGCCCAGACCCAGAAGTCGAAGATGAAGTTATGCTTAAGCGTCATCGTGTTTCTAGAATCTTCTGGAATCATCATTTCTTCGACTACCCTATTTCTCTTTCTGCGTCCACCTTGCGATCTATGGGCTTTATGCTAACAATGAAGGTTGGTTTTAGCTACCTTTGGTCCATGATTCACAAGTTGCCAGAAACAAACCTCGAAAACTTCTACATTAATCGCTTTGGCAAAAAGCTGTATTCCATGTTCTTTGAGGGCTACACCGAGAAGCTTTGGGGAAGGCATCCAAGCCAGATTTCTGCCGATTGGGGCGCTCAGCGCGTTAAAGGTCTGAGCATTGTTGAAGTTTTGAAGAACGCTATTTCTAAGCTTATGCCTAAAAATAAGGCAAGTCAGAAAGAAGTTGAGACTTCTTTAATTGAAGAATTTTGGTACCCTAAGCTTGGTCCAGGTCAGCTTTGGGAGACTGTTGAACGCCGCTGCCGCGAAAATGGAGCCACTGTTTTAACTGGATCTAAGGTTGTTGCCGTAAAGCAAGCGGATGGCAAGATTTGCAGTGTTGTTGTTGAAAATCAAAATGGCGAGCGCAGTGAGCTTCGTGCAGATCAGTTTATTTCGTCTATGCCAATTAAAGATTTGGTTGCATCTATTGAGCAAGGCGCGAATGGCGATGCAAATGCAGAAGTTCCACAAGACTTGCAAAAAGTTGCAGCAGGCTTGCCTTACCGCGATTTTGTAACTGTTGGCTTGCTTGTTAAGCGCATGCGTTTGCGCAACACTACAGATATTCCAACGCTTGGCAACCCTCCTATTGTGCCAGATTGCTGGATTTACGTTCAAGACCCTGGCTACAAGGTCGGACGCTTGCAAATCTTTAACAACTGGAGCCCATACCTTGTTAAAGACGTTGATAATACCGTTTGGATTGGCCTTGAATACTTCTGCAGCGAAGGCGACGATTTTTGGAATATGAGCGACGAAGAAGCTCGCAAAAACGCCATTGACGAGTTGATTCGCATGCAAGTTATTGACAGCGAAGACGACGTTTTAGATGCTCATCGCGAACGCGTTCCAAAGGCCTACCCTGCTTACTTTGATACTTACGCTCAAATGCCTGATCTTGTTAAGTACTTAGACGGTTTTGGCAACTTGTATTGTGTTGGTAGAAATGGCCAGCATCGCTACAATAACCAGGATCACTCAATGGCAACTGCTATCGAAGCTGTTCAAAACATCAATAGTGGTAAGAAGTCTAAAGATAACGTTTGGTCTGTTAATACCGAAAAATCGTATCACGAAAAGAAGTAGCGTCTGTAGCGTATTCGCGTATATCGCACATATAGTGCATACCCTGCCGCGCGTGTTGTTGTGAGTCTTACGAGTGTAGTAGCATACATTTATCAGCGACTAATACACATTGATATGTGTTTGTCGTTATATTCACAACGGATTTTCCGTAATCTTCCACGTAAAGCTCCAAGCAATCTATCTTGGAGTTAGGGAAAGGCATAACTGTGGCAACAAGCCAAAATCTTGATGATATGAAGCTTTCGGAGCTTAAGGATCTTGCGAAGCAAATGGGTCTACGCGGTACGTCTACAATGCGCAAGCCAGATTTGGTTGCTACGCTAACTGCTGCGCGCAATGGTGGGGATGCTCCAGCTGGTGTTAGCGTTCATGTTCCTAAAAGCACTTTACGAATAAATCGTGTTTCTCAAAGCGACGACGAAACGCAAAACAATTCATCTTCTTTTGAACTCCGCTCGAGCATTGACACGAATCGCGATTTTAATGATTCTTCTGATTCAAGCGATGCAAATAGTGGGACGCGTAATCGCAATTTTGCGCGCGAAAATCAGACTCATCGATATCGCAAAGAAGGCTCTGCAAATGTTACGAGAGAAGATAACGCTCGTACAAATGCAAGCGTAAACGCTGAGCAAAATAATGGTAGTAATTTTGCTAAAACAGACGAAGTGGATGCTAATTTAGATCAGATTCTTGCCACTTTGCCAAGCGAAAAGTCTTCTGCTCCAAACGCTAACCGCAACTCGGAATCGCGCAGAATGCGTATGTCTACTCGCTCTAGCGAAGAAAATGATTACACTTCTAAAGCAGAAAGATCTGATAGATTCCAGCGCAGAACGCGACGCACTAGAGACGACTACGATTCTAAAGCGGAACGTACTGAACGTGCGGAACGCTCCGAGATTCGTGAAGAGCACGAGATTCACGAGCAAGCTCCACGTCGCGAAGAGCCAAAAGAAGAGCTTGTTCCAGTTGCTGGCATTGTAGATGTGCTTGAATCTTACGCATTTGTGCGTACTTCTGGCTATTTGCCTGGCCCAAATGACGTTTATGTTTCTATGAGCCAAATCAAAAAGTACGGCTTACGCAAGGGAGATGCGGTTCAAGGCTCTATTCGCGCTCCTCGTGAGGGAGATCGCAGGAATCAGCGTCAAAAGTTCGTTCCTTTGCAAAGTGTTGACAGCATTAACGGCATGAGCGTAGAAGAGTCTCAAAATCGCCCACAATTTGCTAAGCTCACACCTTTGTATCCGAATGAACGCTTAAAGCAAGAGACTACGCCAAATCGCATGCTTGGCAGAATCATTGATCTTGTGGCGCCTATTGGAAAGGGTCAGCGTGGTTTGATTGTTTCGCCTCCTAAGGCTGGTAAAACAATCACTTTGCAAAATATTGCTAACGCGATTGCTGTTAACAATCCAGAAGTACATTTGATGGTTGTTCTTGTAGACGAACGCCCAGAAGAAGTTACAGACATGGAGCGCACTGTTCAGGGCGAGGTTATTTCTTCTACATTCGACCGCCCAGCATCAGACCACACTACTGTTGCAGAGCTTGCGATTGAGCGCGCTAAGAGGCTTGTAGAGCTTGGCCAAGATGTTGTTGTTCTTCTTGATTCCATGACTCGCCTTGCTCGCGCATACAATATTGCTGCTCCTGCTTCTGGCCGTATTCTTTCTGGCGGCGTAGACGCTCAAGCGCTTTACCCTCCTAAGAAGTTCTTTGGTGCTGCACGAAACATTGAAAATGGCGGCTCTTTGACTATTATTTCTTCTGCTTTGGTGGAAACTGGTTCAAAGATGGATGAAGTTATTTTCGAAGAGTTTAAGGGCACTGGAAACATGGAGCTTCGTTTGAGCCGCGATTTGGCAGATAAGCGACTGTTCCCAGCTGTAGATATCAATTCTTCTGGCACGCGCCGCGAAGAGTTGATTACTCCTGCTCAAGAGTTGCCGATTATTTATCGCTTGAGGCGATTGTTCGGCGGACTGGAGCCAGAACAGGCTTATCAGACTTTGGTTCCGCGCTTAAAGAAGACCGCTTCTAATCGCGATTTTCTTGCGGCTATTGTTCAGCAAGCCAACAATTCCACAAATGGCGGAACAGGCGCAATCGCGTAAAGTTTTCGCGTAAAATAATAATCTAAATTAAATGCCTCTTGATTTAATAATCATGAGGCATTTTTAATAATCTCATACATAAAACATACAAAAACATACAAAAAATGGAATGGTCAAAAGTTTATATATGTAAACATGTGTTAAATAATGTGAAAAACCGTGATTTTTTATCTAATTTTGTTCTTTTTCATTAAAAAATACGATACGATTGAAGAGACTGCAGGGGGCGCAGCTAAAGTCGAAGAAGCAAAACAAAGATTTTGGTGGCGCTATATGAGGATGGAGATCGCATGACGGGAAACTCTCATAGGATTGAAAATAATATTCCTTCTGGATTAGAAACCAGCGCGAGCACAGTTGCTCCGATAGATTCTACGGATGCAATTATTGTAGATATTCTTGAGCACGATGGCCGTGCAACATTAACCAAGCTAGCTAAAGCTTCTGGACTGTCTGTTTCCGCTGTGCAATCCAGAGTTCAAAAGCTCGAGCGCAAAGGAATCATAACTGGATATCGCGCTTTGATTGACTACGAGCGCAGAGGCTTGCCAGTAAGCGCATTCGTGGCGGTTACGCCTCTTGATTTTGAGCAAGAAGCTTCCGTTCCAACCAAGTTGAAAGACATTGACGGCATTGAAGCGTGCTATTCGATTACTGGAAGCCCAAGCTTTATGCTTGTTGTTCGCGTTGCAACTCCTAGCAAGCTAGAAGAACTAATCAACACAATTCATCGTGTTGTTCCAGTTAGCACAGAAACAACAATGGTTTTGCAAACTTATTTTGACTAAAAATAGCATGTTCAACTTTTCTAAAGAGTCGATTGACGCACGCGAACATTTTTGATGAATCGCATTGCAACGATTGCAACGATTGCAGTGATTTTAGTGATTGCAACGATTCAATGAATGAGATTTTTGCGCTGCGTCAGTCGATTGACAATATTGACAATGCAATTGTTTCGCTTCTAGCAGAGCGCTTTAAAGTTACGGAAAAAGTCGGAGAAATAAAAGCTCGCGCAAATCTTGCTACAGAAGATAAGTCTAGGGAAAATCGCCAGGCGAATCGACTTAAAAAAATTGCTAAAGAATCTGGATTAAAAGAAGAAATCGCGCTAGAGTATCTACATTTTGTAGTAGCGGCGGCAAAAAAACGCCATCAAGAAATCAAAAATAGTCAAAAATAAATACAAATTTAATCAAAAATAGTAAAAAATCTAGCAAAATATAAAAAATATGCGCGCTTAGAGTCATAATAAAAATATGACTATTGCAACCGTTGAACGTTACGCACAAATGCTTGATGCAGCCAGCAAAGGTGGATACGCCTACCCTGCGATTAACGTTACTAGCACACAGACCTTAAACGCAGCACTACAAGGATTTGCCGAAGCTCAAAGTGACGGAATTATTCAAGTGTCTGTTGGCGGATCCGCATATTTTTCTGGCCAGTGCGTAAATAATCGCGTTGTTGGATCAATCGCATTTGCGCAATTCGCGCATCAAGTTGCTGCACAATACCCAAACATTACGGTTGCATTGCACACAGATCATTGTGCAGAAGCCTATTTAGACGATTGGATTAGGCCACTTTTAGCTTATGAAGCAGATCAAGTTGCAAACGGCAAAGAGCCGATTTTCCAGTCGCATATGTGGGATGGTTCCACAGTTAAGCTTGAGCACAATCTAGATATTGCAGAAGAATTACTAGAAGAGTCTGCAAAAGCACGCACGATTTTAGAGATTGAAATTGGCGCAGTTGGCGGCGAAGAAGACGGCCACAGAGCAGATATTGACGAAAAGCTGTACTCCACTCCCCAAGACGCTATGCGCGTTGTTGAGCGATTAGGTTTAGAGGACCGCGCAAAATACATGGCCGCTTTTACGTTTGGAAACGTGCATGGAGCTTACAAGCCAGGCGTTGTTAAGCTTAGGCCGCAATTACTAGACAACATTCAAAGCGCTGTATACAACAAGTACAAGCTTGATTTGTGTAATCGCAAGTTTGGCCTGCCAACAAAACCATTCTTGCTAGTGTTCCATGGCGGGTCTGGCTCTACAGCCGAAGAAATTGCGCAAGCTGTAAAATATGGCGTTGTAAAAATGAATATTGACACAGATACGCAATACGCTTTTACGCGCGCAATCGCCGACCACATGTTCCACAACTACGATTCCGTTCTTAAAATCGACGGCGAAGTTGGTGCCAAAAAGCTCTACGATCCAAGGTCTTGGGGCAAAGAGGCAGAAAAAGCAATGGCTCAGCGTGTTGTTGAAGCATGCGTGCAACTTGGGTCTGCTGGAAAAGCTCTAAAATAGTGTAATCGCAAATATTATTTGGCATTATTCAGCATTATTTAGCATTATTCGGTATTGGCTTTGCGCTAATCTTAACACGTAGGAATTGTGTTTATTTGGGCAACGTTAGCTCAAAAATGGAGGTTCAGCATGCCTGGAATTGTGCTTATTGGCGCTCAATGGGGTGACGAAGGCAAAGGTAAAGCAACTGATTTAATTGGTTCTAAGGTAGATATTGTTGCACGTTTTAATGGCGGCAATAATGCTGGCCACACTGTTGTTGTAGGAAACGAATCTTACGCATTGCACTTACTTCCTAGCGGCATAATCAGCCCAAACGTAACTCCCGTTATTGGAAACGGCGTTGTTGTAGACCCAGAGGTTCTTTTTGAAGAGATTGACGCGCTAGAATCACGCGGCGTTGACTGCTCGAAGCTGCTTGTTAGCGAGTCAGCGCATGTTATTACGCCGTATCATCGCGTAATCGATAAAGTTACAGAGCGATTCCTTGGAAAGCACAAGATTGGTACAACTGGCCGCGGAATTGGCCCGACTTATGCCGATAAGATTAATCGCGTTGGTATTCGCGTACACGATTTGTTTAACGCGGATCATTTACGAGATAAAGTAGAAGCCAGCTTGCATCAAAAGAATCAAATGCTTGTTAAGCTCTACAACCAGCACCCAATTGATATTGATGCCGTTACAAGCCAGCTCGTAGAACTTGGAAAGCGCTTAAAGCCATACGTTGCCGACACTTCGCTTGTGCTAAACCAGGCAATGGAAAATGGTAAAACCGTGCTTTTTGAAGGCGGCCAGGCAACTATGCTGGACGTTGACCACGGAACATACCCATTTGTAACGTCTTCTAATCCTACAGCTGGAGGCGCTTGCACAGGTACGGGCGTTGGTCCTACTCGCATTAATCGCGTAATCGGTGTTGCTAAGGCTTATATTACGCGCGTTGGCGAAGGCCCATTCCCTACAGAGCTTTTGGACGAAAGTGGCGATTGGCTGCGCGAGCAAGGTCACGAATATGGCGTAACTACTGGTCGCCCTCGCCGATGCGGATGGTTTGATTCCGTTGTTAGCCGCTATGCAACTCGCGTAAATGGCCTAACTGATATTGTTCTTACAAAGCTAGATGTTTTGACTGGCTTAAAAGAGATTCCAGTTTGCGTAGCTTACGATGTAACTTTAACTGACGGAAGCGTTGAGCGCGTAGACGAGATGCCAGTAGATCAGTCTTTGTTTGCTAGCGCTAAGCCAGTTTACGAGATGCTTCCAGGCTGGAGCGAAGATATTTCTAAAGTGCACAAGTTTGAAGACTTGCCTGCAAACACTCAAAGCTATGTAAAGCGCTTGGAAGAGCTTTCCAGATGCCGCATTTCTGCAATTGGTACTGGTCCTCAGCGCGACCACATTATTAGCGTTCATTCGTTGATTGATTAGTGGCTATTAAATAGTAATTTAATGCGATTTAAGGCGGCTAAAATATGAGTGTTTCGAGCGAAAATCGCCCAGACTTGCCTAAAAAGCGCCAGCATAAAACACTTGGAGCAAAAATCTATTTTGTTGTGTTTATTGGCGGATTGCTTGGCGCTTTTGTGCGTAGTGAAATAGGCGTTTTTACGCACGGTATGCATTGGGATTCGGGATATTCTATGCTTTTTAGCCGCTTTACTTTTGCAACTCTTTTATCTAACGTTTTAGCATGTTTTATTCTTGCTTTAGTAAGTTCGCTTGTTGCAAGTAGATTGCTCAGCAAAAATAAAGACTTAATAAAATACGGTTTTTGCACAGGATTTTGCGGCGGACTTTCAACAATGTCTACTTTTGCTTTTGAGGGCGCATATTCCGCATTTACCGCAATGAACATTGTAAAAGTAATTGCCATTATGGCATTTTCTATGATTTTTGGCGTTTTAGCAGCACTTTTTGGAAGCCTAGTTGGAGATAGACTTTTTGCTTTTAATGGCAATGGCAGCGTAAAAAATGCTGGTGATGCAAACGCCATCAATAAAATAGACGCTAACAGGGGCGGCGCAAAATGATGTCTTACGCATACGTTCTTTTTTGGCTGCCTCTTGTTTTTGCGGGACTTGGCGCCGTTCTTCGTTGCGCAATATCTGACGCAATCGGGCGCGTTTATAACCATGATTTTCCAATCGCGACTTTGCTAATCAACGCTTTTGCGTCTTTTATAATGGGCTTAGTTGTATTTTTAAGTTCTGCAATTATATACAATTTAACTTTTGCTTCGACTATTATCTACACGTGCGCATTGGGATTTTTAGGCGGATTTTCAACGTTTTCAACCGCAATCTTAGAAGTCGTAAGCCTGTTTAAGCTAAAGAAAATCAAGCTTGGACTATGTCTTTTTATTAGCGAACTAATAGTGCCATTCTTGTGCGCATTTATTGCATACGCTGGACCGTGTTTTGTAATGTTTTTACTTCTAAAGTCTTAGTTTTTAATTTTATTAATTGACGTATTTTATTTATTAATTAATGTATTTTATTAATTAACGTTTATTGTGTTATTAAAATGTTAAAATGCTTTGTGTATTTGTTTGCGATTTGATTTAAGAATAGGTTTATTGTGACTTTAAAGAACGTAGGCGGTTTTATACGCGACTTTTTGCGCGACTTTTCGGATCGCATTCTTAAAACACTTAAGCATCTTAGATGGAAGATGGTTCTTGCAGGCGTAGTTGTTGGCCTTGTTTCGGGAGCGCTTGTAGCAACTTATAGACTTGGGATTAAGTACGGAACCGATTTTGCGCGATGGATGTATGCGCGAATGCTGCAAAACATGCTTTGGATTGCGCCTTGCGTGATTTTTGCGATTGTTGCTGGATTCTTTATTGGCTGGATGAGTCGCAAAGAAAGCATGGCGTCTGGAAGCGGCATTCCACAAGTTGTTGGATACGTTCAGCGCGGTCTAAAAATGTGTTGGAACACTATTTTGCCTGTTCGATTTGTAGGCGGATTGTTGGGTTCGCTATTTGGCTTATCTCTTGGGCGCGAAGGCCCTTCGATTCAAATCGGAGCTTGCGGCGCGCAAATGATGTCTCGCATTTTTAGAAAAGGCAATAAAAACGATACGCAAGAGCATTATGTTGTAACCGCTGGAGCGGCAGCTGGCTTATCTGCAGCGTTTAGCGCTCCACTTTCTGGGCTTATGTTTGCTATGGAAGAAGTTCAACACGGATTGTCTTCTACAGTTCTTATGGGAGCTGCTGCTGCATCTATTTGCGCGGACTTTGTGTCTCAAACATGCTTTGGACTTCGACCTGTTTTAGACTTTGGAAGAATTCCAGACTTACCAATGACACTTCATTTTTGGCTGATTCCACTTGGCATTTTTGCAGGGCTTATTGGCTCTTTAATGAACAGATCCTTGCTTGGATTACAAACGCTGTATAAGTATTTGCCAAAGTGGGCTCCCGTATCTGTAGCATGCTTAATCGCGATTCCTGTTGGCTTATATTTGCCAGATGTTCTTGGAGGAGGATCGAATCTTGTTAAGCTCTCTGAATATGGAAAAGCAAGCATAGCGCTTCTGTGCATCCTGTTTGTTGCAAAAATGCTATTTACTTCTACAAGTTTTGGATGCGGAGCGCCTGGCGGAATTTTTATGCCAATTCTTGCTGTCGGCGCACTTGCAGGCGGCGTTGCTTCTCGCGCAATAATAAGCATTCCGATTCTTGGCATTGACGCAAAGCTAATGCCAATTTTTACAGTGTGTGTTATGGCTGGCACGCTTTCGGCTTCTGTAAAAGCTCCGCTCACTTCGATTTTGCTAACTGTAGAAATGTCGGGAACAATGATTCACACTCTTCCAGTTGCTGCATCTGCTTTTATTGCGCTTCTTGTATCCGATATTTTGCACACTAAGCCAATCTATGGCGAACTTCTGGAAAGATATATGGCTTCTAATCCAAAACTTGTGCGTTAATACAACAAAAACAGCAATGTGGATAACTTTTTGGCGGAATTGCAACGTTTATTGATCCTTTAACCACATTGTTTAAATAGTATTGCCTAATGGTTTAGTATGCGATTCAATAGCCACATGGACAATATGACTATTGATAATTACGATGCTCCTTATTACTATCAGATGTACTTTTGCGCATACTTTTTATCGCACTCGCCTGAGGCGGG
>QWCD01000258.1_pt1 | contig 14267 bp, 11 predicted proteins | sample 1972461 | NCBI WGS metagenome assembly QWCD01 (sample SAMN09866717, study PRJNA288562) | Human vaginal metagenome isolate term4_vaginal, whole genome shotgun... | isolation source: vagina | host: Homo sapiens | place: USA: California | reverse complement strand
TTCTTTGCTGTTGGCTAATTCTGTTTTTTCAGGTTCCCAACTGCTTGGCGTTTGAGAGGAGACCATTTGAGATTGAATATAGGCGATTTCCTCTTCTTTGTCTAGACGTGGGAAGATAGGAGTTCCTTTACTAATTACTTGCCCATCTTCTGGATACAAGCCCACTTTTAAATCTTCGAATCGAAGTGCTTCTTCACTGAGGCCTAATTGTTCAAAAATTCGTTTTGGGGTTTGTGTCATTACCGGTTGAATGAGGACAGCCACTAAACGAAGCGTGTCCACCAAGTGGTACATGGCAGATTGAAGTTCGGCCTTCTTGGTCTCATCTTTTGCTAATACCCATGGCATGGTTTCATCAATGTATTTATTGGTACGTGCGATGAGTTCCCAAACTTTATCCAAAGCAACAGAGAAATGCAATTGCTCCATCTCTTGATGATAAGCAGCTACCGTTTCTTCTACTAAAGCTTCTAAGTCCTTATCATAAGCGGTGACTTGTCCTGGATAAGTTCCAACTTTTCCTGATTGATACTTATTCACCATGGAAATCACACGGTTGAGTAAGTTCCCTAAGTCATTCGCTAAATCGAAATTAATGCGGTTGACAAAGTTCTCAGGTGTGAAAACACCATCTGAGCCAAATTTCACCTCACGCATTAAGTAATAGCGAAGGGCATCAAGGCCGTAACGATCGATAAGCATCCCTGGATAGACAACATTGCCTTTAGATTTAGACATTTTCCCGTCTTGCATGAGCAGCCAACCATGTCCAAAGATTTGCTTAGGAAGCGGAAGCCCTAAGGCCATCAGCATAATAGGCCAGTAAATAGTATGGAAACGCACAATTTCCTTGCCGACCAGATGAACGTTCGCTGGCCAGAATTTCTTAAAGTTACTATCATCTTCACTGCCGTACCCCAAGGCGGTAATATAGTTGGTTAAAGCATCTAACCAAACATACACCACATGTTTAGGATTAGACTTCACAGGGATTCCCCAATCAAAAGAAGTCCGAGTTACTGCGAGGTCTTCAAGACCTGACTTAATAAAGTTGTTAATCATTTCTTTCTTCCGAGATTCTGGGAGAATAAAATCTAAATGATCTTCATAATATTCCAACAAACGATCGGCATACTTACTCATTCTGAAGAAATAAGATTCTTCCTTAACAAGTTCTACCTCATGTCCGGAAGGGGCCTTTCCGCCGATTACTTTACCATTCTCATCCCGATAAACTTCTGCCAGTTGAGTTTCTGTAAAGTATTCTTCGTCTGATACGGAATACCAACCTTCATATTCCCCAAGGTAAATATCTCCTTGCTTCAAGAAACGTTCAAAAATCGCTTGAACGGCTTTGACGTGGTATTCATCCGTGGTCCGAATAAATTTGTCATTCGAAATATCTAAGGACTTCCAAAGATCCTGCATGTCCTTTGCCATCTTGTCAACATAGGCTTGGGGGGTAATCCCTTGTTCTTCTGCTTTTTGTTCAATTTTTAATCCGTGTTCATCTGCCCCAGTTAAGAAGAAGACATCGTATCCCATCAAGCGTTTATAACGCGCCAGAGCATCTGCTGCAATGGTGGAATAAGAATTGCCAATGTGGAGCTTACCACTTGGATAATAGATCGGTGTGGTTACATAAAAAGTTTTCTTATCTTCAGTCACGAATGAGTGCCTCCTCTTTTAATCTCTTTAGAAAGTATAGCATAAACCCTAGTTTTGAGGTAGGAGTTGTCCACTCAAAAAGAGACTGAAAGATATTCCTTTCAGTCTCCTAGATCCCACTTAATCTTCAACTGTCATTAAGAAATATTTTTTCTTCCCGCGACGAACGACAATATATTTTCCGCCAATCGCATCTTTAATGGAGATTTCGTAATCTACCTCTTGAATCCGTTGACCATTGATGTAAATAGCCCCATTCGTAATATCTTCTCTAGATTGACGACGAGAAGATTCTACCCCATGATCGACTAACCACACCGCTAAATTAGTAGCTTCTTTAGGAACGGTTTCTCCAGGCATATTACCAAAGCCTTGACGAATTTGGTCAGCACTTAAAGCCCTAATATTTCCTGAGAATAGAGCTTCAGTAATCGTTTGAGCATCTTTAAGTCCTTCTTCTCCATGAACGAAACGGGTCATTTCTTCAGCTAGTGTCCGTTGAGCCTCTCTCTTTTCCGGTTCTTCTTCAACTTTTTGAGCGAGGGATTCAATCGTTTCTTTGTCCAAGAAAGTGAAGTATTTCAAGTATTTAATCACATCTGCATCGTCTTGATTAATCCAAAATTGATAGAATTCATAAGGAGAAGTCTTCTCTGGATCTAGCCAAACAGCGCCACCTGCTGTCTTACCAAATTTTGTCCCATCTGATTTCAACATTAAAGGAATCGTTAATCCAAAGGCTTGGGCTTCTGGTCCTTCAATTTTTCGAATTAAGGCTAATCCTGCGGTGATATTTCCCCATTGATCCGCTCCACCAATTTGTAAGCGAATATCTTCTTTTTGGAAAAGATGTAAGAAATCCATAGATTGTAAAATTTGATAAGTAAATTCTGTGAAGGAAATTCCCGTATCTAATCGAGAAGCCACCACATCTTTAGCTAACATATTGTTGATATTAAATAATTTCCCGTAGTCTCGCAAAAAGTCTAATAAGCTTAACTGACTCATCCATTCATAGTTGTTAAACAAACGAAAATCAGAATCTTCCTCATTTAAAAATAACTTTTTCATTTGAGCGGTCAATTTCCGAGCGTTTTCTTCAACGACTTCCATAGATTGAAGTTGACGTTCTTCCTTTCTTCCGGAAGGATCCCCAATTGAGCCAGTTGCTCCCCCAATGACGATCACTGGACGATGGCCAAATTTTTGAAATCTCTTCAACATAATAAACGGAATCAAGTGCCCAATATGTAAGGAATCTCCTGTAGGATCCACTCCACAATATAGGGAAATTTTGTGATTTTCAACATATTCTTTTAATCCTTCTTCATCCGTCTGTTGATTAATCGCTCCGCGCCATTCCAATTCATCAATAATATTCATACCTATCTCCTTCCATAAAAAAAGCCCCTGCATAAGCTATACAGGGACGATAATTACCGTGGTACCACCCAAGTTATCTCATCTAAGATCACTCTCGTGCTTTATCGGGCACATCCGTTACAAGGCAATTCCTAAATGTAATTCAGTTCTAGTCTGTACTGGTTCGCACCTTCCACCAGCTCTCTCATCAGCAGTTCCTATTGCCTACTTTTTTAGGACTTGTAGTTATTCACTTAGAATCAGTATAAAGAAGCCCCTTCTATTTGTCAAACTTTCTCTAGAGAAGTCTTCCATATTTTTTGACATAAAAATGTTTTACTAAGGTGACTAAGATTAAGTATCCCAAAGTCGTTCCCATCAGCAAAATAAAGAAGCTAGATGGTAGAGGGGCAAGTCCAAGATAATATCCTAAGTGTTTGAAGGGAAGCAAGGTTCCCAAAATAATCGCAACTGTTGTAATCGTCGTAAATATAAAGGATGGACGACTTTGAATAAAAGGCAGTTTCCTTGTCCGTAAGGTGTGAAGAACCAGCGTTTGCGTCCATAAGGAAACAACGAACCAGCCTGAGTGGAAAATCGCTGCAAAGAGTTCATGCTGCTCAACCGTCAAACTCCCATAACTTCCCCCAAGTACTCCAGGTGCAATGATAAAGAATAAGGCTGCAAAGCTGAGCACGTCAAAAATCGAACTCATAGGGCCAAACCACATCATAAAATATTGAATGCGAGATGCATCCCAATTTTTGGGTGTCTTGAGATAATCTTCATCCATATGGTCCCAAGGAATTGAAATACAAGAAATATCATAAATCAAATTCAAAGTTAGTAATTGAGCAGGCATCATCGGCAAAAAAGGAAGGAAAACAGAAGCCACTAAAATGGATAACACATTCCCAAAATTCGAAGAAATCGTAATATTGATATACTTCATAATATTACCGAAGATTTCTCTCCCAGCAACTACTCCTTTTTCTAAGATCATCAAGTCTTTTTCCAACAAGATAATATCTGCAGATTCTTTGGCAATATCTACTGCCGTGTCCACAGAAACTCCAACATCAGAAATCGTTAAGGCAGGGGCATCATTGATGCCATCCCCCATAAAGCCAACAACATGTCCATTTTTTTGTAATTGTTTCGTAATCTGAGCTTTCTGTTTAGGCGAAACTTTTACAAAGACTTGATAATTTTCAACCGCTTGCTCTAATTCCTTGTCATCTAATTGGGATAACTCTAAACCGTTAATAATCTTATCAGCTGAAATTCCTACTTGCCCACATACTGCTCTCGTCACTTCTTCATTATCTCCAGTGAGGACTTTCACACTGACATGATGATCTGCCAAAGCTTTTAGAGCAGGCTCTGTCGATTCTTTTGGCGGATCAAGGAAGGCTAAATAGCCAATCAACAGCATATCTTCTTCATCATCAATCGCAAATTCATTCACCTTTGGCGGATTCGTCTTTTGGGCAATTGCAATCACTCGTAACCCATCTTCATTTAGTTCCTTTACTTGATGCCGAATTTCGTCTTTTAATTGGTCTGTTAAAGGTAAAACTTGTTGATTCTTCAAAACATTCGTAGAAATTTGAAGCATTTCTTCAATGGCACCCTTAGTGATTAATTGCGTCTTACCATTTCTATCTTCAACCACAACACTCATCCGTCGCCGCTCAAAGTCAAAAGGTATTTCGTCTACTTTATGGTAAGCACTTTGATCAAAATCTAATTCTCGATGGGTAGCTTCGATAATAGCGACATCCATCAGATTCTTTAACCCTGTTTGGTAATAAGAATTGAGATAAGCATGTCGAAGAACACGACTGTCTTCTTGACCGTCACAATTCAAATGCCTTTCCAATACAATCTTATCTTGAGTCAGTGTTCCTGTCTTATCTGTACACAGGACATCCATAGCTCCAAAGCTTTGAATAGCGTTCAGATTTTTAACAATCGTTCCTCCTTTAGCCATGGTGGAAGATCCCTTCACTAAATTAGAAGTAACAATCATCGGAAGCATCTCTGGCGTTAAACCGACAGCAACTGAGATCGCAAAAATTAAAGCATCGATCCAATTATTCGTATGCAAACCATTAATCAAGAAAACGACCGGTACCATCACCCCCATGAAACGCATGAGTAATTTGGATACTTTTCTCAAACCAATATCGAAATTCGTTAATTGGTCTTCTTGCGTCATCCGCTTAGCAATATCTCCAAAGAATGTGTTATTCCCTACGGCGACAACAATTCCTATGGCGCTCCCACTAATGACATTCGATCCCATAAACCCTAAAGTCGGTTGATCAACATCTGCAACGGACTCTACACTTTCTTTCGCAAATTTTTCAACCGGATACGATTCTCCAGTGAGCGCCGCTTGAGAAATAAATAAGTCTTTAGTTTCTATTAAACGTAAATCAGCTGGAATTAAATCACCTGCCGCTAATTTGACGATATCTCCACATACCAGTTCTTCTGTCGGAATCTCAGAGAACTGCCCGTTCCGTTTGATATTAGCCGTTACTTTGACCATTTCTTTCAACCGACCAGCAGCTTCATTCGATCTCTTAGATTGAATAAAGGACATGGTTCCGCTAATCATAACCATGGTCACAATAATAACAGAAGAGGTAAAATCTCGACTATCACTTTCTGCCAGAACATAATCTGTGACAAAGGAAATAATAGCTAAAACAAATAAAATCAAAGTAAATGGCGTAATGTAAGCACGAAGAATTTCTGAAAGTAGGGAGGGCTTATCTCCATATTCAATCTGATTATTTCCATAGCGATTCCGAAGTTCTTCGACTTCATGCTCTGTCAAACCGTTACCATCAATTCCAAAATAAGACAGTAGTGTTGCCTTATCCATCTGTGCAAATTTTTGATACTTCGTTGTTTCTTTCATGGTTAACCTTCTTTCTAGTTCGCCTAGAGAAACAAAAGTCAAGCCATCATAAGGAGACAATCAAAGGATTTTTCCCTTACCTCCCGCTTGCTCTTGATTACCCTAGGCCCGGGATGTTCAACAGGTTTTTCAGATGATTCCATAATTATCTCCCTCCTTTTTCATTCAAAAACATCAAAAAGACCCCATTATTGTTAAGTAGGGGTCTCACAAATAGGCATAAGTTGCTTCGTCTGAGTTTTAGCACTGTACAACGTCAAGTGACTAATTTTCATTCGCCACTTAGCTATCTGGAGAAAGCCTTAGTTCGACAATCTCTGTTTAACCCATTGGTGTCTCTCGACATTTTTGGACGATAGCTTATATTTGTACAGGAGCCTCACCTAACACTAAATGGATGTTTTATTCTGTTCTTTAACCATAGATATCTTACGCTAGAAGTACAAGAATTGCAAGTGTTTTCTCCTTTATTCCTAAAGAATTCCTAAGCTCTTTTTTGAATGTTGGATTCAATACGATCTAGACAGTCTATGGCCTTCTCTTTCAAGTCTTGTGCCCGCTTTTCGTACTGGGCAGCTTGCTTGCTGTCTTTTAACAAAGGACTATTCACATTAATATTTTCATATGCTCCCTTTAACGCTCCCATCAGATGCAGACTTCCCACTTGAACATCTGATAAAATCGAAGGCTTCGCTAACTGACTAATGACCACCATTTTTTCTAACGCTTCTTGTGCGATTTGCATTATACGAATAGGAACTTCTGTAGCTTCTTTTAAAGCTGCTTGAATATGGGCATGTCTCTCTTTTTTTTCTTCTTCTGTTCTTGCCTTAACTTTATAAGCTGAAAACAATCTACCAGAGACACGTTCATCTTCTTCACCAAGCTGTAGGAGTTGTTGCCCATATCGATCCATTGCTCTCTCGGCTTCTTGTAATCTTTCAGGCGCTTCTTCTTTTAAGCGGTCGCGCGTGACCGCACTCGCCATTTGTCCAAGAGCAGCTCCCATAGCACCTACAACCGCTGAAACCGCTCCTCCTCCTGGACTAGGAGCAGAAGAACCCACGGCTTGAATAAATGATTTTATTTCCATATTTACTTCCTCTTTCTTTACCCACCTTTTCTATAAGAAGTGTTTTTAGTTTTACCCTTCTTGTGGATTCAAAAATTTTATAAATCTAATTTTACAAGACTTCCTTTGAAAAAGCATCTTATTCCGTTCCTTACTTAACGGCTCCTCAATCCTGTCTCTTTTTCTTATTTTTTTAGTTTTTTTAAATTAATTTTTTAAAAGGCTTGTCAGTTACTTATGGTTGTGTTATATTTTCTTACATAGAATGGTTTTAATGCATAACAATTATAAAGAAGGAAGAGGAAAAATGAAACATATTACAGCAGATCAAATCCGCCAAGAAATCAAAGAAAAAAACGTTCACTTTTTACGTCTTACTTTTAGTGATGTAAATGGTAACCTTAAAAATGTTGAAGTTCCTGTTAGTCAAACAGAGAAAGTGCTCAGCAATCAAATGATGTTCGACGGATCTTCGATCGACGGCTTTGTTCGTATTGAAGAATCAGATATGTATCTTGTCCCAGATCTCAACACGTGGTTAATTTTCCCATGGTCAGCAGACGACGGCAAGCGCATCGGTATGTTAATTTGTGATATTTACACCACAAGTGGTGAGCCTTTCTCTGGAGATCCTCGTGGGAACCTTAAACGAATGGTTGGTCGCCTACAAGAAATTGGTTTCAAGAATTTCAATTTAGGTGCAGAAGCAGAATTCTTCCTCTTCCGTTTGAAAGAAGATAACGAACCTTCCACCAAAGTTAATGACCATGGTGGTTATTTTGACCTCGCACCAGTTGATCTTGGCGAAAACTGTCGTCGTGAAATTGTCCTTACTCTTGAAGAACTCGGATTTGAAGTAGAAGCTAGCCACCATGAAGTTGCTCCAAGTCAACATGAAATTGACTTCAAATATTCAGATGTTGTAGATGCCTGTGACAAAATTCAAATCTTCAAACTTATCGTTAAGAGTATCGCTCGTAAACACAATCTTTATGCGACCTTTATGCCAAAACCTGTTTACGGCATTGCTGGGTCCGGTATGCACTGCAACATGTCTCTATTCACTGACGACGAGAATGCCTTCTATGATGCTAACGCAGAAGATGGTATATCTAATCTCATGAAACACTTTATCGCTGGAATTCTTGCCCATGCTAAAGCTATCACCGCTATTGGAAACCCACTCGTTAACTCTTACAAACGTTTGACACCAGGATATGAAGCGCCAGTCTACATCGCTTGGTCTGGACAAAACCGTTCACCTTTGATTCGAATTCCAGCTTCTCGTGGAAAATCAACCCGTATTGAATTACGCTCAGTAGACCCATCCGCGAACCCATACTTAGTCATGGCTGCCTGCATCAACGCCGGTTTAGATGGCGTAGAAAACGAACTTCATGTTCCTACTCCAACAGATCGTAACATTTACTCCATGACTCCTTATGAACTCAAAGAAGCACACATCGATCAATTACCAGCTACCTTAAAAGAAGCTATCCAAGCCCTTGAAGACGATCCAATTATTTTAGATTCTCTAGGCAAACATATTGCTAATAACTTTATTACTGCCAAAAGTATTGAATACAACGAATATGAAACGCAAGTAACGGCCTGGGAAATCGAACGTTACCTCAAAGTCTTCTAATAGACCTAAATAAACAGAATTAAAAATCCTCTGACTAATCATCAGAGGATTTTTAATTTATTATCTAGTCTCTATCATTTCCTGTAAAAATAATAATAATTCGTAGTAAGGAAATCAAGCTCGCTAAAGTTCCCGCTACATAGGTTAAAGCTGCCGCTTGTAAAGTCTTTTTAGCATAAGGCAATTCCTGAGTTTCTAAAAGGTTTAAATTTTCCAAGGCTTGTATAGCCCGATAGGAAGCATTAAATTCAACAGGAAGCGTTACTAGCTGAAAAATCAAAGCAAAAGAAAATAAGAAAATTCCAATATGAATAAGGGTTGCATTCATTCCTAACAGAAGCCCAAACAAGAGTATCGGCATCGACATATTGGATCCAATATTAACTATCGGAACTAAATGTTCTCTTATTCGCATAAAAGCATAATCATTAGCATCCTGTAAAGCGTGCCCACATTCATGAGCCGCCACTCCAATAGCTGAAATCGATTGAGCATCCGCTACCCGATCAGACAAGCGCAATTCCTTATGGACCGGATCATAATAATCCGTTAATTTTCCGCTGACTCGAGTAACTTTCACATTTCTAATTCCATAAGACGCTAACATGCGCTCAGCTACTTCTGTTCCTGTTAACCCTAAACGATTATCATAGCGACTATATTTATCAAAAGTTTGATTCACATTCCAAGAAGCCAAACTTGCAATTAATCCCCCAATCACTAAAAGAATCATTGTAGGATCAAAAAAAAGAGAAAATCCTATCATTTGTATTCATCCTTTCTTCCCTGTTTATTATAAACCCAGCCCTCCTTTACTGCTTAAAATACAATAGGAGATTGTATAATCTTAGCTACTAAATTTTGAGCTTCTTTCGCTTCTAGAAGATGCAACAAATGAAAATCGTGAGGCATGGAATCAAAACTATAAAAAGCGGTCTGCGGATCTACTGCCTTCATTCGCTGATAAAAATTCTTCACTTGTTCATAGTGACGATCATATGTCCCTACAATAAACCGTAAACAGGGTGACCCTTCTGTTTCGATCTCCGAGAGATCAACCGATTCATCAACTTTCTCCCATAAGGTACGAATAGCAATTTCTTTAGCCAAATCTATCCCATAATCATGATCTTCTTGAACAGCTTTATCAAGCCCTTCATTCGAGCTAGTAAGCCAAGGACTCATAACAATTAATTCTTCAATCAACACATCTTTTCTAAGATCTCTAGCCACTTGTAAAGCAAACATCGCACCCGTATCTGAAGAAAGGAAATGAATTTCCTCATCGCAGTAAGCCAAACTCAATTCATTCACTAAAGCTGCCAAACGCGCACTTTCTTCTCTGAAACGCCATTTTCCATTTAATGGCTCCGCATAAGGAATAATTATCCTTGCCTGTACAGCTTCTGATAACCGACTTATAAATCTCCACTCTCCTTCTCCCAAAGGATGTACACGATGCCCTCCAGCAAAATAAATAATCAAACGATTGGATAAATTTTCCTTAGGCGTGTAGGTCCAAATCTTTCCGTTAAAATATTCTTTAAGTTGAAGACTTTCAAGTAAACGGTGATCCCTAGGAGGCGTTAAATCTTGTGCGTTATTTATTCCTTCTTCTAAAACTTTATTATAATCACTTGGGGAATGGAAAGAGAGGATTATTTTTTCTTTCAGAGTATGTCTATCCTCCATCAAACGACTGCGTACACTTCGCTCTTCTCTATATAATAAATGATAAACATACCCCAATAGTGGAGCCACTAGCCCAACTAAGTATTTCCATTTGAAATCCTTTATTCGTTTGAATTTTCCCATTTTTTCACTTCCATCCCATAAGGTTCTTGGTACTTCTTCATTATAAAATCAAAACTTTAGGGAAAGGACTGTTCTCTCAAAATAACATGTAATTGTAAAACTTTAACCTTTTTGTAACTTTTATCCAATAAAAAAATTCCTCTCTCTGCTTTGAGAAAGGAATTTTTCTATCATTACACACGTAAGCGCGAAACAAAAGCCGAAAGTTTTTCCACAGCTTGTTCCAATTCTTGAATAGAGTAGGCATAAGAAATTCGAATAAATCCTTCGCCTCCTTGGCCAAAAGCCGTTCCTGGTACAACTGCTAATTTCTCTTCATCTAACAAACGTAAAGCAAATACCTCACTCGTCATTTGAAATTCTCGAATATCTGGGAAGCAATAAAAGGCACCTTCTGGTTTAAAACAAGGGAGTCCTATTTTTTGAAAACACGTTAGTAAGTAATCTCTTCTTTGACGATAAGCTTGTTTCATCTCTAAAACTTCTTCTTCACATTCTGTTAAGGCCGTAATTGCAGCATACTGAGAAGTAGTCCCCGCAGCCATAATTGCATACTGATGAATTTTTAGCATCTGCTCAGAAATTTCAGGCGGAGCGCAAACATAACCTAACCGCCAACCTGTCATCGCAAAAGCTTTTGCAAATCCATTAATATAAATTGTCCGTTCCTTCATTCCTTCAAAAGAAGCAATCGAAGTAACAGGTTCAGACCTGTAATTGAGTTCTGAATAAATTTCATCACTAATCACATAAAGATCATGCTTAAGAATAACATCCACTATATCTTTCAATTGCTCTTTCGTCATTTGAGCTCCTGTGGGATTATTAGGGAAATTAATCAATAAAGCCTTCGTTTTTTCAGTGATCGCTGCTTCTAGAGTTTCCGGATCTAAAATAAAATCTTCATCTGGATTCAAAGCCACCGGAATAGCTTTCCCATCTGCCATGGTAATCGAAGGGGCATAAGATACATATCCAGGGTCTGCACATAATACTTCATCTCCAGGATTAATCAAAGCTCGACAAGCTATATCAATAGCTTCACTGGCCCCTACAGTAACAAGCGTTTCTGTTTTTGGATCGTAGGTCAATTGATACTTTTTCTGTAAATACTGACAAATTGCTTGTCTTAATTCCATCAAACCTGCATTAGCAGTATAATGCGTTTTACCTTCTTTCATGGATTGAATACCATCTTGGCAAACCTTCCAAGGGGTTTTAAAATCCGGTTCCCCTACTCCTAAAGAAATCACATCTGGAATTTCACTTGCTACTTCAAAAAATCTACGAATTCCAGATGGAGGCAGCTCTATAATTTTTCGACTTAAAGACTTCGTCATCGGGAAATCACCAACCTATCATCTGTGGGTGCTTTAAAAATCGTTCCATGATCTTTATAACGTTGCATCACGATATGCGTAGAAGTCCCACTCACTTCATCTAAAGTAGCCAACTTATTAATAAAACGAGAAATGGCATGCATAGGTAGCCTTTTCGTAATAAGTAAATAATCATACGCTCCGCTCATTAAATACATCGCTTCAACTTCTTCAAATCTATAAATAGACTCTGCAACTCTTTGATAAGTAACTTCCTTATGCAAATTTACAGATACTTCTACAACAGCAGACACCTGCTCATTATCTGTTGCATCCCAATTCACCATTGCTTGTGTTCCAGAAAGAATACCTTCTTGATGAAGTTGATCCAATTCTTCTTCAATTGTTCGAGGCGCTTCTTGCATTAACGCTGCTAAAGTCTCCACCTTAATACTGGCATCTTCTTCAAGTAGTCGTAATAATTCATATCTTTTCTCATTATCCATATCTATCGCCTCTTTCTGTTTTTTTGACTTTTATAAAAGAATATATTCTTATTTTATCAGAGCTTCTCCTAAATATCTGCTTCTAATTGCTAAGAATCTCTTAAAGTTGAAAAAATGCATAAGCTCTTATTAACGCTTTCCTAAAATTTAGGCCGACTCTTCAATGGTATAATAAATTCATAGAAACAATTCCTAAGGAGGTTCACAATGAATATACTCAAAAAAAAAGCCACACAACTTCTTCTAAGCTTAGCTCTTATTCCCTTACTATTACCCGGTTACACCGCCAAAGCAGCCAACCAAGAGACTATTTTTACCTACGGAGAATCTCTAACCCAACCTCAGTTAAAAGAAACTGAGAGACTTCTCAACGTTCCAGAGAAAGCAAAAGCTCTTCCTGTTTACATTAAAGAACTCAATGGTTTACTTCAAGATACCTATCCTTATAGCCAAGTCTATTCTTCTACCTTAATCACACCGACTTCCAATAAAGGGAAGGTTACCGTTGAGATCCTAACCCCTAAAACGATTACCGCTATTACCCCTCTTCAATATGAAAATGCTGCACTTACAGCAGGGGCTACCAACGTTAATATCAAAGTTGCTTCTGCAGTAGAAGTCGATGGGTCAGGCGCACTTGCTGGCGTATACAAAGCCTTCCAAGATAGTGGAAAAGCTCTTAACAAAGAGGCTGTCATCGTTGCTCAAGACGAACTTCGAACCGCTTCTAATATTACCAAAGATAATAAGAATAAACCCGGTTATTCCGATGAAGCTTTGAATGCTGCTATTGCGGATATGAAAACCCAAATTCAACAAACCAAAGCTAAAAACGGAGGCTCTATTGACGGGAATACCATCCAATTAATTGTTAATAACGTCATCAATAACTACCACTTAGATCAACAACTTAGTCCAGAAAATATCCAACAACTCCAAAACCTCATGCATCGTTTTAGTCAAATAGAACTCACAGAAGAACAAAAAAAGGCGATCTCTCATTTTGGAAAGACACTCGCCGATAAAAGTGGGAAGCTCGTAGATTCCGCAAAATCTGCTTGGAATAATATGGATGCTAAAGATAAAGAAGGCATTATGAACTTCTTTAGAGAGTTGTGGGTAAGTTTCAAAAATCTTATCAACAGTTTCTTAAAATAGACAATCGCTTAAAAAGCAGGCTATCAGTAACGGTCTGCTTTTTTGTTCTCTCTTATTTATGATAAGGTTCATTATGAATAATGCGAAAGCTCCTATAAATTTGCTCTGTTAGAACCAATCTCATCAATTGATGCGGTAAAGTCATCTTTCCAAAAGATAGTAATCGATCGGCCCGCTGATTAATGGCCTGGCTAGTTCCCAAAGACCCTCCAATTACAAAGGTCAATGAAGATCTTCCATAGGTCATGCAGCGTTCAATTTCAGAAGCCAGCTCTTCTGAACTCACAAGATCTCCCTTAATCGCTAATACAAAAACATAATCTTCCGGACGAATATGGGCTAAAAGACGTTGCCCCTCTTTTTCTAAAACTTGGCGAATTTCTTCATCACTGGCATTTTCCTTGGTGGCTTCATCCTTTACCTCTACCATTTCTAACTTAGTATAAGCGCCCAAACGTTTTGCATACTCTTGAATGCCTTGTTTTAGATATTTTTCTTTAACTTTTTATGAATTTTCTTTTATTTGATATGTTAATACTTCTAATTCATCTACTAAATTTGAAATATAGTTAATTGTCTCTTTTAAAGGGGCGTCAGTCGTAATATCAACGCCAGCTATTTGCGCCAATTCAATTGGAGATTGACTACCACCAGCTTGTAGCGTTTTTAACCAGCGATCAACAGCAGGTTGACCTTCTTTCTTGATACATTGTGATACAACTGTACCAATTGTCAATCCAGCAGAGTACGTATATGAGTACAATCCCATATAATAATGTGGTTGGCGCAT
>QWCD01000381.1_pt1 | contig 14302 bp, 9 predicted proteins | sample 1972461 | NCBI WGS metagenome assembly QWCD01 (sample SAMN09866717, study PRJNA288562) | Human vaginal metagenome isolate term4_vaginal, whole genome shotgun... | isolation source: vagina | host: Homo sapiens | place: USA: California | reverse complement strand
GGCTTGACAGCTACTTTCGGCATGTGTAGTGAGCGTTTTATCCCCCTTGGGCAAGTAACCCAAATTAAAAATCACGCAATCAAAGCTAATTTGTGGACCAAGGATTTTGTCAAGTTTGGCATGAGAGGCTTGAAAAAGGTGAACATTTTCTCCCAAATTCAACGCTTTGAGGCGCTCTTGAGTGGCTTGTAAGGCTTGAGGTTGAATATCAAAACCATAAACTTGGCCGCTTGGACCCACTAATTGCGCTAAAAAAGCCGTATCATAGCCTCGACCAATCGTCGCATCAAGTACACAGTCCCCGACTTTTACATGGTCAAGAATCAGTTGGTGGGTAATTTGTACAATATTTTTAAACATAAAAACTCCTTTATAAAGTTTATTATAAACGATTTTAAATGAAAAGTAAGGAAGGATTCTAAGCTTTCTTTGTTTTACGCTTTCTTTTTTACCGCGCTTTGCTTTATAATAGAAAGGTAGAAACTCATAAAGGAGGACGGAGAGACATGACCCTTTTTGACCCTAGTTACTTAACTCATAAAAAAATCTTAAAGCAAAGTGCGGTATTACTAAGTTCAGTACTTGCCTTAGGTGGGCTCCATCAGTTAGTGCACCCCACATCAGCTCAAGCGGCAGAGCATAACAACTTACAGAAAACGAATAATGCTTTTTTAAATAAAATTTTACCTGACGCTTACGATTTAGCGAATAAAAATGATCTTTATGCTTCCGTGATGATGGCTCAAGCGGCCTTAGAATCGGGATATGGAAGCAGTCGCTTATCTCAAGCTCCCTATAATAATCTCTTTGGAATCAAGGGAAGCTATAAGGGACAATCTACTCGGATGAATACCTTAGAAGATGATGGACACGGAAATTATTACCAGATCAAAGATAGTTTTAAAAAGTATCCAAGTTATAGAGAATCTTTACAAGATTATGTAACGACTTTGAAGAAGGGACCATCCTGGAATCCGAATTACTATAAGGGCGCCTTTAAAAGCCAAACGAACTCTTATCGAGAGGCTACTGCTTGGTTAACGGGGCGGTATGCTACGGATACAGCCTATGCCGGCAAGCTGAATAGTATTATTGAAAGCAATGGGTTGACACGCTATGATCAAGTGAATCCAGTAGTCGAGAATTTAAAAGCTGAAGGGCAGCCGGCTGTCAAGAGCCAGTCTCAACTCCGTTCATCTGCTCCAGTGAATGAAGAAGTCAAAACTTATACCGTTCGTCCTGGGGATAGTTTATGGGCAGCTTCTCAAGTTTTAGGAACCACTGTAGACGCTCTAAAAGCGGCCAATGGCTTAAAGTCAGACTTAATTTTCCCAGGTCAAGTGTTAAAATTAACCCCTTCTTCTTTCGCTTTGCAAGAAGAGGCTCCAAAAGAGCAAGTACAAAAGGAAGTGCAGCGACCAGAAAGCACTAAGTCTTATACGGTACAACCAGGAGATGGCTTATGGCGAGTCGCTCAAGCTTTAGGAACGACTGTTGAAGAGTTGAAACAAGCTTATGGATTAACTTCAAATCTCATTTTCCCAGGGCAAGTTTTCTCCGTTAAAACTTCAGGAACTGTAGAGGAAGTCCCTGCTCCTGTTCTGGAAAGCCAAAAAGCAGAAAAAGTGGAGACTCAGGTAATCGAAGAAGTTTCTTCACCACAAACCTATCAAGTTCAATCTGGAGATACTTTATGGAAAATTGCGCGGGATAATGGCTTGACAGTAGAACAATTGAAGCTAGCAAACAACTTGCAGTCTGATCTTATTTTTGTAGGACAATCCCTTCAATTAGCGGCTAGACCAGGGCAAGTCAAAATTTCAAAAGAAGAAGCTCCTGCCGCTCAGACTTCTTCTCAAGGAAACTATGTCATTCAATCTGGAGATACGCTTTCTCAAATTGCGGTCACTTATGGTGTAAGACTTGGAGATTTACTTCAAGCCAATGGCCTAAAAGTAAGTGATATTATTTATCCAGGACAAGTTCTGACATTACCATAACTGTGATTTTTGTAAAAAGCTGGCGATGTGGTAGCTTTTAGAATTAGCCGAAAGGTTGAATTCCTTGAAAGACCCGCGTCAGCTTTTCTTATGGTTTCAGTATGGTCTAAGAATAGAAAAATTTTTAGAAAGGAAGAAAAAGATTGACGCAATCGAACAAGTTACTTTTATTTGATGGAAGCTCTCTTGCTTTTCGTGCGTTTTATGGTTTGCATGATTTAGATCGCTTTAAAAATAAGGAAGGCCTGCATACCAATGCACTCTATGCTTTTCATTTAATGTTGACACATCTCTTAGAAGTGGAAAAGCCTACCCATGCTTTGGTAGCTTGGGATGCTGGAAAAACTACTTTCCGAACAAAAATGTACAAAGATTATAAAGGAGGCCGGGCCTCTACGCCTACTGAATTTAAGGAACAAATGCCTTTCTTTAACCGATTACTAGATGGATTCGGGATCCCCCATACGGAATTAGTGAATTACGAAGCCGATGATATTATTGGAACCCTAGCGATGCAAGCAGCAGAAAAAGGCTTGGAAGTTGTCATTGTTTCTGGAGATAAAGACTTAACACAGTTAGCTAGGGATCACGTCAGGGTGGAAATTACGCGCAAGGGAGTTACGCAATTAGCCACCTATACGCCAGAAAGTATTCTCCAAAATCAAGGCATTCGACCTGAACAAATTATTGATGTCAAAGCTTTAATGGGAGATAGTTCAGATAACTATCCTGGCGTCACTGGCATTGGAGAAAAAAACGCCCTCAAATTAATTCAAGATTTTGGCTCCGTCGAAGGGGTTTACGAAAATTTAGATCAAGTCACTGGAAAAAAGCGTTTAGAAAATCTAAAAAATGACAAAGAACAAGCCTTTCTCTCTAAGACGCTGGCCAAAATTATTTTGGATGCGCCCGTTGAAGTAAAAGTAGAGGAGCTGGCTATTCCTGATAAAAATATTCCTTTATTGACGGATTTTTACCGGGAGATGAACTTCAATCAATTCTTGACCCAATTACTAGGAGAAGAAAAGCAAGGAGAAATTTCTGAAAACCAAGACCTCTCAGTGGATTATGAATGGGTATCTGAAATCACAGAAGAACAGATTCCCACAGAATCTGCTGCTTTCTATGTGGAAATGTTAGAGACCAACTATCATCTTGGAAAAATCCTTGCCCTCGTTTGGAAAAAGAAAGATAAGATTTATGGGGCATTCCCTGAAGTAGCATGGGCTTCAACCGCTTTTAAGGAATGGCTAGCAGACGAGACCCGAAAAAAGAAAGTCTTTGATAGCAAACGAACACGGATTATGTTAGAAAGAGCGGGAGTGACTTTTGAAGGGGTGGAAGAAGACCTCTTGATTGCGGCTTATTTGATCTATGCTAAAGATTTAAGCGGGGACCTTGCTCAAATTGCGATGGAATTAGGGCAAACCCAATTACCTTTTGAAGAGCAAATCTATGGAAAAGGCAAAAATCGCAGCCTTCCAGAAGATCAAACGAAAGTAGAAGCATATCTTGCCCAAAAGGTTGCTATGATAGATACTTTGTTGCCAATGCTTTTGAAGCGTTTAGAAGAAGACCAGTTGATGGATTTATATCGGCAAATGGAATTACCTTTAGCTAAGGTCTTGGCCAATATGGAAAGTCAAGGGATGTATGTATCTATAGATTGCCTAAAATCTTTGGCAGAAGAATATAAGGCACAACTTAAAGTCTTAGAAGAGGCGATTTATCAAGAAGCCGGAGAAAGCTTTAATATTAACTCTACCCAACAACTTAGTCATATTTTATTTGAAAAAATGGGACTGAAGGGGGGCAAGAAGACGAAATCCGGAAAGTATTCGACCGCTCAAGGAGAATTAGAAAAATTAAAAGGAGAAGCTATTATTGATTTGATTTTAGACTATCGCCAATTAGCTAAACTCCAATCGACTTATGTGGAAGGTATTCTAGATGATATTCATACCCAAGATCAGAAAGTGCATACGCGCTTTATCCAAACCCTAACCACGACAGGACGGTTAAGTTCGGCAGACCCTAATCTTCAAAATATTCCGATTCGAACAGAAGAGGGGCGAAAAATTCGGAAAGCCTTTCTATCAGAGAAAGAAGATTGGGTGATTTTCTCATCCGATTATTCTCAAATTGAATTAAGGGTATTGGCACATATGTCAGGAGATAAACACTTGAGAGAAGCCTTCCTAAAAGGAAAAGATATTCATACCGCTACTGCCAGCAAGGTCTTCCACAAACCAGAAGAAGACGTCAGTTCAGAGGAAAGACGAAAAGCCAAGGCCGTTAATTTCGGCATTGTGTATGGCATTAGTGACTATGGTCTCAGCCAAAATCTTCATATCTCTAGAGCAGAAGCCAAACAGTTTATAGACAAATATTTTGAAATTTATCCTGATGTAGCGAAATATATGACGCGAAGTGTAGAAGTGGCTAAAGAAAAGGGCTATGCCGAAACGCTCTTTCATCGGAGACGGTATTTGCCGGATTTGAAAGCTAAAAACTTTAATCTGCGCTCTTTTGCGGAAAGAACGGCTATGAATTCTCCTATCCAAGGCACCGCAGCGGATATCATCAAAGTGGCCATGCTCCATATGGCAAAAGCCCTAGAGAAGAACGATTTAAAGTGCAATTTGTTATTGCAAGTCCACGATGAGTTGATTTTTGAAGTGGCTAAAAGTGACCTTGCTCGTTTAGAAGCACTTGTAAGGCAAGTGATGGAAGAAGCCGTGAGCCTTTCTATTCCTTTGGTTGTAGATTGTAACTATGGAAAAACCTGGTACGATGTCAAGTAAAGAAGTGGAGGATGAACAATGACCTATCGTTTGGGACTTACAGGTTCGATTGCAACAGGAAAGTCGACGGTTAGTCGCTATTTTAAACACTTAGGCTTTCCTGTCGTGGACGCAGATCTTGTGGCCCGCCAAGTCGTAGAGCCCGGAGAAGAAGGCTTAGAGGCCATCGTGAAGGAATTTGGAGAAGAGTATGTCTTCCCTAATGGCCTTTTAAATCGTAAAAAATTAGCGGCAACGATTTTTTCAAACCCAGAAGCGCGAAAACGTCTTAATCGGGTGGTGCAACCTTGCATTCAGTCTAAAATAAAAGAAAAGGTGAAAAACTACGAGGCAGAGGGGAAAGACTTGATTGTTTTAGATATTCCACTGCTTTATGAGATGAAATATGAGCAAGAAGTGGATGCTGTCATGGTGGTTTATGTGCCGGAAAGTATCCAACTTAAGCGTCTAATGGCGAGAGATCATCTGGAGGAGTCAGAAGCCATTGAGCGAATGATTTCTCAAATGAATATTGAGCAAAAAGTCCGCCGAGCAGATGTTATCATTGATAATACGGATACTATCCACTCTACAGAACAGCAAGTGGAAGCTTGGCTAGCAATTAATGGTTTTGCCCCTTCATAATGAATGAAAATCAGGCATCCTCTTGGAGAGTTTAAGATCAGATACGATCTTTCTTAGCGACTCTTTAAGTCGGGATGCTTTTTTGAATTTTAGTAGGCGAGTCATTCTAGTCGATAAAAAGCATAATAATTTGTGATTTATAAGGGAAAAACAGAGGTTCTTGTTGAAGAATATGGACTTTTAAAGATATAATATAATAAGAAAAAAAGGAGGAAATAAAAGCAAAAAAGGATTCTTTCATCCAAAGTTTCACTGAAGAAAAAGGGACGCTCCTCCTCCCTTCCAGTAGGTTGAATAAGTTTGTATTAAGGAGGTTAAGGGAATATGCGGTGCCCAAGATGCCATGAAAGTAACACGAAAGTGATTGATTCTAGGCCGGTAGAGGATAATTTCTCTATTCGGCGTCGTCGCTTATGTAGTCATTGTGATTTTCGCTTTACAACCTTTGAAAGTATTGAAGAAAAACCCCTTTTAGTCGTTAAGAGGGATGGAACTCGGGAAGAGTTTTCAGATAAAAAATTATTGCAAGGCTTGGTACGCTCTTGTGAGAAACGTCCAATTGCTTTGGAAACGTTGGAAAATGTTGTGAAGCAAATTGAGTCAGAGGTGCGACAAAAGGAACAAAATGAAGTGCCATCGACTTTAATTGGTGAGATGGTTATGGATATTCTGCCTTCTATTGATGAAGTGGCTTATATCCGTTATGCGAGTGTGTATCGGCATTTTGAAGATCCAACAGTCTTTTTAGAAGAGATCAAGCAACTCAAAGCAATGCAAGCCTCGAACGAAGACAAAACACGCGAAGAAGCTAAGGGAAAGACAGAAGAGAATTAAAACAAAGAGAAGGGAGAGAACATTGTGAACAATTGGGAAACGTTAAATCCTAGAGAAGGGCTACGGATTATCCTTCATTCTCCCTTTACAGATTGGGATTTTAAGGTACTAAGCTATCTTTATCAACCAATTATTGGAGCCAAGGCTTTTGCTTTATATATGACGCTTTTGACCTATTTGAAAAAGGGAGCGACAAGTTCAGAGGACCTTTCTCATGCCCAATTGATGGATCAATTGGTATTTAGTAAGGAAGACTATATTAGAAGTCGCCATCGTTTAGAAGGAATTGGCCTACTCAATGTGTTTATGAATAAAAAGAAATGGGAAGAACCACAAGTCCTTTATCAATTACTTGCGCCAGTTTCTTCTGATAAGTTCTTTCAAGATGCCATTATGTCTACTCTCCTCTTGGATCATGTGGGGGAGAAAAGATTTAATCAACTCAAAGAACAGTTTTCCTTATCCGAATACGCAACGATTAAAGCCGAAGACTGGGACAATATCACAATTAGTTTTCAAGACGCTTATCATCAGGTGAGTTCGTATGCCAAAGAGGCCACAGCCTCCTTCGATACTCTTATCCATGTCTCTTCTCCCAAACAATTGTTAGACAAAAAACAAATGACTTTTGATATGAAGTATTTTGTGGAATTAGTGAGAGGAAACTTCCTCAGCGAAAATGCAGTAACGAATACAGTGAAACAAATGACGCTCTCTCTTCACCAGCTTTATGGGATGGGAGAGGAAGATTTAGCCAAGTTCCTTCTGCAGGCTGCAGATATTCGCACCAATCAAGTCGATGTTTCCTATTACCAAAGTTTAGCCGTGAAAGCCGCTGAAGAAACTTCTTTAAAAGCTTCTCAAATTCAAAGGACGGAAAAGGTTCCCACTCCTCCCCTTTCACCCCCTCCATTAGATGCGGCTAGTCAACAGTTAGTCCAATTAGCTAAAGCCTATCCGCCTGCCAGCTTTGCACGCTCTATCAAAGAACAAAAGGGCGGTTATCTAACCGCTAAAGAAGGCCATCTCCTTCAGAAATTACTCAATCAACAGGTGATTGATCCAGGAAGTTTGAATATTTTGATTCATTATTATTTGGTGACGGAGAACCAATCTTCCTTACAAGCCAATGTTGTGGAAGCAACTGTCAATGATTGGGCGCAAAAGGGAGTCAGAAGTCCAGAGCAAGCTGTTCAATATCTGAATCAACGCGCGATGGCTATCTATCAAAAGAAAACCGCCAAGCTTCAAAAAAAGAAAACTTACGGGCGAAAGACCTATCAAGAAGTTCAACCTAAGTGGTTGAAACAAAAAGAAAAAACGGATCAAAAGAAAGAAGTCCCACAAAAAGTAGATGAAGGGAAAACAAAAGCTTTAGAAAAGCGGATAAAAGCTTTGCAAAAGGAGGATAAGGCATGAGAAATATTGGCCAAGAATTAGAAAAAAAAGTTAGAAATCCTCGCGTACAGTCTCAATTAAAAGAAATGAAAAAAGAAATTTTAAGTGATTCGGATGTGCAAGCTTTTTTGAAGAGCCACCAAGACCAGGTGAATGAAGCTATGATCCAGCGGTCGCTTTCTAAACTTTATGAATTTGTTCAACAAAAGGAAGCACTAGCAAAGGGCGAAAATACGAAGTTCCTGTACTTTTATCCAAAGTTGATGATGAACGTTAATTATATCGACTTACAGTATGTGGCCAATGATGAATTCTTAGCCCAAGAAAAAGAAAGACATCGGAGAAAACGGGTTCTTTTGAGGGACCTTCCTCAAGATTTAAGGGAAGCCAGCTTACCGAAGTTTGATGTAAGCGAACTCCAAAGACAAGAAGCGTTAACATTAGCCCTAGAATTTATAGAAGGCGTTCACCCTAATTCCTCGCTCAAAGGGAAAGGGCTATATCTATATGGCCCTTTTGGGGTAGGCAAGTCCTACCTGTCAGCAGCTATTGCTAATCAATTAGCAGAACTTGGACATACGACCATGATTCTCCACTATCCAAGTTTTATTACTCAGATGAAACAAGCCATTAAAACCAATAAAGTCCAAGAACGTTTGACAGAACTTAAAGAAGCAGAAGTTCTTGTGCTGGATGACATTGGGGCAGAGAACAATTCTTCCTGGGCGCGTGATGAAATCTTAGGCGTTCTCTTACAAGGGCGACTCAGTAGCGGACGTCCGACTTTCTTCACATCTAATTTCTCGATGGAAGAATTAGGAAAACATTTGGCCCATAATAATCAAGGGGACGAAGAAGTCGTTAAGGCAGAACGAATCATGGAACGGATACATGCTCTTAGTCGAGAAGTGGCTATGGGAGGACGCAACCGGCGTTACGGAGCTTAAAAACTTTAGGGGAACTATTGAAAAAGTAAAAAATATGCGTATAATAAATTCATATGAGAAGAACAAGTGCAGGATGGTTTAAAGAGACGAATGTAAAAGCTGAAAACATCCGAACAAGTACTGCAGGCGACCGCTTCTTGCTTTTCAGCGATGAGTTGAACGTTCAGCTGGCGTTATTCAGCTTAAGAGGCATCTGTAGAGATGCAAATTGGGGTGGAACCACGATTAAATAAGAACTAGTCGTCCCTTCTGAGAATTTCAGAAGGGGCGTTTTTTTATTGAGGAGGAAGAAAAATGATAAAATTAACTTTCCCAGATGGGGCAGGCAAAGAATTTGAAGAGGGCGTAACGGGACGCCAAGTGGCTAAATCCATCAGTAATTCCTTGGCCAAGCGGGCCGTTGCCATTGAATTAAATGGTCATTTAAAGGGATTCGATGAAGGAATTCATGAAGAAGGAAACGTTCGGATTATTGATCCTAAGCAAGCCGATACTGCGCAAGAAGCCCTAGATATTCTAAGACATTCCAGTGCACACCTTTTAGCGCAGGCTTTACGTCGCCTTCATCCTAACATTAAGTTAGGGGTAGGCCCAGCCATTGAAAACGGCTTTTATTATGACACCGATAATGGGGAAGGCTTCCAAGTCAGTGAAGAAGAACTTCCTGAAATTGAAGCCCTCATGCAAAAACTAGTGCAAGAAGACTTCCCAATTGAAGGACGGGTGGTCACTCACCAAGAAGCCAAAGAAATGTTTAAAAATGATCCTTACAAATTGGAAATTATTCATGACCTCCCAGAAGATGAAACCCTCACGGTATACAGTCAAGGCGAATTTACAGACCTTTGCCGTGGCGGCCATGTGCCTTCTACAGGCTATATTAAACATTTCAAACTGCTCTCTCTTGCGGGCGCTTATTGGCGTGGAAAATCTGAAAACCCAGTGATGCAAAGAATTTACGGGACAGCTTACTTCAATGAAAAAGATTTGAAAGAAGATATTAAACGTCGCCAAGAAGCCAAAGAACGTGACCACCGCAAACTGGGCAAAGAGTTAGATCTCTTTATGGTAGATCCAGAAGTTGGACAAGGACTTCCTTTCTGGTTGCCAAAAGGGGCAACGGTTCGTCGCATCATTGAACGCTATATCATCGATAAAGAAGTAGCAGCTGGTTATCAACACGTTTACACGCCTGTTATGGCCAATGTGAACCTCTACAAGACCTCTGGCCACTGGGAACACTATTCAGACGACATGTTCCCACCAATGACCTTTGAAGATGGGGAATCCTATGTTCTTCGTCCAATGAACTGCCCTCACCACATCAAGGTTTACCAAAATCATGTTCATTCTTATCGCGAACTCCCTATTCGTATCGCAGAATTAGGGATGATGCACCGCTATGAAAAATCAGGTTCTCTCTCTGGTTTACAACGTGTCCGGGAAATGACCCTGAATGACTCCCATATCTTTGTACGTTTAGATCAAATTCAAGAAGAATTTACCCGCGTCTTAAACTTGATTCGTGAAGCTTATCGGGACTTCAATATTACCGATTATCGTTTTCGTTTAAGTTATAGAGACCCTAAAGATACCCATAAATACTTTGATAATGATGAAATGTGGGAAAAAGCGCAAGCCATGTTAAAGGGCGCTATGGATGATTTAGGCTTGGATTATTTTGAAGCAGAAGGAGAAGCTGCCTTCTATGGACCAAAACTCGATATTCAAGTGCGTACAGCCTTAGGCAACGAAGAAACCTTATCCACTATTCAATTAGACTTCCTCTTACCTGAACGGTTCAACGTCACCTATGTAGGAGAAGATGGTCAAAATACCCATCGCCCAGTGATGATTCACCGTGGCATTGTTTCAACCATGGAACGGTTTATGGCCTACTTGATTGAAGAATACAAGGGAGCCTTCCCAACTTGGTTAGCGCCTGTTCAAGCCGTGTTAATTCCAGTGAGTGAAGAAAAACACGCCGATTACGTTTACCAAATCGCTAATACCATGAAAGCAAAAGGCTTTAGAGTAGAAGTCGATGACCGCAATGAGAAGATGGGCTACAAGATTCGGGAAGCTCAAACACAAAAAGTCCCTTATCAATTAGTCTTTGGGGATAACGAAATAGCAAACGCCCAAGTCACTGTCCGCAAATATGGATCAAAAGCAACAGAAAGCTTGGCAATGGATGACTTCCTAGCTATCCTTTCTCATGATGTAGAAACAAAAGGTCGCAAGGACGATTAATTTCACTTAATAAAAATAAAACACGCGGGAAGCTGTATGTTCAACAGCTCCCCGCGTGTTTTTATGTGTGTAGGATGTGTTTTCTTCTTTAAAGAAGAGTTAACTAAAGAAAGATCATTGACATTGGTGCCTGTTGGGCCAGTGACTATGAGTTGGTCAATAGCCTTTAAGGCATGGTAAGCATCATTTCTTTGAAGGACTTCATGAATTTGGAGTCCTTTTTCTTTTAAGCGTGTTAAAGTTTGACCGTCAGAATAGCCGCCTGCGGCATCTGTTGGGCCATCTGTACCATCACTCCCAAAACTAAGCACATGAACACTGCCCAAGCCATCAATCACTTCCGCAGCCGCTAAAGCAATTTCCTGATTGCGTCCGCCTTTGCCGTCTCCTGTGACATGTACGACAGTTTCTCCACCGATTAGAAAGGCAAGAGGGCGTGTACTTTCTGCATAGTTTTTACCGATCGCTCCCATAAATTTCCCAGCTTCCCGAGCCTCACATGCTAAAGAAGAGGTGAGGAGGGTCACTTGGAAGCTGTTTTCCTCAAGAAAAGCTTGGGCAGCGGTGCATAATTCACTCACACTTCCAGAGAGGTGGGTGGTGACGTTATCTAATTGCTTAGGAGTTTCATGAGTGAGCGCTTCTTGGGCTTGGTCAGAGAGTGACAACTGATATTTTTCGACGATCGCTTGCGCTTCTTTGCAAGTGGAAGCATCAGGATAAGTAGGACCAGAGGCAATCATATCAATCGGATCCCCGATAATGTCGCTTAAAATAATATTGTAAACGTGGGCAGGTGCACAACATTCCGCAAACCTCCCACCTTTGACAGCGGAGAGACGTTTGCGAATGGTGTTAATTTCTACGATGTCAGCCCCTTTAGCCAGAAGAGCATTTGTAATTTGTGTTAATTCTTCAAAAGAAACCAAGGGCTTCTCAAAGAGAGCAGATCCCCCACCAGATAGTAAGACGACTACTAAGTCCTCTGAGGTCAGAGAACTGACCAAGTCCATAGCGGCTTGGGTCGCTTGGAGTGTGTTGTGATCTGGAATAGGATGACCAGCTTCTAAGAGGGTGACGTTAGCTAACTCCCCCTCACAGTGTCCATACTTGGTAATCACAAGCCCTTGATCAAAGGTGACACCTGGATAGTCAACGGCCGCTTTTGCCATCCGCCAAGCGGCTTTGCCAATGGCAATAAATAATTTTCGCCCAGAAACTTCAGGTAAGTCTGCTAAAGCTCGCTTAACAGCTGTATCTGGTAGACAAGCCGTGATGGTTTGAGTGACCAGTTGTTTTTGAAAATCAGAGAAAGTCATGATAAATGCTCCTTGGTTCATAATAAAGTCAGACTAATGTAGGAATAAAGATAAGACAAAGATCAAAGCCATTGAGCTGATCCCTTCGATGAGGGTGACGACAGTTTGCGTGCGGTAACCCTGGTTAGGTGTCATTTGCCCGAAGTTTGTCACTACCCAGAAGTAAGAGTCGTTCGCGTGAGAAACGGTCATGGCACCAGCACCGATCGCCATAACGACCAACACACTTGAAATCGGCGAAGCAAGGCCGAGAGCTGGAAGAAGGGGTGCCATAATCCCAGCAGTTGTGGTCAGCGCAACGGTAGAAGATCCTTGAGCGGTCTTGAGTAAGGCCGAGAGAACAAACGGGAAGAGAATTCCAATCGATTGTAGAATATTAGCATTTGCTGTAATAAAGGAAACGAGACTTGTAGAAGCAATCACCTTCCCTAAAACAGAACCAGCAGCGGTCACAAAGAGAATAGGACCGGATACTTTTAAGGTATCATCGACCATTTTGTAAAGTTTATCGACCATTTTTTGTTGAAGGACGAGATAGACCCCGAGGACAACCCCAACCGCTAAAGCCATAATAGGTGTTCCAAAGAAGATACAGAGTTCTGCACCTAGTCCCTTCCAGTGAGCTAAAGTGGCAATATTAGAGAGGGCCATGAGTAAGATAGGAACAATGATAGGCGCAAGAGCCATAAAGCCATTTGGCAATTGCCCATATTCTGCAACGAGTTCTTCATAGGTCTTCTCAATAGAGTCAGAATCCGCCTCATCGCGAGCCTGTTCCTTTTGACCGATGTACTTAGCATAGAAGTAAGAAGTAATAAGAGCAGGAATTGAGCAGATCGCTCCGAAAAGCATGACTAATAAGAATTGATTACCAATGCCGAGCGTATTGGCAGCGGCGATAGGACCTGGTGTAGGCGGAATAAAGACGTGCGACGCATAGAGCCCGGCAGATAAGCAGACCGTCATTGCCACAGAAGAAGCGCCTGTCCGCTTCACTAAGGCTTTACGGATAGGGTTTAAAACAACAAAACCTGAATCACAGAAAACAGGAATGGAGACTACCCAACCCATTAATTCAATAGCAAGCTCTGGACGATGAGGGCCGACTAACTTAATCACCATATCCGCTAATTTTAAGGCGGCACCAGTGACTTCCAAGAAAGTCCCAATCATCGCACCAAAGATAATCACGATCCCAATGCTTGAGAAGGTGGAGGAGAAACCCGCCCCGATAACTTCAGGCAAGCCCATAATCTTCTTCCCACCTTCGCCAACACTCGAGATGAGCGGAATGCCACCCAGTAAGCCGAGAATGGCTGAAATCAGCATAATAGCTAGAAAGGGATGGACCTTCCACTTACTGATTAAGAGGATCATGGCGATGATAGAAAGGATAAAAACAAATACTAAAGGTATACCAGTCATACTTTGACCTCTTTCTATAAAGTAAATACATAGATACACAAACAAGAACAATGATAAAAGAATAGCTTGGATATTACTTGATACCGTATCAACTTCTTTCTTTAAACTTTAGCGTTGCATCACATTCATTATATAATGCGTCACATAAAAAGCAAGGGACAAAATAAAAAAATAGGCAGTTTGAAAAAGTCTTAATCATTTCATAAACAATGCGTCAGAAAGAAGGAGAAAATAGAAGCAGTCCCACGCCTCCGTCCCTCACTCTCCCACTTAGACAAAAATGTTGAAACAGAAGGGGATCTTATTTACTCAGGAAAAATAAGTGATCCTCAAAATCCCCACTCTTCTATTGAAGGCACAGGCAATTCAAGGACGGAAGACAACCAAATGTTCTGTAAAAGATAAGAAAATGTTTGTGCCGGCTCTTTAAAAAGTAAAAAGCCAGTCTTTAAACAAGCGGCCCTAAGGAAGGCAGAGAGGGCGAGAGCTTAGAATTTATTGTGTTTTTTTTAAACAATTCTGATAGTGATAACACGCCTTAAGAATGGGCGTTCTTGCGCTAACTTATAAAAAATAAAAGCAAAAAGAAAAGAGAAAATCACATGAAACCATCTAACGAGAGCCAGCCGCGTTATGGGATTCGGAAGTTCATGGTCGGCGTCGATAGCGCAGTGATCGGGTCAGTCTTGTTCTTGACT
>QWCD01000255.1_pt1 | contig 14327 bp, 13 predicted proteins | sample 1972461 | NCBI WGS metagenome assembly QWCD01 (sample SAMN09866717, study PRJNA288562) | Human vaginal metagenome isolate term4_vaginal, whole genome shotgun... | isolation source: vagina | host: Homo sapiens | place: USA: California | reverse complement strand
ATGAAGTTCTTGCTCGATGACTTTTAGTTTCAAATTTGTAAGATCTGGATATTTTAAGATGTAGTCAATAGCGAGCTGTTCGGTAGCCGTTAAATTTTCGTAGAAATTTTGAATACTCGTATAAACCGATCCCAACTTAATCTCCCTTTCATTATTAAATATATTTTCATCATTATAACATGAACAAAAAAGCTCTTCAATTGGCATACGAGGGATCTATAAATGAATTAAAATAAGGGAAATCTTTATATACAAATAGGCTATTTAATTTTTTCAATAGCCTAATTATGCAAGAAACAATGGCCGTTGCAATGGACATTGTTTGATAGCTGCTTTATTATTATTTACTGTACAATAGATACGTGAGGAGGGAGAGGGGATGGATCACCTGAATAAGCGGATGACAAAATTACTCTTGATTTTATCTGAACAAAGGGATTTTGTGACAGCTGATACGCTAAGTAAACTGTTAAATCTTTCCAAGAAGAGTATTTATCGAGAAATAAAGGCGATAAATGAGAGACAAGAAGAGTTCCCTTTGATTATATCTGAACGAGGAAAAGGCTATAAGCTGGATTATGATCGGTATATCTCACAAGGAAACAGTCTGCAGAGGCGGGAGATCAATCCGAGGAGCCGGCAGAATAGAGTCATTGAAACTTTATTGTTGTGCTCGCCTCATCCCATGAAGGTAGAAGACCTCTATATGAATGATTATGTCAGTGATTCAACAATTGCTTTAGATGAAAAAATGATGATTGAATTGCTGGAGCCCTTTCATTTACGACTAGTGCGTCAAAATAAGAGGCTATCGATTGTGGGTTCAGAAATTCATATAAGAAAAGCTTTGATTGAACTTTTTCAACCGCTTGAAGTGACAGATATGGAGAAGTTTTGTCTGTCGAATCATTTTAATAAGTATGATTCTTTGTTTGTGTCGGACCAACTCTCTGAAATTGAAAAGAGTATAGGGTCTCATATCCCTTATCCTTATAATATTAATATTTTCTCTCATTTATATATTTTGATTGCAAGAAGTCGAAAGGGATATTCAGAAGACATGAACCAAGCTCTTTCTGAAGAGGAAGAAGAGGCTATGAGAGTAAATGACGAATATCGTCAAATTGCTTCATCGATTATTGAAACCACTGAGAATTATTTGCATCGTGCCTTGAGTCGAAAAGAAGTTTTCTATCTCTATCAATACTTAATTTCGTGTCGGCTCACTCATCGTTCAGAAAAGCAGATGATTTATTCCCATGCATTGAAAGATTTAACAGAAGATTTGATTGATGAAGTGGAAAGAAAGCTCAATCGGAATTTCCATGAAGCCAAGTTAATCAATGATCTGGTTCAGCATATGAAGCCTCTGATTAATCGCTTGGAGAATAATATTTACATCCATAATCCACTCCTTGGACAGATTCAAGCGGCTTATCCAGAAATTTTTAAAGCGTTAACAGAATGTGTAGAAGGAATAGAGAGTCAGTACGGTAAGATCAGTGCGGACGAAATAGGCTTTTTAACGGTTTACTTTGCTCGGGTAATGGAGAATAGTTCAGGCCCTATTAAAACGATTATAATGTGTACGACAGGGATAGGTACTTCAGAGCTCATTCGCGTGAAAGTGAAAAATAAATTTCCACAATTGGAAGTGATGCAGGTTGTTTCTCGTTTAGAAATTGATCAAGCCCTTAGAGACGTAGATAACGTTCAGTTAATTTTAACGACTATTGATTATACCCCTAAACTTCCGATCTCGACTTTATTAATTTCAGTCATGCTAACTGTTAAAGATTGTGAACGCATTCAAGGAATGATCGAACAAATAACTGGAAATAAGTAAAAGGAGAAGTCAGTATGTGTTATGAGGATTATTTGAAAGTTCAGCGCTTTACTCAGTTTGCGGACCGCTCAGCTTATTATTCCCAGTTAATGAAGCAATTAACAACAGATTTTAAGGAAGAAATGTCCCATCTACAGTTAGAAGACTTTATGAGAGAACGCGAGGAACTGGGAAGCGTTCAGATCGGCTCTTATACAGTGATGCCTCATATGGAAGCAGAAGAAATTCCTTCTTCTAAGATTTATCTTTTCTTATTAGAGAAACCTTTTTATTGGAATGATCAGGCAAGTCAGATTCGGATCATCTTAACGCTCTTTATTTGCCCCAAAAAAGACAGCCACAAGGAAAAAATCCGACAAGTTATTCGGCACTTTGCTGAACCTCATATTGAACAGAAACTTTTAAATAGTAAAGATAATCATGAAGTTTTTAACTTATTGACAAACTAGAAAGAAGGAAAAGATGTGGAACTTTATAAACAAAAATTTGAAGTTGAAACCTTAGCCTCTCAAGTCAGTTATCATGATATAACTGCTCAAATTCGACAGGCCGTGTCTGAAAGTGAGATAAGAGAGGGCTTGATTACCGTCTTAACGGCTCACACGACGTGTTCTATCTTTTTGGAAGAGTATGTGCATGATAAGAATGAAGAAGGTGAAGATTTCCTTCAAGCAGATTTGAATCGGGTGCTTGATCATATTATTCCTCCGCATAAGGCGTCTTATCAATATCAGTACCCAGGGCCTAAACATTTGGAGACTGTCCGATCGTGGTCGAATCCTCAGGATTATTTACCTCATGATTCAATAGAAGATTTGTTTAATGGAGATGGTCATTTGAGAGCCAGCCTGATTGGAAATCATGTAGCGATCGATTTAAGTAATGGAAAACTTGGGTTAGGGAAAACAGGCTACGTTTATTTTGTAGATTTTGATCAAACGCGTGAAAGGAAACGCACCTATCAAGTAACGATCATAGGCAATCGATAAGGAGAAGACAAATGTTAGTAAATGGTAAAAAAATGCTTCAAGAAGCCAAAGCCAATCACTATGCAATTCCAGCTTGTAATTATATAGACAGTGATTCTGCTCGTGCTTTTCTAAAAGTAGCAGAAAAAGAAAATCGTCCGCTAATTCTTGCTTATGCCCAAAAACATCAAGGCATTTTATCTTTAGAAGAAGCGGCATCTATTGGCAATTATTTTGCAAAAAAAGCCACAGTTCCAGTTGTTTTACATCTTGATCATGGAGAAGATATTGACTTTATTGCTAAGGCCATTCAATTAGGTTTTAATTCTGTCATGATAGATGCTTCTAGTGAAAGTTTTGAAGAAAATATTCGTCTCACCAAGGAAGTGGTCGCTCTTTCGCATGCTTTTGATATCCCTGTCGAAGCAGAATTAGGCCATGTTGGTGCCAATGACTTAGTGAAAGATTTAGGACATACGGGTTCTATTTATACGGATCCAGAGAGTGTGACAGTTTTTATCGCCCAGACAAAGGTTGACTCTTTAGCGGTATCGATTGGAACTGCTCATGGCCTTTATAAGAGAAGTCCTCATATTAGCTTTGAAGCTTTAAGTCAGATTTGCCAAGTGACAGATCTTCCCTTGGTTCTTCATGGAGGCTCTTCAAGTGGGGATGAGAATCTCAAGCGATGTGCAGAAGGGGGCATTGCTAAGATTAATATTTATACAGATTTTGTGGATGCTGCTTTCCAAGCTTTGAAGGAATGGCCTGCCTTTAAAGATTGGATTGAAGTCAAAAAGAAAGGACAATCAGCAATGGAAGCTGTTTTATCTCATTATTACGCTGTCTTTGGTACCCCAAAATGTCCAAGAAGATAGTGAGAGAGGAGGAAATTTTTTGAAGAATCTATTAGAAGTGAAAGCTCCCTTCTTTATTTTTAATCCAAAATCTTATTTGTATGGACAGCCTTTGGAAGAATTAGCACTTGAAGCAGATCAAATGGCAGAAAAAATGGGTGTTCAAGTCTTTGTGACTGCTCCCTATGCGGATATTGAACGTTTAGCACACAAGACTTCTCATATTATTGTAACGGCTCAACACTTAGATGGATTAGAGCCTGGGAGAGGAATGGGTGCAGTTTTAGGAGAATCTATTTATCAAGCTGGGGCCAGAGCAACTTTTTTAAACCATGCCGAACATCCTTTAACATTGACCCAATTAGTCAAAAGTATCCAAAAAACAAAAGAACTGGGAATGCTCTCTATTGTGTGCGCGGACTCTGTGGAGGAAGCGCGGGCCATTGCTACCCTTCGTCCAGATATTTTACTGTGCGAAGAAACGGCGCAGATTGGGACAGGACAAGTGAGTGATACATCTTATGTTCATTCCACCATCGAAGCCATTCATGCAATTGATCCGGAGATTGCGGTTATGGAAGCGGCAGGCATTCGGTCAGCTGAAGATGTCCGTCGGGTCATAGCCTTAGGTGCGGATGGGACAGGATGTACTAGTGGGATTACCCAAGCAGAAGATCCTGCTTCCGTTCTCAGATCGATGATTCGAGCTTTAAAGAATTAACGATATCTACAAAACTTAATAATGAGTGAGTAGTCATCTTATTTGAAAGGAGGGGAGATGATGGAAAACATGTATTTAACAGATCTACAAAAGAAAGATATCAATAGTAGAGAAGAAGCGTTAACTTACTTAGCCGATCGCTTATATACAAATGGTGACGTTAAAGGAAGTTTTAAAGAAGCAATTATTGATAGAGAAAATCATTTTGCGACAGGCTTAGCCTTAAATCAATTAGGAGTTGCAATTCCTCATACAGATAATATTCATGTCAATCATTCAAAAATTGCTGTGATGACCCTACAAGAACCTGTTGAATTTTATCAAATGGGATCTACCACTGAAACCGTATCTGTAAGTATGATTTTCATGTTAGCCCTTAAAGATGCGCATGGACATTTGGATATGCTTCAAAAATTAATGACCTTCTTCCAAGATCAGGAAGCTCTTAAAGCGTTATTGGATCTAGAAGATAGCGATGAAGGACACACTGCAGCAGCACAGTTATTACAAGAACATCAAATTATAATCTAAGGAGGGAATTTTGATGATAGATATATTACAAAAATTTGTTGCGTTAGGACCAACGATTGTTCTCCCTATTTTAATTTTTATCTTTGGTTTAGCCTTAGGTACTAAACCAAGAAAAGCTTTTAATGCAGGCTTAACCGTTGGTATTGGGTTTATTGGCTTGAATTTAGTAATTGGCCTCTTAGGAAGTAACATCGGGCCAGCCGCTCAAGAAATGGTTAAACGTTTTGGCCTTAATTTGAATACTATTGATGTTGGCTGGCCAGCAGCTTCTGCTATTTCTTATGGAACCTTGCTAGGAAGTTTAGCCATTCCTGTTGGGATTGCTGTGAACCTCGTATTATTATTCCTAGGCTGGACGAAAACCTTGATGGTGGACATTTGGAACTTTTGGCATGCGGCTTTTGTGGCTTCATTAGTTTTTGCAGTGACCCAACAATATCCGCTTAGTTTATTTGCAATGATTACGTATCTCTTGTTAATGTATCTTTTAGGGGATATTATTGCTCCAACGATTGGGGACTTCTATGGATTTCCTAATATCACCTTCCCACACGGAACCTCAGCGCCTGGTTTCTTGATTGCTATTCCTTTGAATTGGTTATTTGATCGTATCCCAGGATTTAACAAAATCGACGCCAAACCAGAAACGATTCAAGAAAAATTCGGTATTTTTGGTGAAACCACTGTGATGGGCTTAATTATCGGGATTGTTTTAGGATTACTTGCTGGCTTCCCAATCGGTAAGACTCTTCAATTAGGAGTTGTTCTTGCTGGTGTTATGGTTCTCTTGCCACGTATGGTTGCCTTATTAATGGAAGGATTAACTCCTATTTCTGAAGCAGCTAATGCGTTTGTTCAAAAACGATTCCCAGGACGTGAATTAAATATTGGGATGGACTCTGCGCTTTCTGTTGGTCACCCAGCTGTTTTATCCAGTTCTTTAATTCTTGTGCCCATTACAATCGCTTTAGCCTTTATTTTACCAGGCAACAAGACTTTGCCATTTGGTGATTTAGCGACGATTCCATTTGCTGTTTGCTTAATGGCAGCTGTCTTCAAAGGAAATATCATGCGGACTGTTGTAGCAGGTATGGCTTACATTGCTTCGATTTTCTACATTACTTCTTGGGTAGCACCTCTCGTAACTAGTGCTGCTCAAGCTGCTAACTTTGACTTAGGCGGCAATCATTCTATCACGGCCTTGGTTGAAGGGGGATTATGGCCAACGTGGTTATTTGTTTTCGCTGCTAAAACACTCCCATGGATAATTATTGGTGTGATTTTCCTTGTTTGTTTAGGAAGTTTGTATTACATTAATAAAAAGAAGACTACTGACATTTAAAAAGAAGGAGAGCGAATATGAAGAAGCTATTGATTATGTGCGGTTCAGGTATTGCAACCTCTACAGTTGTAACAGGAGCTGTGAGAACTTGGTTAGCTGAAAAAGGGTGGGACAAAGAAGTAACAATTATTCAATCGAAGGTGGCTTCAGAAGTGAACCATATTGATGATTATGATGCCGTTGTTTCAACAACAGCTGTGCCAGACAACATTAAAGATAAAGTGATTATGGGGATCCCAATTTTGACAGGTATGGGGAAAGAAAAAGTTTTCGAAGAATTAGAAAAAGTTTTGAACCTCTAATTGCACTAGCAGCGATTTTGCTAAAAAGAGGACTGATAGCTATCAGTCCTCTTTTTTTATTTAAGATGTAAGTTGAAAAATTTCTTTGAAAAGGAAGAAGTTATTGGCAATGAAGGTGGTTGGCTAGTAATTGCTCAATCACTTGGCCTACACCATCACAAAGGTTGCTAGGAGCAAGATGTGGGGCGGCTTTTATACATTCAGGGTGAGCGTTAGCCATGGCATAAGCATGAGGAAAATCTTTTAGCATAGAGAGATCGTTGAGAGAGTCTCCAATTGTGATGACTTCATCTGCTTGATAGCCTTTTTCTGCTATATAAGTTTTGAGAGCAGCCCCTTTTGTCGCTTGATAGCGCGTAATTTCCAAATTAAGGAGATGGGAAGAGGTGATGCTTAGATCTTTTTCCTTTTGAAAAGCTGCGCAAACACTTTCTGTTTCAGAAGGTTCCTTAGCAAAGATCATTATTTTGAGTGGAAGATTATTTTCTTGGATAGAGAAATCACGAAGAGAACGTAGGCCTTCCTCTTTAAAGCGATCGGCTAGATAATCTGCATGAGGGGAGGAAGCGCTTAACACATGTTGTAGATAAGTTTTTGGATTTTCAACATAGTATCTCTTTGCACTCATTAAGGCGTAATTAATCTGCCGATGTTTACAATAAGCAATAATATTTTGAACTAAGTGAAAAGGAAGAGAATAGGGATGTAAGAATTTTCCGTTATCATCTGTAAAAATAGCCCCATTGAGATTGATCATAGAACAGGAAATAGAAGCAAGGTCCAAAAGGGGCTTAGCCATAGAATAGCCTCTGCCGGTTGCAATTAAGAATTCGACACCAGCATCTTGCAAGGCATGAACGGCAGCAGCGTTACGGTTAGAAATTAGACGATCTTTGTTCAAAAAAGTGCTGTCCATATCTGTGGCAAATAAGCGTATCATAACAAGTTCTCCTCTTCTAAAACGATCATAAATTCAATATTCATTATACCACTTTTAATGAGGGATAAATCGTAGACCTTTGGGATAGAAATTCTTGACGGTTCCTTGAACTTGTTTACCAAATCCTATGCTCATATGATGGTAGCAAAGCAAGCACCAACCTTGGTTCCCTGGTTTTTGAAAAGTTTCTCCTTGGATATAATGGCTCCATTCTTCATAGGAGAGATCAAGTTTTGGAATACTTGCACTTGGGGAAAGAGCCATGGCTAAAGCGAAACTGGGATGGAATCTTTTCTTGAGGAAACTCCCCAAGTGAAGTCCTTGCCTTAAGCAGCGTAGGCCGGAGAGATTAGGACAAGGGGTAGGCAGTAGCCAGAGTTCTTGTCCAAAAACTTGGAGTGAAGGCGCAGAAATAGATTGAAGGTTAAAGCGGTCAGCAAATTCTTCAAAGTAGAGCTTTTCTTCTCTAGACAAGGAGCGGGAAGAAGATTTTTCAGATTTCTTTTTGGAGCGAGAAGTGAATTGAGAAGGAGAAGATTGAGTAGGACCTTGATAGGTGAGGCGAGCGACAAAGTGACCTTCCCCAGGATGGAGGTGTGGCCAGATTCGCCGAGTTCCTTCCAAGTCTGGGTTTCCTTGTCCCCAGATCATCAGCCCTGAAGAGACAATATTAGTAGAAAAATTTTCGATAGGGTCAACATGCAACGGGAAATGGTCTACCAGCCAAGCGATAATTTCTTCATTTTCTTCGGGGGCAAAGGTGCAGGTAGAATAGATAAGTTGTCCACCTGGTTTGAGTAAGCGAAGAGCTTCAGGAAGAATTTCTTTTTGACGAGCTTGACAGGTTAGAGGCGTTTGAGGTGTCCATTCACTGATTGCGGGATTATCTTTTCTAAACATGCCTTCTCCAGAACAAGGGGCGTCGACTAACACTTTATCAAAGTAGCCAGGTAAATGTTGAGCCAGCTGATTTGGCGAGTGGTTAGTTACGATAGCGTTAGTGATGCCTAAACGTTCGATATTTTCAGCTAAAATTTTGGCACGCTTAGGGATAATTTCATTTGCCACAAGAAGGCCCTTCCCTTTGAGAGCGGCAGCAAGTTGGGTAGACTTGCCACCAGGAGCGGCACAGAGATCAAGGATACATTCCCCGGGCTGGGGATCTACAACGGTAGCCACACTCATAGCGGAGGGCTCTTGACTATATACCAATCCTGCTTGGTGAAGAGGAGACTTACCGTCTATTTCACCGTAGAAGCTAAGCGGTGCATAGGGAGCAGGATCTAAGTCAAAGGGCAATTCTTCTTGACAAATCTTTAAGGCGTTTTCTTTCAGTGAATTGATCCGAAATCCTTTTTTTACGGTTCCTTCTTCAAGTTCGTGCAAGAAAGGTGGAGAGTCGGTGGAGGAGAGTAAACGCTGGTATTTTTTTATAAAGGCACTAGGAAGTTGCATGGTTTTATCCTTTCTATGACTATAATCCCTAGCATCATACCACAAGAAAATAAAGTCGCCAACCGGATCCTATTTTGCCCCCTCATGTAGTTGTTTATTTTCCTATTTAATAAGGAGAAAATTAGTTAGAAATAATTTCTTTGATGCGAGATGCATTTGCTGTGGCTTTCTAAAGAAAAGGTGTTTTTGTAACAAAAGATTTGAGGAAAAGGTCTTTTCTTTAGAAAGGAAAACGTTATAATAAAAGCCAAGAATGAAAAAAGGGGAATTCATATGGGCACAAAAAAAATCATGGCGGTCATTCTAACAATTATTGCGTGTATGTTTTGGGGATTAGGAGGCGTGTTGAGTCAACATGTGATGCAGACTTTTCATGTTTTACCCCAAGAGTTAACAATGCTTAGAATGAGCATTACGGGTGGAGGAGTTTTGATTTATTTAGCGCTTCGAAAAAAATTGCCTGGGAAGGAATTCTTTGAAAATTCATCGATTTGGAAAAGATTTGTTGCTTTTGCTATTGCAGGATTAGTGTTTAATCAATTTTCTTATTTAAAAACGATTACGTTAACGAATCCTGGAACAGCTACCATTCTTCAATATGTAGCACCTATTCTTTTATTGATTTATTATTGCTTAGTTGGAAAAAGGTGGCCAAAACGTAAGGAAATTTTTGCTATTCTCTTTACGATTGTGGGCATCCTTTTAATTACCACGCATGGAAAAGTGGGACAATTGGTCCTTTCTAAGGAGGGACTAGTATGGGGAATGTTGAGCGCTGTAGGAATGGTATTTTATCATATGTTGCCTCTCCATTTAATCAAACGCTATGGTCCATTAGCTACTACAGGAATAGGAATGGCTATCGGAGGTCTTTGCTTATCTCTTTTTATTCATCCGTGGAATCATTTGGATTTAATGAATGGACATTTTATATTGTGGTTAGTGCTTACTGTGATTGTGGGGACTTTAACACCTTATGTTTTGTATTTAAAGGGGATTCAATACCTCGGCCCGCTCCCTGTGAGTTTGATTGGAACGGTAGAACCTGTGGCTTCAACTTTGCTAACTGTATTTTTACTGAAAACATCTTTTGTGCTATTGGATTACTTAGGAATGGGATTTATTTTAGCCACTGTTTTGTTAACGGTTCATGATAAATAAAGCTATAAGTTTAAAGAAGCTTATCTTTGAAGAAAGAATAGCTTCTTTTTATTTATGCAAAAAAATTTCAATGGTAAGAAATAGAAGGTTTAAAAAGAGTTAGTGAATGACACCAATATTACAGCTTTGTTACAAATAGGAAATAAAGATATTTAAAAAAGACAAATAAAAAGTAAAGAAAGTTAAAAGAGTATTGAGTCTCTTTGATTTTTAAGAAATGTTTAAAGGGAGAAAAGAGAAAACAGAAGGACTCTAGAAGAGATTATTTTGTAATAGAACTGTTAACCAATTCTTTTGAGAGACAGCGTATAATAATACTTGTAAATTAAACGAGTGTTAACAAAAATACAGATATTAATTTTGGGGGACAAAATATATGAAGCACAAGAAATTAGTAGTAGGGACATCTTTAGCGGCGACAGCGGCTATTGCAGCAGTTACTGCGCCACAAGTCAATGCGGAATCTTATACTGTTAAATTTGGAGATACTTTATCAGAGTTAGCTTTACAATTTAATACGACTATCGAAGAAATTCGCGATGCTAATAATATTCAAGACATCAATAAGATTTTTGCTGGGGAAACTTTTGAAATTCCTACAGCAACTAAGGAAGCTGCTCCACAACATCCTGTTCAAACACAAGAAGTTAAGGAAACCGCTGCAGTGGAACATCATGAAGAAGTACAAAAGGACACTCATTCTGCTCTTCAAAATGGTGTTTATACTGTCCTTGCAGGGGATACCTTGAATCGTATTGCTGAAGAGTTTGGGACGACTGCTCAAGCAATTCGTGATCTTAATGGAATTCAAGGAGACTTAATTTTTGTAGGTCAACCTTTACAAGTTAAGGTAGGACTTGTTTCAACAGCTAAGGTATCTGACGATCAAGACGATGAAGTTATTGCTGAAGAATATGCGAAAGATGCACCTTCTACAGAGCAAGCTGCAACGAGTGAATACACAGTCGTTCCAGGAGATACACTTACTAAAATTGCTGAAGCTTACGGGTTAAATGTTGAAGAATTACAATTAGCTAACGGTTTAGACAGTGATTTTATTTATGCTGGTCAAGTTTTAGCTGTAAGTCCACAAGCTGTTTCTCAAGCTCAGAAATCTCAAGAAAAAGCTGAACAAGAACGTCAAGCTCAGGCGGTCCAAGAGAAAGCAGCTCAAGAAAAAGCTGAACAAGAGCGCCAAGCTCAAGCGGCCCAAGAAAAAGCTGAACAAGAACGTCAAGCTCAGGAAGCCCAAGAGAAAGCAGCTCAAGAAGCTCAACTTCGCGAAGAAGCACGTCAAAAAGAAGCTGCACGTCAAGCTCGTGAAGCTCAAAAGAAAGAAGCTGTCGCACAACCAACTGCTAAGATTGCACAACACGGACCTTATAATGGTTCAGTGGATCCACGTAATCTTGCGCCTGCAGGACAATGTACAGCATATGTAATTAATCGTTTGTATGGATTAGGACGTCCAGTGCCTGGAATGATGGGAAATGCTAATGAATGGGGAGCTTATGCTGCTCAGTATGGATTAGCTGTTTCGAACCACCCACAAGTAGGAACCGCTGTTAGCTTCCCAGCTGGGGTAGCGGGTGCTTCTAGTTATGGTCACGTTGGTTTTGTTGAAGCTGTTTATCCAGATGGCTCTTTCCAAATTTCTGAAATGAACTATGCTGGAGTATCAGGTGTCAACTATCGTACCATTCCAGCTGCGGTTGCATCATCTTGTCAATTCATTAACTTTTAAGAATAACAGAAAAAGCGAGACTCCCCCTCTCGTTTTTCTTTTGTTCAAATTTGGAAAGCACTTTTAAGAGTGCTTTTTTTTATGAGGGATGAAGGAAGAAGAGGACACGTTGGTTTTTTACAGTTTTCACGGTATAATATATTAAATTCAAAGGATTATTGATGGGAAGAGAGGATGTGTAGTGATGAAAAAGATATTAGTGGTGGATGACGAAAAAGCTATCTCTGATATTATTACTTTTAATCTGAAAAAAGAGGGTTATGAAGCAAAAGCCGCTTTTGATGGAGAAGAAGCTTTAGAAATCTTCGAGGACTATCAACCAGATCTTGTTCTTCTAGATTTAATGCTTCCCAAAAAAGATGGGTTAGAAGTTTGTCGAGAAATTCGTAAATCTTCAAATGTCCCTATTATTATGTTGACAGCTAAGGGAGAAGAAATTGATAAAGTGCTAGGTCTTGAAATGGGCGCAGATGATTATGTGACCAAGCCTTTCTCTAATCGAGAACTTTCTGCTCGGATCAAGGCCAATATTCGGCGTTCGGATGTATCTAAGCAAGAAGAACAAACGGAAGATGATAGTGGATTGAATGAAATTGTAGTAGGGAATTTGATTATTCATGAGGATGCCTACTATGTCTCAAAAAATGGAAATGAAATTGAGCTAACCCACCGGGAGTTTGAACTTCTTCATTATTTAGCTAAGCATTTAGGGCAAGTGATGACGAGAGAAAATCTTCTTCAGACGGTATGGGGCTATGATTATTTTGGAGATGTAAGAACAGTAGATGTAACAATAAGAAGACTTAGAGAAAAAATAGAAGATGACCCAAGTAAACCGATATACATCACAACAAGAAGAGGGGTAGGATATTTTATGGGAGAAGACGTAGATGAATCTTAATATAAGAGGACACAAAAGATTTTTAAGTTCTATAAGATTCAAATTTGTAATAGTATATGTTTTAGTAAATATAATATCTATGCAAGTAATAGGGCTATATTTTTCAAACCAATTAAAAGCTAAAAATATAAACACCTTTCAAACAAGCATAATAGAACAAGAAAAAAAATTAAACTACAATATCCAAGAAGAATTAATAAAAAAAGATAACGAAGGAAATAATGAAAAAAATATAGATGCAGACATCAGAAAAATAGCAAGTGAATATTCATCTCCAAAACTAATTCTTTTAAATATAGTAGATAAAGATCTCAGAGTAATAGCATCCTCAGCAACAAATGGCAACGAAAACTACTTAGGAAAACGTTCAGTAGACCCGATAGTAAAACAAGCAATAAAAGAAGGAAAAAGTATAAAAAAAGAACAGACATTCGGAGATAAAAAAGTCTGTTTCATCTATGCAAATCCAATAAAAAAAGGAGAAGAAGTTTTAGGAGTAACATACATAGTATCAGATATAGAAAGCGTCTATAATGATGTCTATGATATAACTAAAATATTCATCTTAGCAACAATATTTTCACTATTTACAGTAATAGTAATAGGTTTATTTGCAGCAAAAACAATAACAAATCCGATTGAAAAAATGAGTGCTCAGGTAAAAACGATGGTAGACGGAGACTATAGAGGTGTTATAGGAATACAAACCAAAGATGAAATAGGAGACCTAGCCTATGTATTTAACCAAATATCAGCAAAAATAAAAGAAGAACAAGCAGTAACCGAATCAGAAAAAATAAAACTAGACACCATAATAAACAGTATGGGAGATGGGATAATTTCGGCAGACTCAAACGGAAAAATAGTTTTAATAAATGAAAGTGCAAAAGAAATACTAAATATAGCAGAAAATGAAGAAATAGCAATAGGGAAAGACGCTTTAGAAATTCTAGGAATAACACAATACAAAAGCATAAAAGAAATAATATTAGAAGAAGACTCAATCCTCATAACCAAAAGTGAAGCAGAAGAAGAATATTTATACAGACTAGAATTCACAGAAGTATTATCAAATAGCAACAATAATTTAAGAAAAACAGATGTAGATAGCTACATAATAGTTTTATATGACGTAACAGAAAAAGAAAGAGAAGAAAAAGAAAGAAGAGAATTTGTTTCGACTGTATCACACGAACTAAGAACGCCCCTAACAACAATGGTAGGCTATGTAGAAATGTTAGAAGAAGGAGCAATAAAAGACAAAAAACTAGCAGGAGAATTTATAAACACTATTCATAAAGAAACAAAAAGAATGATAAGAATGGTAAACGAACTAATGCAATTAGGGAAAATGGATAGAGAAAAAGAACACTACAACAAAGAATTAATCGACATAAACAAACTAATAGGAAAAATAGTAGAAAGATTTCAAATGGCTCATCCAGAAAAAGAATTTAAACTCCTAATACCAGCAGAATCAATATTTGTAGAAGCAGACCAAGATAAATTAATACAAGTATTTGACAACATAATAAACAATGCAATAAAATACTCACCAG
>QWCD01027967.1_pt1 | contig 14388 bp, 8 predicted proteins | sample 1972461 | NCBI WGS metagenome assembly QWCD01 (sample SAMN09866717, study PRJNA288562) | Human vaginal metagenome isolate term4_vaginal, whole genome shotgun... | isolation source: vagina | host: Homo sapiens | place: USA: California | reverse complement strand
AGCTGCTGCAGCAATACCGTAGTTGGTATATTTCTTTCCATAGAACACAGTGAAACCGCCTTCGCGAGTTTCATCATCAACAGCATCCAAGTCAATGTTCTTTTCCTCAGCAAGATCAGTAATTGGCTGCTCTAACACTTTTACCGTAGACCATGCAACGAACTGTGAATCGCCGTGCTCGCCTAAACTATAACCCTTAACTGCCTTAGGATGAACTCCGAAGAACTTTCCTACAGCACGATGCAAACGGGCAGAATCAAGAAGAGTGCCAGTACCAATAACTCTTTCGTATGGAAGTCCAGTAGCTTCCTTGTAGAGCTGGCAAATAGCATCACAAGGATTAGTGATATCTATCAAAACGCCATGGAATCCAGAAGCTTTAATTTTTGCACCAACTTCTGCAACCTCTTTACGGTTATACTTAAGCTCCGCAAAACGATCTGGATGAGGAACATCCAAAAGTTTTATATGACCCAAGGCGCTTACGATTACTTCTACGTCTTTTAATGCTTCATAATCATTTACTGTAATATTAACGTTAAAAGGCACATTATCCATTGAATCTTCAAAATCAAGAGCATCAGCCTTAACTTTTGCTTCATTTGAATCATAAAGATACAAATCGTCAACGTGACCACCAATAATGAGCTGATGGGCTACTGCAGCACCAACATTACCCATGCCTATAACAGCGACTTTTCTCATATGAAACATCTCCTTCTGTTTTTAGTTTTTCATAAAAATAGCACTATTCTGGAGATAATGAAAGTAATTTTAGAAAAATTTTTTTAAAATTTTAAGAAATCATTGAAAATATACAAAAACGGCCAGCCGCATTTTATTGCGACTGACCGAAAATAAGCTTCAGCTCAAAGCTTAAAAAGCTTAAACAAGTCTTATGAATAACTTATAAAAGCCCTAGTATATTACTTCATATACTTCTTGCAAGCCTTGAATGCGCTGTAACCAGCGTACTGAGCGGTAGAGCCAAGCTCTTCCTCAATCTCAAGCAAGCGGTTGTACTTAGCGATACGCTCACCACGAGCAGGAGCACCAGTCTTAATCTGACCAGTGTTCTTAGCAACAGCAAGATCAGAAATGGTTGTATCTGGGGTTTCACCAGAGCGGTGGGAAACCATAGAAGTAAAGCCATTCTTGGTTGCAAGCTCAATAGCGTCGAGGGTTTCGGTAACGGAACCAATCTGGTTCAACTTTACGAGCAAGGAATTAGCTGCTCCAAGCTCAATACCCTTAGCCAAACGCTTTGGATTGGTGACGAGCAAGTCATCGCCAACGAACTGCAAACGATCACCAAGACGCTTGGTGATTGCTGCCCAATCATCCCAGCCTTCTTCCTGGAATGGATCTTCGATGGAAACGATTGGATACTCGTTGATGAGCTTCTCGTAGTAATCAAGCATGTAAGCAGATTCGCGCTCTTCGCCGTCGAAACGATACTTGCCAGTTTCCTTGTTGTAGAACTCAGAAGAAGCAACATCGAGGGAAATACCAATCTGCTTTCCTGGCTCGTAACCTGCAGCTTCGATTGCATCCATGATGTACTTCAAGGAATCTTCGTTGGACTTCATCTTTGGAGCGAAGCCACCTTCGTCGCCAAGACCAGTAGCCAAGCCTTCCTTCTTCAAAACGTTCTTTAAGGTGTGATAAACCTCAACGCCAGCGCGCAAAGCGTCGCTATAAGTAGCAAAGCCGTATGGAGAAATCATGTATTCCTGAATATCGGTTGCAAAATCAGCGTGAGCACCACCGTTCATAATGTTCATGTTTGGAACTGGAAGAATGTGGCCATTTGTACCGCCAATGTAGCGATACAAAGGAAGCTCAGCAGACTCAGCAGCAGCATAAAGAGCAGCAAGAGAAACGCCAAGAATAGCGTTTGCGCCAAGCTTGCCCTTGTTTGGAGTGCCATCAAGCTCGATCATTGTTTCATCAAGAGCGCGCTGATCAGAGGCATCCATGCCAATAACCTTTGGAGCGATTACTTCGTTAACAGCCTTAACTGCTTCCAAAGTACCCTTGCCTTGGTAGCGAGACTTATCGCCATCGCGACGCTCCCAAGCTTCTGCCTCACCAGTTGAAGCACCAGAAGGAACTAAACCAATTCCTTGAGCGCCATCTTCGGTCTCCAAATAAACCTGAACAGTAGGATTTCCACGAGAATCCAAAATTTCGCGTGCATATACGCTTTCAATAGCTGCCACAACTACTCCTTATTTATCTGTTGGTTGTGTAACATATTTAAGATTAATGCGTTTTATGGACGTTATTTCGCAGCGTAAGTCGTTAAGCATACAAGACTATATAATCTAAGCTTTTGTTAATTTGTCCACACCTTTGTACAATAATAACAAACTGACACGGGGTGCAATTATTTGCTTGATTGTAATTGCTGAGATTATACCCGTCGAACCTGATATAGCTAGTACTATCGAAGGGAATGTCGAATGGTTAGCCATTGTAAGAGCATGCTAAAAAATGCATCTTCTTCACTACGTTTATGTGTGCCATGGCTTTCCACACTTGTCATACTTATTGGATGGTTTTTAGCTACACTTGGGCCTAAAGAGACTAGGCACATTCCATCACCTGCAGAAGTAATTAACGCTTTTCAAGAATTAAACTCAGAAGGTTTAATTTGGCCTTCGTTGGGAATTAGTTTTACAAGAGTTATTGCAGGATTATGTTTAGGAATGATAATAGCAGTTCCAGCAGGAGTTATTTCTGGTAGCACAAAGCTGGGCGACATTATTATTAACAAGCCTGGCCACATGCTACGGTCTGTTCCTTTTACTGCACTAGCACCTTTGCTTATTATTTTATTAGGCATTGGTGAGACTATGAAAATAGCTCTTATTGCTATAGGCGTATTTGGAACGTTCTACGTAAATATGAGGGATGGAGTTCGTAATATTGATCCCAAACTCTTGGAATTAGCTCGCGCATACAAAGTAAATAGCAAAACAGTATTTTTCACAATTCTTCTTCGAGGAGCGCTACCTAACTTTATGACTGCTTTACGCTTTGCAATATCAGTGTCTTGGGTGGCATTGGTAACGTGTGAAACAGTCAACGCTTCAAAAGGAATTGGATATGTTCTTGCAAGATCACAAGAATTTTACAGACCAGATCAAATGCTGCTATGCATAGTTTTATACGCGATTGCAGGCCTACTTTCTGAAGGAATTGCAACACTTTTAGAAAAAATTTGCATGCCTGAGCGACGTTCATCCATCGTTAAACTCAAACAGAACTAAGAATATTAGCAAAATAATTAGGAGAATAAAATGGCTAAATTCGCATTATCTACAACAAGCAAGCGAGCATTAGCAGCTTTCTGCGCGCTTTGCACAGCAATCACCCTAGCATCATGCGGAAGCTCGAACAGCAAAACACAAGCATCATCCGCAAAATCTTCCACAAATACTACTAAGCAAGTAAAAGAAGATACTGGAACTTTAAGAGTAGCATATTTGACTTCTGCAAATTATTTAACAACTCTTTCAAATAACACAAAGATGGCAGATAAGATCTTTGGTAAGGCAAAGGTTACATTTAGCGGGCCATATGTTCCTCCAGAAGCAAACACTGCAGTAACTTCTGGAAACGCAGACGTAACAACCACAGGATCTGGCCATTTTATTCATTTTATCTCCAAAGGCCAGCCATGGGTTGCTTATGCTATTAACTATTACAATGGAAACGCTCAAGGAATCGTAGCAGCACCAAATAGCGGAATCAAATCGCTTAAAGACTTATACGGAAAGAAGATTGGAATTATTGCTAAAGGTGGAAGTGGAGATTATATAATTCACAAAGCTTTTGAAAAAGCAGGACTTGACCCATCTAAAGTTCAAGAAGTAGAGATGAGTCCAAAGAACTTCCATGCAGCATTCACAACTGGTCAAGTTGACGCATTAGCAACCTTCGATCAGAACTTTGCTGCAGCTCTTGCAACTCCAGGATCAAAACTTCTAGTCACTGCAAAAGATTATGGAAATATTAACTTCGGAATCCAAGTTGCATCTGCTGAATTTGCTAAAAAGCACCCACAGTTATTAAAGAAAATGTATCGTGCTTTAGTAGAAGAAGGTAAGAGAGTTAAGAAGAAACATTCGATTATTCTTGATATGTATAAGAAGTTTGGTGCATCCGATGAAACAATGAAAGAATTAGCTAAGTTTGACATTCCACAAATTCGACCAATGAATGCAGAAACTATGAAAATGCTTAAACAACAAGCTAAGGAATATGTTAAATACGGATTCATTAAAGAAGTTCCTGATTTCTCTAAAGCTGTAATCGACTGCAGCAAGTAAACGATTACTAATTGTAATTAGAATACGACTTTAGAATACGACTATGTTTAATAGCATTTTTCATAAGCGTAGCAATGTAGAAGTTTCCAAAGAATCTACTTGCAAATCAAATATTAACGATAGCGATTACTGCGTTAGTATAGAGAATCTGGGCATTTCTTTCGCAAGTGCAAAAGATAAAAATACAGAAAACGATTTTGCAAATAATTCTTCTTTTGTATTGAAAAACATTACGATGAGAATTAAAAAGGGCGAATTTGTTTCGCTTATTGGTAGATCGGGATGCGGAAAAACTACGCTTTTGAAAATAATTTCAGGACTTCTTACTCCTAGCGAAGGCAGCATTCATGCAACAAGCCGTCAGGCTATTGGTTTTCAAGATGCACGACTAATACCGTGGCTTTCTGTAAACAAAAATGTTGTTTTCGGCATGGAAGGAAGCAAGCAAGATCTTAAGAATATTGCACATTTAGCGCTTTGCCAAATGCAGCTTGAAGGCTACGATAACAAGTGGCCTTCTGAGCTTTCTGGAGGCCAGCAGCAGCGCGTATCTTTAGCGAGAGCTTTAGTTAGAAGTCCTGAATTATTGTTGCTTGACGAGCCTTTTGGAGCTTTGGATGCTCTTACGCGCTTCGATATGCAAGATTTGCTTAATAATCTTCAAGCTAAATATGGCTGGACTACACTTATGGTTACGCATGATATTGCGGAAGCTGTAAGACTTTCTAACCGCATTCTTATGATAAAAGATGGCAAGATTTATAAGCAATGGAACATTGATCGCGAGCATCTTGACGCTCAAAATCGCCCTGTAAATCATAGTGAAATAGAAGATGAGCTTAGAGAAGCTTTGCAATAAGTAACTCGAAAATAATGTGAATAAAGGCGACTGCAAAAATAGCGGCCGCCTTTATTTATAAACAACGCAATAATTTACTTTACCAAGCTAAATCTTCAAGAAGTTGACGCACCCAATCAAGTATTTCGCGCTCACTCATTGCGCTAGTTCCAAGTGAAGATTCAAAAGGCGATGGAATAATAAGCGTATGAGTAAGCGGACGATACTTAACTCCGCGGTAAATCCTTTGCAAACGCATCCACAACGATTCTTTTGGATCTAAACCAATAACACGAACCGATTTACCTTGAGAGCTAATTTGCGTAATACCAAGATCACGAGCCTTAAAACGCAAGCGAGCAACATCGCACAATATACTAAACGCTTCAGGCGGCTCACCAAAACGATCAAGCAACTCATCTCGCAACTCTTGCAAATCCTTATTATTGTTAGCGGAAGCAAGCTTACGGTACGCTTCTAAACGAAGCTTGTCGGAATCAATATAATCAACTGGAATCGAAGCTTCAACAGGCAAATCAATAGACGTGGAAACAGTTTCTTTATGCTCTGGCTCTTTGTATTTTTCAACAGCTTCACAAACCATTCGCACGTATAAATCAAATCCAACGCCTTCAATGTGGCCACTTTGCGCATTGCCAAGCAAGTTTCCAGTGCCTCTAAGCTCCAAATCCTTCATAGCAACATCGAATCCAGATCCAAGAGCAGTATATTGAGCAATTGTTGCAAGGCGATCATGCGCTTGTTGAGTCATAGGCTTAGACGGATCATACAAAAAGTATGCATACGCTCGCTCACGACCTCTGCCAACGCGACCACGCAATTGGTGAAGCTGGCTTAGGCCGAATCTGTCTGCATGATCCACAATAAGCGTATTAGCGTTAGAAATATCTAATCCCGTTTCAATAATTGTAGTGCAAACAAGAACGTCAATATCTCTATGCCAAAAATCGCGAATAATAGTGTCGAGCTGCTTCTCACCCATTTTTCCGTGCGCAATAGCTACCCTAGCATCTGGAACGAGTTTTTGAATATTAGTCGCGACCTTACTAATATCTTCTACTCGATTGTGCACGTAAAATACTTGGCCACCTCTAAGCAACTCTCGCTTAACACAAGCTGCCACTTGCGCGTCTTCGTAAGCTCCAACATAAGTCAAGACTGGCAAACGGTCTTCTGGAGGCGTAGCAAGAGTAGACATTTCGCGAATACCAGTAACAGCCATTTCAAGCGTTCGAGGAATTGGCGTTGCTGAAAGACTAAGAACATCTACGTTTGTACGCAAAGCTTTCAAAGTCTCCTTGTGCTCAACACCAAAACGCTGCTCTTCGTCTATAATCACCAAACCTAAATCCTTAAATTTTATGTTTGGATTCAAAAGCTTATGCGTGCCAATAACAACATCAACTTCTCCTGATTCAAGGCCTTGAATAGTATTGTTAACCTCTTTTTCGCTTTGGAATCTACTCATTGCAGCAACAGTTACGGGGAATCCAGAAAAACGATTAGTAAAAGTCTCGTAATGTTGTTGAACTAAAAGAGTTGTTGGCGCTAGAACAACCACTTGCTTTCCGTCTTGAACTGCCTTAAAAGCAGCACGCACAGCAATCTCGGTTTTGCCAAAACCAACGTCTCCGCAAATCAGCCTATCCATTGGAATTGGCTTTTGCATATCTTGTTTGACTTCGTCAATAGTCGTAAGCTGATCTGGAGTTTCTTGGTATGGAAAATCATCCTCAAGCTCTTTTTGCCATGGGGTGTCTGCACTAAAAGCAAATCCGCTGCTAGATGCTCGTGCAGAATAAAGTTTAATCAAGTCTTGCGCAACTTCTTGAACAGCTTTTCGCGCTTTTTCTTTTGTAGCAGCCCAGTCCGCGCCTCCAAGCTTATTTAGCTTTGGAATCTCTGCACCAATATATTTGCTAACCAAATCAAGCTGATCTGTTGGAATAAAAAGCTTATCTGCAGGAGCATTGCGTTTACTTGGAGCATACTCAATTTCCAAATATTCGCGCGTAGCTTCTCCGTTTGAGGTTTTTACATTCCTCTGCCTCATGCCTATAAATTTGCCAATTCCGTGCTGTTCGTGAACAACAAAATCTCCTGGCTTAAGGTCTAGAAGGTCGATTTCTTTTTTTCTACGCTTTGGCGACTTAAAACCACTTGCAGAAGAAGACTTTCCTGTTAAATCTCTTTCGCTAAGAATTGCGATTTTACTTTGCGTATCTATAAAACCGTCAACTATTTTCGATTGAACTGCCGAAAAATCAAATACGCCACTTGCGCGTACAGCTCGCGCAAGCCTTGATAAAATTCCACTTGAAGCAGCGCTAATATAAACCTTGTATCCGTTAGAAATAAGACCAGATATTCCGCTAGAAATCTTCTCACTATCTCCTCTAAATTCTTGAGGAGATTTAATGCACAAGTCTAAATAGTTATTTTTTACGACTTTATTTTCGTTTTCTTCTTTAGAATCAACGGTTGCTTGCGATTTACTCGTTGAATCCATTGCAAAACTGTTTAAGTTAATTACTTGATGATTGTTATTTTCAAGATTTTCTAAAACACTGCCAAAATCAAGAAAACTCGCTTTATCGAATGTTATTGGAGCGCCAGCACCCTTACCAGACGCAGCAACATGCCAACTTGCAGCCAAAAACTCGTTTGCTGTTTTAACTAAATCATTAGCTGCGCGCTTGCATTTTTCTAAGTCGGAAACCAAAATTATTGCGTTTTTATCAAGCAAATTTTCCACTGGTTCCATGTTGTCAACTAATGCTGGAATCAAAGACTCCATACCCTCTACAGGTATTGCATTTGCGATTGATTCAAGCATATCTTGAGCATTTGGAATCTTACCAATCAAAGACCTTGCTCGTTTTTGAATATCTTTTGTAAGTTGCAATTCTCGGCAAGGTGTAGCCCAAACACTATTAATATTCTTCCCATAAGTGCGCTGATCAGATGCGTGGAATTGTTTGATTGCATCAATCTCATCTCCAAAAAACTCAATACGCACAGGATGATCCATTGTTGGAGGAAAAACGTCTATAATTCCGCCTCGAACAGCAAATTCAGCGCGATTCATAACAAGTTCCACGCGATTATACGAGTTTTCAACAAGTCGCTTTGTAGCAACCTCAATAGAAATCTCATTGCCACATTCAAAAACAAGCGGCTCTACGTTGCAAAGACCCTTAACAACTGGCTGAATAAGGGACCGAACTGGCATAACAAGAACGCGAATTGGGCTAAACATGGCACTTTTGCCGCTTTTGCTGCTTTTGCCACTTTTGCTATCTTCCCCACTTTGCGGATGCTTTAATCGCCTAAAAACCGCCATTCTACTTGCTACAGTATCTGCTCTAGGAGAAAGACGCTCGTGCGGAAGAGTTTCCCAAGCTTCAAGATTAGCAATATCTTTAGGGTTCCCATTATAAAAATCGCGTATTGATTCAAGTGATTCTAAAGCATCTCTACCAGATGGAACTACTAAAACAACAGGCTTTTTAGTAGCCATTGCAGCAGCTACAGCAGATCTAGCTCCACTTGGACAATACACATTAAGAGGATTAGAAAAATCTTCTTCAAGCAAAGCTAAAGACTTAAACGAATCATTTTTCTTACAAATATCTTTAAGTATGCTTTCAAAAGAAGCATCAGAAATATTAAAATCTTTAGAATCTAGCATTTTGTTAGCAAAAGAATCATACTTATCTGCCATTAAAATGCTCCTGAGTGGCTGCAAGCCCGCGGAAAATCACACTTTCTACAGCATCTGCGCCATCTGCCAAAAAATTAGGAAGTTCAGATTTTTGCGCACCAGCAAATCCGCCCAAAACCCAATTAACAGTATTATCGTGAGCATGAGCACCACGCTGAGCATGCCCAACACCCATTCTTACGCGCGCATATTGCGGAGTTCCAAGACTGCGATCAATAGAACGAATACCGTTATGACCTCCAGCAGAACCTCCAGCTTTTACTTTAATGCGCCCAAAATCCAAATCCATATCGTCGTGAACAATCACAATATGGTCAGTTTCAATTTGATAATAAGAACTTATAGAAGATATTGCAGCTCCAGAATCGTTCATAAAAGTAAGCGGCTTAGCAAGGAAGAACTTTGCAAGCTTACCGTCTAAATTCATAACTCCCTTGCCAAGTTTAGACAAGCCTTTATGGTCAGAAAAAGATATTGACCATCGCTCAGCAAGCAAATCCGCAACCATAAATCCCATATTATGACGAGTACCTTCGTACTTAGATCCAGGATTGCCAAGGCCAGCAATAAGCCAAAAATCTGAAGCCATAATTCACGCCCAATCTTATAAACTCAACAACAAAACGGGCGTACCGATTGAAGTTGGATTATACAACTACCCGATACGCCCTCATATACTGTACTTTATTTTAGCAAGACTCAAGTCATTGCGTAAACTACTTCAAAAATTCGTCCGTAGTTAATTCTTTTGCTTGAGGAGTTTTATATGTTACTTTGCCTTTAGAATCCGTATACGCACCTTCCTTACTTAGGAAGTCGAAGTATTCTTGAGCACCCTTAACATCATTTGTGCCGAACACAAACTTGCCGCTTTTTATGTCTGCACGATTACCCCAATATTGCCCGTCAACAATCATCTTCATGCTTCGCTTAACGAATTTCACATCAAGATTAGCTTCAGGAGCTTCTTTTACTAAAATGTTCGCAGCTTCATCTGGATGATTGTAAGCGTATTCATAACCGCGCTTAACGGCTTTAACAAAAGCGCGAACAAGCTTCGGATTGCGCTTAACTGTGTTTGCGTTAGTAATAACACCAATCGTATCTGGCTGACCAGGAACTCCATAATCTGCTGTCTTAAAGCAACGCAACTTTGGACCATACATTTCCGCCTGCACACCTTCCCAAGTACCATAAAAACCACCAAAATCAGCTTTTCCAGATTCAAGCGTACGGAACGTAGAAGTACCAACAGTAACCTTATCGAACTTACCTTTGCCACCATCGTGCTGAATCATTCTACGAATCACAGCATCACCTTCTGCAGATCCAAAGGTTGCAAAAGTTTTACCATCAAAGTCTTTAGGAGAATGAATTTTAGTATTTTTATAAAGAGAGCACCAAATTGCGCTAGGCTTTTGCTGAACTTGCAAAACTTCCTTCAATTTAGTGCCTTTTGTACTGAAATCTGCAAGACTAGTAATATTGCTTAAAGCAAAATCCGCAGCACCAGAGTCAACAGCATGCTCGGCACCAGTTTGAGACACAGCCAAAATATTCACGTGTAAACCAGCTTGCTTAAACCATCCCATATGCTTTGCCACGTATATGCCAATATGATTAGTATCAGGTATCCACGAAAGCATAAACGAAACGTTTTGAAGACCAGATTTACTATTCTGCTTACTATTGTTTGATCCGCACGCGCACAAAGACAGAATACAGCATGAGCTTATAAAAACTGCTATTGCACGCATAATATTTTTATTAGATTTCAAACAAAAAGCTCGCACATTACGCCATAATTCGCATATCATGAATTCCCTAGCTTTCTTATAAATAACCGCTTTCTGGGAATGTGACACGAACTTGGCAGAAAACGGTATCAAGGGCCTAGCCCGCGCCGTTCAATGCCCCCAAAATTAGAACTTTTGGTTTGCCACGCATTGACTCACGAAACGACTAAATTATGCACTAATCGAAAGACAAATACGCATAAAATACACGCTTGCGAACTACATACTAGCTATGTGATATTTTCATACAAGAAAGTTTGTAAAATTTTACGTTGTTTGATTGGGGCAGCAGTCAAGCAGCTACAACAAGCATTATGGCTTGTGTACTGAAAGGAACGATATTCCATGACGCGCGCGCGCTGGAAAACACTACTGCACAATTATCTGCCAACAATAATTTCTACTATTACATTACTAATTTTTTGGCAGCTTTCTTGCGAATTCTATAAAATTCCAGAAAATTCTATTCCAACTCCTACAGATATTGCTAAAGCAACTTGTGAAGTGTGGCCACAATTATGGCCTGCAACCCTTGCAACTATTGAAGAGACAATTGTTGGTTTTAGTCTTGCCATTGTGTGCGGCATTTTACTGGGCGTACTTTTTCACGTATGCAAGCTGGTTCACGCAGCTTTGTTCCCCCTTCTTTGTGCTGCACAAACGTTACCACTTATTTCGATTGCCCCGCTATTTCTTATATGGTTCGGTTTCGAAATGTCTGGAAAAATTGTTATCGTAGCTATTTTTAGCATGTTCCCTATTGCTGTTCAAACAATTAGAGGTCTTGATGCAGTTCCAAGTTTTTATAGCGATGTAGCTCTAACATGCGGAGCGGGACGAGTTTGGACGCTTTGGCACGTAAAATTAAGGATTGCAGCTCGACAAATTTTTGGTGGAATTCGCATTAGCACAGCCTACGTTTTTGGCGCAGCTACTACTGCAGAATATCTTGGCGCTCGTCAAGGATTAGGTATTTGGCTGCAAGCTGCATATAATTCTTTCCGCACTCCGCTTATTTTTTCTGCAACATTCGTAATTATTGCGTTTACAGCAATATTGATGGGCGTAGTTAATATAAGCGAGCGATTATTGCTAGGTCCTGTAGAAGACGACGAAGACCCAGATAATCAAATGTAAAAACGCATAAAGCCAACACATAAAATAATGCCGAACATAATCTAAACTATGCTCGGCATTATTTTTATTAATCTAAAGCTGCTTTAGGCGCTTCTTTGACTTTTGCTTTTACTTTCCAGAGTCTTCTTTAATAGCATCGTTAATCGCATCGCTTAACTCTTTTTGAGCTTTGCCATACGCTTGCCAATCTCCAGATTTCATTGCATTATCCGAATCCTTTAGCGCTTGAGCCGCTCGCTTAAGAGCCATTTTTGCTTTTGCACTAAAATCAGCGCCTGCCTTAGCATTAGCATTTTTATTGCCATTTTCGCTATTCTTAGTCGAATCTTTTTGCTTAGGATTAGAAGCAATATTGTTTACGCCAGAATTATTGGAAGCATCTCCAGCATTTGCGCCAGAGTTTCCTCCAAATACTTGGTTTAATGCTTCATCCAAAGTGTCTGCAAATCCAACTTGATCTCCAAAAGCAACCAATACTTTCTTAAGCAATGGGTAGCTAGTAGATCCGCTAGATTGTACATAAACAGGCTCTACGTAAACCAATCCACCGCCAAGTGGCAATGTAAGCAAGTTTCCACGCTTAACTTTAGTTGATCCAGATTCGAGCAAATTCAACTCTTTAGAAACATTTGCATTAGCATTAAAGTTGTTTTGAGCTTGACCAGGTCCTGGAACATTGGAAACTTTAGGTAACTCTTGAAGTCTTAGTTTGCCATAATTTTCGCTTACTTTTCCAGCAACATTTCCAGCATCGGAATCTACCGATAAGAATCCAGTTAGGATCTCTCGAGTAGATCTTCCAGCAGGAATGTATGTAGAAACAAGCGAAAATACTGGCTTGTTTGCTCCTCTAGTTTGTAAAGTCAAATAGTATGGAGGTTGCAAAATATCTTCTCTCTGAAGACTTTGAGATTCTGTAGGATCTACTGGAGTCTGCCAGAAGTCTTCTCCCGAGAAGAACTGGCTTGCGCTGTCAACATGATACTTTGCAAGCAAATGCCTTTGTACTTTGAACAAGCTTTCTGGGTATCTAATATGACTCATCAAATCGCCAGAAATCTTAGAAATATCGTGATAATGCCCTGGGAATATTGATCTCCAAGCTTTAATCACAGGGTCTTTTTTATCCCACACATACAAGTCAACAGAACCGTCGTACGCATCAACAGTAGCTTTAACTGAATTGCGAATATAGTTTGCTCGCTGATTAGTCAAGCCTTTAATCGAACGAGATGTTGTTGTTGTAGAATCTTGAGTCACCTGCCCAAAATCAGTCATTTGCGAATATGGGTAAGAGTCGGACGTTGTATATCCGTCAACAATCCACTTAACTCGTCCGTCAACAACTGCTGGGTAAACACGCCCATCTAATGTCAAGTATGGAGCGACTTTAGAAACGCGAGTCTTAGGGTCGCGATCATACAAAATCTGAGAATTTGCAGTAACTCTATCCGAGAATAAGATTTGATCTGATTCAAAACGAATAGCGTGTAGCAGCTTAGAGAAGAAGTTACCTACACTTGGTCCACCATTTCCCTTAAACGTTGTTAAAGCGCCATTTGAGCCAGTTGGATAATCAAATTCCCAAGGAGCAGAGCCTTTTGGAGAACCAACAATCGAATACTTTGGAGCATTTGGCGAGAAGTAGATACGCGGCTCATACTTCTTTAACTTTGTAAGCTTTCCTTGAGTTGGAATTCCATACTCCATAAATTGCGGCTGACCATCTGCAGTAACCTTGTTTCCATAAGCTGCAACAACGCCATACCCGTGCGTATAAACAGTGTGGTCATTAACCCAATTTCGATTATCGTTTCCAGCTAGATCAAGCTCGCGCGCAGCAATAACCGTGTCTTGACTCACTCCATCAATGTCGTACTTATCTACAGAAAGAGTATCTGCAAAAGTATAGTATTGCTTAGATTGCTGCAATTGACGGAATGTTGGAGAAGTAACTTGAGGGTCTAAAAGCCTGATTTGTGCAGTAGACTCCGCTTCTTTTGCTAGCGCTCCCGACTTTCCTTCCGAAGTAGCGTTATACGATTCTTTTTTAACATTATTTAAGCCATACGCAAACTTAGTTGCATCAATATTTCGCTGAATATAAGTGGCTTCTAATTCTTGAGCATTCGGTGCTACTTTAAAACGTTGCAAAAGAGCAGGCCAAGCAAAAGACAACACCATAGCGCATGCAACAAGAGACGCAACTGCTACAGCAGGTGTGCGCCAAGCTTTAACAGCTACAACAAATCGCGTGCCAATTTTTACATTTCCATTAAGAGCGTGAGATTTTAGCAACCACGCTGTTATAACAATTCCAACAATTAGTGTTATTACAGCCATTGCAATGCTGGAAGGAACGCCAGCATTCATATCTGTGTAAGATCCGCCAGTAATCTTAGAACCATCCAAATTTACAATCGCAAACACATCTAAGATTTGCAAAACGGACCAAAAGATAATAACGAGCATAAACCACGCAGAAATTTGACGCCTTGCGCTTTTAGTTATGCTAAAAATGCCCTTGCCGCCAAC
>QWCD01027810.1_pt1 | contig 14396 bp, 8 predicted proteins | sample 1972461 | NCBI WGS metagenome assembly QWCD01 (sample SAMN09866717, study PRJNA288562) | Human vaginal metagenome isolate term4_vaginal, whole genome shotgun... | isolation source: vagina | host: Homo sapiens | place: USA: California | reverse complement strand
AAAGACTTTAACTGTGGACCACGCAACAAATTGCGAATCACCATGCTCTCCCAAGCTATATCCCTTAACAGCCTTTGGATGCACGCCAAAGAACTTGCCTACTGCACGATGCAAGCGCGCAGAATCAAGCAAAGTGCCAGTTCCAATAATCTTTTCGTAAGGAAGACCAGTAGCTTCCTTGTAAAGCTGGCAAATAGCGTCGCAAGGATTTGTTATGTCGATTAAAACACCGTGGAATCCAGAAGCCTTAATCTTTGCACCAACTTCTGCAACTTCCTTACGATTATACTTAAGCTCTGCAAAACGATCTGGATGAGGAACGTCCAAAAGCTTTATGTGACCCAAGGCGCTTACGATTACTTCTACGTCTTTTAATGCTTCATAATCATTAACAGTAATATTAACGTTAAAAGGCACATTATCCATTGAATCTTCAAAATCCAATGCGTCGGCATTCACCTTTGCCTCGTTTGTATCATAAAGGTACAAATCATCAGCGTGACCGCCAACAACAAGTTGATGCGCTACTGCTGCACCAACGTTTCCCATGCCTATAACTGCGACTTTTCTCATATGAAACATCTCCTTCCGTTTTTAGTTTTCCATAAAAAATAGCACTATTTTGATGAGAATGAAAGTAATTTTAGAAAAATTTATATATTTTTTCAAAAAATCGCTAAAATATACGAAAAACGGCCAATCGCATGAATGCGACTGGCCGAATTATGCTACAGTCTAGATCTTAAACAAGACTTACGTAGAACTTATAAAAGCTCTAGCATATTACTTCATATACTTCTTGCAAGCCTTGAATGCGCTGTAACCAGCATACTGAGCGGTAGAACCAAGCTCTTCCTCAATCTCAAGCAAGCGGTTGTACTTAGCAATACGCTCGCCACGAGCAGGAGCACCAGTCTTGATTTGGCCAGTGTTCTTAGCAACAGCAAGATCAGAAATGGTGGTATCTGGGGTTTCGCCAGAACGGTGAGAAACCATGGAAGTGAAGCCATTCTTGGTTGCAAGCTCAATAGCGTCGAGAGTCTCGGTAACGGAACCAATCTGGTTCAACTTTACGAGCAAGGAATTAGCTGCTCCAAGCTCAATGCCCTTAGCCAAACGCTTTGGATTAGTAACGAGCAAGTCGTCACCAACGAATTGCAAACGATCGCCAAGACGCTTGGTGATTGCTGCCCAATCATCCCAGCCTTCTTCCTGGAATGGATCTTCGATAGAAACGATTGGATACTCGTTAATGAGCTTCTCGTAGTAATCAAGCATGTAAGCAGATTCGCGCTCTTCGCCGTCGAAACGATACTTGCCAGTTTCCTTGTTGTAGAACTCAGAAGAAGCAACATCGAGGGAAATACCAATCTGCTTTCCTGGCTCGTAACCTGCAGCTTCGATTGCATCCATGATGTACTTCAAGGAATCTTCGTTGGACTTCATCTTTGGAGCGAAGCCACCTTCGTCACCAAGACCAGTAGCCAAGCCTTCCTTCTTCAAAACGTTCTTTAAGGTGTGATAAACCTCAACACCAGCGCGCAAAGCATCGCTGTAAGTTGCGAAACCGTATGGAGAAATCATGTATTCCTGAATATCAGTTGCAAAATCAGCGTGAGCGCCACCGTTCATGATGTTCATGTTTGGAACTGGAAGAATATGTCCGTTAGTTCCGCCGATGTAACGATACAATGGAAGCTCTGCAGATTCAGCAGCTGCATAAAGAGCAGCAAGAGAAACGCCAAGAATAGCATTTGCGCCAAGCTTACCCTTGTTTGGAGTGCCATCAAGCTCAATCATGGTTTCATCAAGAGCACGCTGGTCAGAGGCATCCATGCCAATAACCTTTGGAGCAATTACTTCATTAACAGCCTTAACTGCTTCCAAAGTACCCTTGCCCTGATAACGGGACTTGTCGCCATCACGACGCTCCCAAGCCTCAGCCTCACCAGTCGAAGCACCAGAAGGCACTAAGCCAATACCCTGAGCGCCATCTTCGGTCTCCAAATAAACCTGAACGGTAGGATTTCCACGAGAATCCAAAATTTCGCGTGCATATACGCTTTCAATAGCTGCCACAACTACTCCTTATTCATTTTGTTGGTTGTGTAACATATTCAAGATTAATGCGTTTTATGGACGTTATTTCGTAGCGTAAGTCGTTAAAGATACAAGCCTATATAATCTAAGCGTTTCGCGATTTGTCCATGCCTTTATACGATAATAACAAACTGACACGGGGTGCAATTATTTAATTGTAATTGCTGAGATTATACCCGTCGAACCTGATATAGCTAAAACTATCGAAGGGAATGTCGTTATGAATAACCTTTTTAGCGCGATTGCAAAACTGCATCATAAAGCTTTTATTTCTTTAAAAGCTTGGCTTTCTACTATAGCGATTCTTTTTTTATGGTTTTTAACAACCTTAACTCCTGCCGAAAATCGCGCTTTGCCATCTCCAAGCGAGGTAATAAAAGCATTTGTTGACTTAAACAACGAAGGAATATTACTACCGTCTCTTGCAATAAGCATATTTAGAGTTGTAGCTGGTCTTCTTTTAGGAATTGCTTTTGCTTTGCCATCTGGAATCATTTCTGGCGGAAGCAAAATAGGAGAATCAGTAATAAATAAACCAAGTCATATGCTCAGATCCATCCCATTCCCAGCATTAGCACCTTTATTGATCATTTTTCTCGGTGTGGACGAAATGATGAAAATAATGCTTATAGCGCTTGGTGTTTTTGGACCAATGTATGTCAATATTCGAGATGGAGTAAGGAACATTGACCCTAAACTAATAGAACTTGCAAAGGCTTATAACGTTAAAAAATCGACTGTTTTTACAACAATTTTTATGCGAGGAACACTAGCTAATTTTATGACAGGATTGCGATTTTCAATTTCCGTAGCATGGGTTGCTTTAGTTACTTGTGAAACAGTTAATTCTTCAATAGGAATCGGATATATTCTTTCTAGAGCTCAACAATTCTTTAGACCAGATCAAATGATGGCATGCATTATTTTATATGCGATTGCAGGACTTGGATCAGAAGTTACTGCAAACATATTCGAATATTGGCTTATGCCAGAACGCAGAGTAAATAGAGAATCTTAACAAAGAGTTGATTTTAGAAATTCACGTAAATAAAGAATTTATAAAATCCTCTGTGAATTTTAGAGATACTTTTAACGATACTTTTAAAAATAAGTCAATTTTTATAAAAATTTAATCAACAAAATTTAATCAACAACCAAATAAACCAAATAAGAAAAACACAAAATAAAGGTAAAGGAGCCAAATCATGGCTAATTTCAAAATACAAATTGCTAGCAAACGCTCTATTGCAGCAATATGCGCTTTTTGCGCAACTATCGCCCTTGCATCTTGCGGCGGAGCTCAAAAACCTGCAAATAACTCCCAATCTTCTAGCAAAGATACGGGAATAATGAGGGTTGCTTATCTTTCTACAGCAAACTATTTAACAACGTTAAAAAATGAAAAATTCCTTCAGGAAGAATTTGGAAAAGCAAAAGTCACCTATACTGGACCATACACTCCAGTTGATGGTCTTACCGCAGTTATGAGCGGAAGCGCTGATGCAACAACTACTGGAACTGGACGATTTATTGATTTGATTGCAGAAGGTCAACCTTGGGTTGCATTTGCGCTCGAATATTACAATGGTGATTCTCAAGGAATCGTTGCATCCGCAAAAAGCGGCGCAAAAACACTAAAAGACTTATATGGAAAGAAAGTTGCTATTATTCACAACGGTGATACTGGCGATTACATGCTTCACCGCGCATTCGATAAAAGCGGATTAGACGTTTCTAAAGTGCATAAAGTAGAGATGAGCCCTAAGAACTTCCAGGCAGCATTTACATCTGGACAGATTGATGCAATTTCCTCATTCGATCAGAATCTTGCTGCAGCGATGACAACTCCTGGGTCAAAATTACTTGTTAACGCTAAAAAGTATGGCAACATGAATGTTACCATTCACATTGTTTCTAGAAAATTTGCTAAGAAGCATCCTGAGCTCGTTAAAAAAATGTATAATGCTCTTGTTCGCGAAGCTAATAAGTCACATAAAGAAAAGAATGTTATCGGGAATGCTTATAAGCAACTTGGAGCAAGCGATACAATCATTAAGCAGATTGAAAAATTCGATAATCCAACAATTAAGCCAATCGATAAGAAAGGCTTAGAAATGATGAAGGTTCAGGCAAAAGAATACGTAAAATATGGTTTAATTAAGCAAGCTCCAACAAACTTGGATGATTCCGTAATGGATTGCAGCAAGTAACCTAAACCTTTAAAATACGCTAAATAATTTTCAAAATCAAAACACAGTAGGAGTTAATATGAACATTCAAAACAATGAAAATAATGCTAATAATGTCAACAATTCCTACTGTGTTTCTTTAACGCATATTGAAGTAGCATTTGACGACACTTATAAGGTTTTGAAAGATATTAATTTAAACATTAAGCAAGGCGAGTTTGTCTCACTTATTGGCAGATCAGGTTGCGGAAAAACAACGCTTCTTAAAGTAATATCTGGTTTATTAAAACCTACAAGCGGCAGTATAAACGTTACAGACATGCAGGCTATAGGATTCCAAGATGCAAGATTAATCCCATGGCTAAAAATTGGTGAAAACGTTGTTTTTGGTCTTTCAGACAGTAAAAACAATCTTAAAAAACTTGCAAATAATGCTCTTAGCAAAATGCAATTAGAAGAATACGCCAATAAATGGCCTTCTCAACTTTCTGGCGGTCAAGCTCAACGCGTCTCTTTAGCTAGAGCATTAGTAAGAAACCCAGAGCTATTGCTTTTAGACGAACCTTTCGGCGCATTAGATGCTTTAACAAGACTAGACATGCAAGATCTTCTAGCTAAGCTAAGAACACAAAACGGCTGGAGCACAATCATGGTTACTCACGATATTGCGGAAGCTGTAAGATTATCAGATCGTATTCTAATGCTTCAAAATGGCGTAATATCAAGGCAATGGAATATCGATAGGAGCAGTGTTGATTCGCAAGGAAGACCTACAAATCATGTTTCTATTGAAGATGATTTAAGACTTGCCTTAAAGTGACATGTTCACTATTTAAAATTCACCTATTAATTTTTACCAATCAATGTCTTCTAAAAGTTGCTTAGCCCATTCGACTATCTCTTTTTCACTCATAGACGATGAATCCCCTAAAACAGACGCAAAAGGAGATGGAAAAATCATTGTGTGGGTTACAGGCTTAAACTGTGCTCCCCTGTAGATCCTACTCAAACGCATCCAAACAGATTGAGCTGGATCTACGCCAATAACGCGCACAGTTTTACCTTGCATGCTTATTTGATTAATACCCATTTGTTTAGCTTTAAAACGTAATCTTGCAACATCAAATAATGTTTGTAAGGATTTAGGAGGATTTCCATATCTATCGCTTAACTCATTGAAAATCTCTTTTAAGTCTTCATCATTCTGAGCCTCAGCAAGCTTCCTATAAGCTTCCAAACGTAATTTATCTGAATCAATATAAGATACTGGAATTGAGGCTTCTATTGGCAAATCAATAGAAACAGATATGGACTCTTTATGATCTGGTTCCTTATATTTTTCAACAGCTTCAGATACCATCCGAACATATAAATCGAATCCGACTCCTTCAATATGCCCACTCTGAGCATCTCCAAGCAAATTGCCAGTTCCGCGCAATTCCAAATCCTTCATAGCAACATCAAAACCAGAGCCAAGAGCAGTATATTGAGCGATTGTTGCAAGCCTGTCGTGAGCCTGCTGAGTCATAGGCTTAGTAGGATCGTACAAAAAGTATGCGTATGCGCGCTCACGACCTCTTCCAACTCGTCCTCGTAATTGATGAAGCTGACTTAAACCGAATCTGTCAGCGTGATCTACAATAAGCGTATTTGCATTAGAAATATCTAATCCTGTTTCAATAATCGTAGTGCAAACAAGAACATCAATATCCCTATGCCAAAAATCACGAATAATAGTGTCAAGTTGCTTCTCGCCCATTTTTCCGTGCGCAATCGCCACTCGAGCATCTGGCACAAGTTTTTGAATATTAGAGGCAATTTTACTAATATCTTCTACGCGATTATGAACGTAAAATACTTGTCCTCCACGCAATAATTCACGTTTAACACAGGCTGCAACTTGTGCATCTTCATATGCTCCAACATAAGTCAAGACTGGTAGACGATCTTCTGGAGGCGTAGCAAGCGTAGACATTTCACGAATACCCGTAACAGCCATTTCAAGCGTTCTAGGAATAGGCGTTGCAGAAAGGCTAAGCACATCTACATTTGTTCGTAGAGCTTTTAAAGTTTCTTTATGTTCAACACCAAAACGTTGTTCTTCGTCTATAATCACTAATCCTAAATCTTTAAATTTTATATTTGGATTTAAAAGTTTATGAGTTCCAACAACAACATCTACTTGCCCTGATTCTATTCCTTGCATTGTAGCGTCTATTTCTTTTGCACTCTGGAATCTGCTCATTGCGGCAACTGTTACAGGGAAGCCAGAAAAACGGTTAGTAAAAGTCTCGTAATGCTGCTGAACCAAAAGAGTGGTTGGCGCTAGAACAACTACTTGTTTACCGTCTTGAACAGCTTTAAATGCAGCTCGAACAGCAATTTCCGTTTTACCAAACCCAACATCTCCGCAAATCAACCTATCCATTGGAATTGGCTTCTGCATATCTTGTTTAACTTCGTCAATAGTAGTAAGCTGATCCGGCGTTTCTTGATACGGAAATGCATCTTCCAGCTCTTTTTGCCACGGAGTGTCAGAGCTGAAGGCAAAACCTTTAGTAGATGCTCTGGCTGAATATAATTTGATTAAATCCTCTGCAACTTCTTGAACATGCTTTCTAGCTTTTGCCTTTGTAGCAGCCCAATCTGATCCTCCAAGTTTGTTTAACTTTGGAATTTCAGCCCCAATATATTTGCTAACCAAGTCGAGTTGATCGGTTGGAATAAAAAGCTTGTCGGCAGGCGCATTACGTTTACTTGGCGCGTATTCAATTTCCAAGTATTCACGAGTAGCTTCTCCACTTGAGGTTTTTATATTTCGCTGCCTCATGCCTATAAATTTGCCGATTCCATGCTGATCGTGAACAACAAAATCGCCTGGTTTAAGATCTAGAAGGTCTATTGATTTTCGTCTTCTCCTAGGAGTTTTAAGCGCGCTTGCAGAAGATGTTTTTCCAGTCAAATCTCTTTCTGTAAGAATAGCGATTTTACTTTGTTCATCTATGAATCCGTCCACTATTTGCGATTGAATCGGTACAAAATCAAAAATTCCAGTTGATTGTATTGCGCGACTTAGTCTAGATAAGGTTCCATATGCGGATGCAATTATGTAAACTTTAAATCCGTTTGCTATAAGACCAGATATTCCACTAGAAATCTTTTCATTGTCTCCTCTAAATTCTTGAGGAGATTTAATGCTCAATTCTAGACGGCTATTTTTTACAATTTTATTTTCGTCAGATTCTTTAAGACCTACGGTTGCTTGCGACTTATCAGATCCAAAACTCGTTAAATTTATTACCTGATGATTCTTATTTTCTAAGCTTGCTAAAGTTTCATCAAAATCAAGAAAACTCGCCTGATCGAATGTGATTGGAGCACCTGCTCCTCTACCAGATGCAGCTACATGCCAGCTTGCTGCCAAAAATTCATTAGCAGTTCTACTTAAATCTTGAGCTGCGCGCCTACATTTTTCTGGGTCAGAGATCAATATTATAGAATTTTTTGGAAGCAGATTTTCTACTGGTTCCATTTTGTCAACTAATGCTGGAAGCAACGACTCCATACCTTCTACAGGTATTGCATTCGATATGGATTCCAACATTTCGTCAGCATTTTGAATTTTACCAATCAAAGATTTTGCACGATTTTGAATATCTTTTGTAAGCTGTAATTCTCTACAAGCAGTAGCCCAAATACTATTAATATTCTCACCGTATGTGCGCTGATCAGATGCATGAAACTGCTTAATCGTGTCGATTTCGTCTCCAAAAAATTCGATTCTAACAGGATGATTCATAGTTGGAGAAAAAACATCTATTATTCCACCTCTAACCGCAAATTCTCCACGATTCATAACCAACTCAACGCGATTATAAGAGTTTTCAACAAGACGTTTTACAGCAGAATCTATAGGAACTTCTTTACCACATTCAAAAACAAGAGGCTCCACGTCTGAAATATTTTCAACAACTGGCTGAATAATAGAACGAACTGGCATAACAAGCACACGAATTGGGCTAAACATTCTATTTTTGCCACTTTGAGGATGTTTTAATCTTCTAAAAACCGACATTCTACTTGCCACAGTGTCTGCTCTAGGAGAAAGACGCTCATGAGGAAGAGTCTCCCAAGCCTCGAGTTCGGCAATATCCTGAGGATCTCCATCATACCAATCGCGTATTGAAGAAACAGCGTCACTAGCATCTCTACCAGATGGAGTAATTAGAACAACAGGACTACTCTTTGATATTGCAGCTGCTATAGCAGGTCTAGAACCTAAAGGAGATGCTACAGTAAGCGGATTCGGAAAATCTAGCACGTTAGAAACTAAAGATTTAAACGCTTCATTTTTATCTAAAATATCTTTAAGTATATTTTCAAAAGAAACGTTAGAATTTATAAAATCTTTAGAATCTGACATATTGTTAGCAAAAAAATCAGATTTATTTGCCATTGAAATGCTCCTGAGTGGCGCTAAGTCCGCGGAAGATCACACTTTCTACTGCATCAGCACCATCTGCCAAAAAATTAGGAAGTTCAGATTTTTGCGCACCAGCAAAACCACCCAAAACCCAATTAACAGTATTATCATGCGCGTGCGCTCCGCGTTGAGCGTGCCCCACACCCATTCTCACACGAGCATATTGCGGAGTTCCAAGACTGCGATCAATAGAACGAATACCATTATGACCTCCAGCAGAACCGCCAGATTTTACTTTAATCCGACCAAAATCCAAATCCATATCGTCATGAATAATCACAATATGGTCAGTTTCAATCTGATAATACGAGCTTATTGACGAAACAGCAGCACCAGAATCGTTCATAAATGTGAGCGGCTTAGCGAGGAAAAACTTCGCCGATTTACCGTCTAAATTCATTACTCCCTTGCCTAATTTTGACAAGCCCTTATGGTCGGAAAAAGATATTGACCAACGCTCACTTAGCACGTCTGCAACCATAAATCCCATATTATGACGTGTACCTTCATACTTCGATCCAGGATTTCCAAGTCCTACAATCAGCCAAAAATCCGATGCCATAGCGCACACTCCAACTCATAAACTCAACAACAAAATGGGCGTACCGATTGAATACTACTTAAATACGTAGGCTCTCGATACGCCCTCATATACTGCGCACTATTCTACCAATAAGACGGTCATTGTTTAAATAATGCGGTTATTGTTTAAAATTTTCGCAAAAACTACTTTAAGAATTCGTCGGTGGATAATTCTTTAGCTTGAGGAGTTTTATGAGTTACCTTACCTTTTGCATCAGTGTAAGCTCCTCCTTGGCTTAAGAAGTTAAAGTAGTCTTGAGCACCTTTAACATCACTTGTGCCAAACACAAACTTGCCACTTTTAATATCTGCGTGGTTTCCCCAATACTGACCATCGACGATCAGTTTCATGCTGCGTTTAACAAATTTTGGATTAAGATTTGCGTCTTTAGCTTCTTTAACCAAAATGTCAGATGCTTCATCTGGGTGCGAATACGCGTATTCATACCCACGCTTTGCAGCTTTAACGAATGCGCGAACAAGCTTAGGATCACGTTTAATTGTTCGCTTATTAGTAATAATACCAATCGTATCTGGCTGACCAGGAACTCCATAATCTCTAGACCTAAAACAACGAAGCTTAGGACCGAACATATCTGCTTGGACACCTTCCCAAGTCGCATAAAACCCACCAAAATCTGCTTTTCCAGATTCAAGAGTACGGAAAGTTGAGGTTCCAACAGTAACTTTATCGAATTTACCCTTGCCACCATCATGCTGAATCATTCTGTTAATTACAACATCACTTTCTGCAGCACCAAAAGACGCGTACGTTTTTCCATCAAAATCTTTAGGAGAATGAATCTTATTGTTTTTAGCAAGAGCACACCAGATTGCACTTGGTTTTTGCTGCACTTGCATAACCTGCTCAAGATTAGCTCCCTTTGTAGAAGAATCAGCAACATTAGTTAATGTAGTAAGAGCAAAATCAGCTGCACCACTGTCTACAGCATGTTCAGAACCAGTTGGAGCAACAGCAAGCAGATCTACATCTAATCCTGCATCCTTAAACCAACCTTTATGTTTTGCAACATAGATACCAATATGATTAGTATCTGGTGCCCAAAAAAGCATAAAAGATACTTTACGAAGATTCGAGTTTTGATTATTACCCTCAAATCCACATGCAGAAAGAGATAATGCACAAAATGCAGAAAGAATAAACGCAAGACTACGCTTTAAAACACGCATATTCATGAGTTCCCTACTTTGTTTTTACTTACCATTTTCTGGGAAATGCAGCACAGACTTGGCAGAAAACGGTATCAAGGGCCTAGCCCGCGCCGTTCAATGCCCCCTATCAAGCTAAGAGTTTGACTAGGTTTGCCACACATTGACTCACGAAACATTTTGATTATGCACGATTCAATCGACAAATTAATAATCATGTTACAAACATAAGATTCTGATAGAATACACGTGCTATTCTTATTTTTGAATTTATGCGATTGGGGCAGCAGTCGCTATTTTTATGTCACTAGTTTAATATTCAAGAAAAGGATTGAAAATAAATGACGCAATCGCGTTTAAAGACTACGCTTGCAAAGTGTCTGCCAACTGTAATATCAATAGCAATTGTGCTGGTTCTATGGCAATTTGCTTGCCAATACTATAATATATCGCCAAATCTTATTCCTACACCAACTTCTATTGCTCAAGACACAATTGAATCATTCCCTACTTTATTGCCTGCTGCACTAATAACAACTCAAGAAACAGTTATTGGCTTTGCACTAGCAATAATATGCGGAATTCTTCTGGGCGTATTTTTCCACGTTTCTAAGCTAGTTAAGTCTGCTTTATTCCCATTACTGTGCGCGGCTCAAACTATGCCTTTAATTTCCATTGCACCAATTTTCTTGATTTGGTTTGGATTTGAAATGTCTGGAAAAATAGTAATAGTAATGATTTTTAGTATGTTTCCTATTGCTGTTCAAACTGTTCGAGGATTAGACGCAGTTCCTAGTTTTTATACCGATGTTGCATTAACTTGTGGAGCTAATGCTACTTGGACTTTGTGGCATGTTAAGTTGCGCGTAGCGGCTAGGCAAATTTTCGGAGGAATTAAAATTAGCGCAGCATATGTTTTGGGAACAGCTGCTACAGCAGAATATTTAGGAGCTAGAAACGGCTTGGGTATTTGGCTTCAATCCGCATATAACTCTTTTAGAACTCCACTTATTTTTTCAGCAACTATAGCAATAATAATTCTTACAGCTTTTCTAATGCTTGTTATAAATACAGCCGAAAAACTTCTTCTAGGTCCTGTGGAAGACGATGAAGATCCAGACAATCAACTGTAAAACTGATATATAAAATTAATGCCGAGCATAATGTAATCGATTATGTTCGGCATTAATTTTTATTGTTCCAAAACTGTCTTCTAATTCTACTTAACAGCTTCTTCACTCATTGCATCATTAATAGCATCGCTAAGCTCTTTTTGAGCCTTTCCATATGCTTGCCAATTCCCTGATCTCATTGCAGAATCAGAATCCTTCAATGCTTGAGCTGCTCGTTTAAGTGCAATCCTAGCTTTTTCACTAATAGAATTAGATTTTGCAGGTGCATTTGCACTATTTTTAGCATCGCTCTTATTGGAATTATTTGCATTGTTTTTATTGGAGACATTTTCATTTGAGCCAGAATTATTGGAAGCATCGCCAGCGTTTGCGCCGGAGTTTCCTCCAAACACTTGGTTTAATGCTTCATCCAAAGTGTCAGCAAATCCAACTTGATCTCCAAAAGCAACCAATACTTTCTTAAGCAATGGGTAGCTCGTAGAACCGCTAGATTGTACGTAAACAGGCTCTACGTAAACCAATCCTCCACCAAGAGGCAATGTAAGCAAGTTTCCACGCTTAACTTTGGTTGAGCCAGATTCAAGCAAATTCAACTCTTTAGAAACATTTGCATTAGCGTTAAAGTTGTTTTGAGCTTGACCAGGACCTGGAACATTGGAAACTTTAGGCAACTCTTGAAGTCTTAGTTTGCCATAATTTTCGCTTACTTTTCCAGCAACATTTCCAGCATCGGAATCTACAGACAAGAATCCAGTTAGGATTTCTCGAGTGATTTTTCCAGCAGGAATATATGTGGAAACAAGCGAAAATACTGGTTTGTTTGCTCCTCTAGTTTGCAAAGTCAAATAGTATGGAGGCTGCAAAATATCTTCTCGCTGAAGACTTTGAGATTCTGTAGGATCTACTGGAGTCTGCCAGAAGTCTTCTCCCGAGAAGAACTGACTTGCGCTGTCAACATGATACTTTGCAAGCAAATGCCTTTGCACTTTAAACAAGCTTTCTGGGTATCGAATATGACTCATCAAATCGCCAGAAATCTTAGAAATATCGTGATAATGACCTGGGAATATTGATCTCCAAGCCTTAATCACAGGGTCCTTTTTATCCCAAACATACAAATCAACCGAACCGTCGTAAGCATCAACAGTAGCTTTAACTGAATTGCGAATATAGTTTGCTCGCTGATTCGTTAAGCCTTTAATAGAACGAGATGTTGTGGTTGTAGAATCCTGAGTCACCTGACCAAAATTAGTCATTTGCGAATATGGGTAAGAATCGGACGTTGTGTATCCGTCAACAATCCACTTAACTCGTCCGTCAACAACCGCTGGGTAAACGCGTCCATCTAAAGTCAAGTATGGAGCAACTTTAGAAACGCGAGTCTTAGGATCACGATCATACAAAATCTGCGAATCAGAAGTAACTCTATCAGAGAACAGAATCTGATCTGACTCAAAACGAATAGCGTGCAACAACCTAGAGAAGAAGTTTCCTACTCTTGGTCCACCATTTCCCTTAAACGTTGTTAAAGCACCATTTGAACCAGTTGGATAATCAAATTCCCAAGGAGCAGTGCCTTTTGGAGAACCAACAATAGAATACTTTGGAGCGTTTGGCGAGAAGTAAATACGCGGCTCATACTTCTTCAACTTTGTAAGCTTTCCTTGAGTTGGAATTCCATATTCCATAAATTGCGGCTGACCATCTGCAGTAACCTTATTTCCGTATGCTGCAACCACGCCATATCCGTGCGTGTAAACAGTATGGTCATTAACCCAATTTCGATTATCGTTTCCAGCTAAATCAAGCTCTCTTGCAGCAATAACCGTGTCTTGACTCACGCCATCAATGTCATACTTATCTACAGAAAGAGTATCTGCAAAAGTATAGTATTGCTTAGATTGCTGCAATTGGCGGAATGTTGGAGAAGTAACTTGAGGGTCTAAAAGCCTGATTTGTGCAGTAGACTCCGCTTCTTTTGCAAGCGCTCCCGACTTTCCTTCCGAAGTAGCGTTATACGATTCTTTTTTAACATTATTTAAGCCATACGCAAACTTAGTTGCATCAATATTTCGCTGAATATAAGTGGCTTCTAATTCTTGAGCATTCGGTGCTACTTTAAAACGTTGCAAAAGAGCAGGCCAAGCAAAAGACAACACCATAGCGCATGCAACAAGAGACGCAACTGCTACAGCAGGTGTGCGCCAAGCTTTAACAGCTACAACAAATCGCGTGCCAATTTTTACATTTCCATTAAGAGCGTGAGATTTTAGCAACCACGCTGTTATAACAATTCCAACAATTAGTGTTATTACAGCCATTGCAATGCTGGAAGGAACGCCAGCATTCATATCTGTGTAAGATCCGCCAGTAATCTTAGAACCATCCAAATTTACAATCGCAAACACATCTAATATTTGCAAAACGGACCAGAAAATAATAACAAGCATAAACCACGCAGAAATTTGACGCCTTGCGCTTTTAGTTATGCTAAAAATGCCCTTTCCATCTACAGGAAGCGTAATTCTTACAGCTCCCATCAAAGCGTTTGTTATAACGCTAAATAGCAAAGAAACAGCAAGAAGAACAATAAACGCTCTTGTAAAAAGTCGCAAGCCTGGCAAAGCAAACACGTAAAAACCGTTATCAAATCCAAATTGCGGATCTTTAATACCAAATGATTGGTAGTTAAACATAAGCAAAATTTGCACCCAATGATTGTAGAATTGCATTCCAAAC
>QWCD01000416.1_pt1 | contig 14682 bp, 9 predicted proteins | sample 1972461 | NCBI WGS metagenome assembly QWCD01 (sample SAMN09866717, study PRJNA288562) | Human vaginal metagenome isolate term4_vaginal, whole genome shotgun... | isolation source: vagina | host: Homo sapiens | place: USA: California | reverse complement strand
GAACTCTCTACGAACTCTTGGCTACAATTTTTGTTTGCCTCAAAAAAATGTAGCCAGATTGTAGCCACGGGAGAGTATTTTGGGAGTATATACGACCTCTAAACGACCTCTGAAAAGTAAGATTTGTATAAAACAAAAGTATCGTAACTTATTGAAGTTACGACACTTACGGATTTTTGAAGTTTTTCTGAACTCTTTTTACAGAGTACTTCACGCGGAGAGAGAGGGATTCGAACCCCCGGCACCTCTCAGTGCGACGGTTTTCAAGACCGTTGTAATCGACCACTCTACCATCTCTCCTTCACATGATTATGTGACTTTAATTGTAAAGCGAGTGCAAAGGTAAATGTTTTCATAGAAACAAAAGAATAAATACAGAAAAGAATTGATAGATTAATATTTATTAACATTATAACGTGGGTATTGGAATTGAACAATAAGTGTAAAGCTTATTTTTTGCGATTAGACTGTTTCTTGGTTTGCAAACTCGTTTCTTTTTGGTGTATATTCAGATTTAATATCTGTTGAATATTTAATATTCGATATGAGGATGTCAGTTATTCTCCTTTATAGGGGAGTAAGGTGTCGGGGATAAAGTCGAATGCTTACTTTCCGATTCACAAACCTTGTTCTTACATTTTATCATTGATACTGAACAAACACAACAAGACTTCTTTTACTGCTATTAAGCCTTATTTGAAGTTGAATGCCACGCTATGCACTTACAGCTGAATATCAGTTTTCCACACCTAAGTAGTTAAATAAGGTTAATAAATAAAAGATTTATAGTACCATGCTTTGCAAGGTACTTGTATTTTGCATACATTTGCATCATCAACTATAAATTGATGATTATGAATGTAGACAATGTGAAATCGCAAATGCGCAAGGGAATGTTGGAATACTGCATTTTGTTGTTGCTGGAAAAAGAGGCAGCCTACACGTCTGACATCATTCAGCGGCTCAAGGAGGCCGAACTGCTGGTGGTGGAGGGAACGCTGTATCCGCTGCTTACACGACTGAAAAACGATCACTTGCTGAGTTATAACTGGCAGGAAAGTACGCAGGGACCTCCTCGAAAATACTATATGCTCACTGACAAAGGGGCAGTCTTCCTCCGCGAATTAGACAAGGCGTGGGGAGAGATTGCCGCCACTGTCAATTTTCTGAAACAATCTAAATAAGTTATTCATTATTAACCAGTCATTATGAAAAAAAATATTACCATCAATATGTTAGGCAGGCTTTACGCCATCGATGAAGACGCCTACGGACTGTTGCAACAATATATCGACACTTTGCGCAGCTATTTTGCGCATAAGCCCGATGGAAAAGAGATTGCCGACGACATTGAGGCTCGCATCGCTGAACTGTTTGACGACCTTAAGGCACAGGGAGTTGAGGCTATTAACATTCAGCACGTGCAGGACATCATTACGCGAATCGGAGATCCCAAAGAGATGGATGAGGATGAGCCGAATGACGAGGAGACGGTAGAGCAAGATGCGGAACAGTCGGAGGAAAAGAGTACGGTCAACCGACTGAAGGAAGAAGTTGTCGCTTATTTCGAGCGATTGAGAAAATCGGGTAAACGCCTTTATCGCGACCCCTCCGATAAAAAGATCACTGGACTGCTGGCTGGATGCGCCCGCTACTTTGGTGGCGACCCTTTGTGGTGGCGGTTAGCTTGCGTGCTGCTTGTGTTTATCACTTTTAATACATCATTGTCTTCTGGCATGTTCTTCCACGTAACGCCGTTCACGTGGACACCGCTTTGGCTGGTGCTCATCTATTTCATGATTTCGATCATCACACCGGTGGCACAGAATCCCGAAGACCGACTGAAAATGAAAGGAAAGGATGTGACGCCACAAAGCTTGGCACAGGAAGTGGCCGAAGAACACGTACAGGCAGATATTCCCCAATCTCGGCAGAGTGGGGCGATAGGATGCGTAGGAGGTTTTTTCAAAATTATCCTGCTGCTGATGAAAGGCTTCTTAATTCTTGTTTGCATTTTTGCCGGATTGGGATTGGTTACTTTATTGGCAGCCCTCATTGTGCTGCTGACCATGCCCGATCTGTTTGGCGACATTGAATTTGCGACGCTCTATTCAAGTGCGGTTAGTCCAACATTGAGTGTGGTATGTGTTGTCAGTATGGCAGGTGTGCTTTTCATTCCCCTTTATTGCGGCATCCACTCAATACTTAGCAACACCAAGAAACTCCTACCGATGGGTACTCCGCAACGCTTGATGTGGGCGGGTGTATGGACAGCGAGCCTCATTGTGGCGATTATCAGTGGTATCGCCATTGGCGCAAGAATGACCATTGCCGAGAGAAAAATGGATGATATAAGGCACGAGGCGTACATCAAGGAGAATACACACAATGGCGTATTCATCAACGAAACCGATTGGGATTTCCTGAATCAGGGCGGATGGTATCTGCTGGTTGCTCCGTCAAATCATGAAGATCACTACACCTCAGATGGAGAATATTACACTGGCAACCAGAATGTGCGGTATTTGGACGGTTACTCAGGCTGTGGACTGAACTATCAAGTGGAGCGTGAGAAAACCGATGTTGCACCCGGCACATACACTTTGAGTGTGGTCGCTCGTACCAATGGCAAGGGCGCCTATGTATATGCCCTTGCCGATGGACGCAAATATATGGTGGAGATACCAGCCAATGGCAATACAGCTGGGAATATCTGGGCAGAGGCGAAACGCAGGTTGAGCGTCGCAGACTCGCTCTCATCCGATCCGGACAGGACCTATTATCAGAATATCGTTGAGGCTAACGATGGCAATGGATATGGATGGAACCGCATAGAGATCAAGGGTATACGCAGCACCAAAGGTACCGTTCGCTACGGTGTTTCCACCAAATCAAGCTTCACAGGCACCACTTTCGCAGGGCAATGGGTATCGGCAGCCGACTTCAACTTGAAATAGACAGGGCAATCAAATTTGTTTTTGCGAACAACAGTATTGACTGCGTACAACTGCTGGGCGATTCATCCCCCTGTGAAGATTCATGTGCATGTATGATCATTATGGTATAAGCTTGTATCAATGAGTGTGTAAGATATCTGATACAGACTACACTCTCAATGCAATGACTTAAGATTGTTGCAAATAACATGTTTAAGTGAAGCAGACTTAGAGCCATACAAATGGATGAGGAGTGTCCTTTCAAAACCCCTGCCAGATATGGCGGAGAAGGAATTTACAAAAATACTATCTTTAAACTTACAATAACAATTAACTCTTATGTGCTGCCAGAAACATAAGAGTTAATTGTTAGTGTGAAAGTAGCTTATATTGACTGTTTATTCGAAAGTTAATTAGTCATACTATCAAAGAACTCTTTGGCTGGTAGAGGAAAGCAGCGTAGCCATTATCTCAAATTTTAACGAACTGTTGATAGAGGAAAGGTACAAAAATAGCTCACCTGACCAACTTTTATTAGTATTTACTTTATTGATTTTCATATGGTCAGACGAAAGTTTGAACCTATCATACCACACGAATATCAATAGCTAAATACCATACGATTATGGTAGTATTTTTAGAAAAGAACAGCTTTCACTGTGTTACTGGTGTGCTATAAAATAATGATATGTAGAAAAAGAACCAAGACTTTTTAATGAAAGAGCCGTGCTTGTGAACCAATTTTTTTGAAAATTTCTTTGTGAATCTCGATATAACGAAGTAAATTTGCAATAGTTAATTTTAAAATCAGTATAAGTATGGAATTAAAACCAATTAGTGTATCTCCTGCTACTATGGATGTTAGAGATATCCTTGCAGGAACTTTGGATTCTCGTGGGTACTACGGATCATTGGATGTTGCATGTTCTGGCGTAGGTGCTGCAGCTTGTAAAGAAGGTTGTGTTAGCGGATGTAAGGACAGTCAAAAAAGTGGAGGCAATTGCCAACAAATGTGTAAGGAAGGTTGTTCGGAAGGTTGCAAGACTTCTTGTCGAGGAGGAAATAAATAGCTCCATAGTTATTGAAATTAGAATACCGCAGAAAACCGTAAAGGGCAATGTCTGCGTTGTCTTTCGTTTTTAGCGGTATTCTTTTAATTTAACATATCAAGGAAATGTCTTATATATTTTTTAATCCCAATTATCAGTTGAGACAAGATGGTAATAGGGTTATATTGTATGGGGATGAAAGTGATGCATACCAATCTGAAGATTGGTTCTCGTTTATACATCCGTTTCATGCAATGATGTTTTCCTTTTTCAAAGGACAAAAGGAGTATGAACATGAAATTCAAGACTTCGCGCACTATTTTTCTTTATCACACGATGAAGCAGTTGCTATTGTAAAAGGGTATACTGCTAACGAACGAAAGGACGTGTATTCCAATGGAAATTTTTATTTCTTTCCAAAAAATGTTTTGTTAGAAAGCGATGTGCCTTTGGAATTGGATGCAAACAATTATGAAATATCAGACTTTCATGTTGATGGAGAACCAGATTTGAAGTCTCTACGAACACATTTACCTGTAAGTGTCAATCTGGAACTTACAATGAAATGCTATGTCGATTGTTGTTATTGCTATGCAAATAGGACAATTCAAAAAAACGGGCAAATGTCCACTCAGGAGATAATTTCTTTGATAAAAAATGCAAAATCTTTAGGGGTTTTGAATTTCGATATAAATGGTGGAGAAGTTTTGATGCATCCTGGGATATATGATATAGTATCTACTTTGCATAAGTGTGGCTATAAGCCTCTGATATCTACTAAAAAGCCTGTAACCTATAGCGAATTGAAAAAATTAAAAAGTTGCGGTGTCTCAAAATTTCAAATCTCGTTGGATAGCGTAAATGAAGAAATTTTAGAGCATACAATTAAAGCAAGACCTGGATACATCCAGGCTATAACTAAAACATTATTAGATGCAAATTCACTACAGTTTAAGATTGGTATAAATGTTGTTCTGACAAAATATAATTGTAAACCAGATATAATACGGGAACTGTTCGATTTCTTAAATCAATTTTCTTGTATTGATATGGTTCGATTAAATGTATGTGGATTCTCTATATACAAAGGGGCTGCTAATTATTACCGTATTCGTCCTTCACAAGATAGTGTTGATGTAATAGAGCACTTGATACAGTCTAGTTTGTGTGGCAAATATGCGTTTAAGATAGGTATGTCAGGATATGACAAACGATGTCAATTCGAGTCTCTACAAGGTAAAAATGACGCATTTAAGCAAAGAGCTATTTGTACAGGAAATTTACGTAATTTAGTAATTCTGCCAAATGGAGATGTAACTATTTGCGAAGAGTTATACGACAATCCTCATTTTCTTATTGGCAATGTTCTTGACTCGTCTCTAGAAGATATTTGGAATGGCGAAAAGGCACTAAAACTGTTTTATTCTCCATGCGATGAAAAATCGAATTCTATATGCCATGATTGCCAAGTCTATACAACATGCCGTAGTCGTGTAGGGGTGTGCTGGAAATCCGTTTTGATGGCCTACGGGGAAGAGAATTGGGATTTTCCAGACCCACGTTGCCCTAATGCCCCTTCGCCTTTTAATGAGATTTATATAAAATGAAGACTCGCATCATTGTTTTACTCTGTGGCATGATTCTGCTGTCCCAGTATTTGTATGGGGATAGTATTATAATTGCTGATAAGGAACTGAAAACACCAATTCCATCTGCAACGGTATTGGTTTGGATAGAAAACGGAGACGCGTCATTGAAACTGATGTCTGATAATATGGGCATAGTAGAGATACCGGTAAATGCAAATCGGGTTATCGTAAGGAAGTTCGGGTATGAGGAAAGAAAAATAACTGATTGTAGATTTTTAGAAGGTGATACCATCTTCTTGGATATGGGCTATGTATTACGGGAAGTCACGGTAAGTGCTATCAGGAACAAGTTTCAGGTTAAGTCAGACCGTTATGTTTATGATGTCGCATCCGACAGCACCTTAATCGGCAAGTCTACCTTTGAAGCCTTGGGACGGATACCTGTTCTCAATGCAACCATTGACGGCAACATTTCTTCAATGCAGGGCAAGAACCTTGTTTACAAGGTCAATGGACTCTCCAATCCGATGCTTACAGGTGATTTGCAGACAGCATTGCGCTCCCTGAAAGCGGATTACATCAAACGAATAGAACTGAAAGACAATCCCACGGGTAATGATCCGAACACCCTTGAGATAAATATCGTCACAAAGGGGCGGCTTGAAGGGTATCAAGCCAATGCTACGACGCAATTGAAAGACTATGCATGGCGTACATCGCTGTGGGGACTGACAAAAATAAACAAGTTTTGTGTATCAGGCGGATATTATTATATGTTGAACCGTGGTCATAAGGACAAGGATTATTTGGAAGAAGTCCGCGACAATTCCGGAGAACAGACATCATACATTAAGGAAAGCACCAACTCGGGATACCGGGCACATTTCAACAATGCTGAAGTATCGATGTCATTTGATATCGATGACCATACGATTATATCAGCTTTTGGGAGAATATTGGCAAAAGCGAATCCGCATATTTCTTCCCACTCCAACACGGTTATACGTTCCGGCAATCTTTCGGAACTTGTCGCATATAACCAATCGAGCCAGACAACCTTTGAAGACAAGGAGTACAGTGCCAACATCAACTTTGAAAAGATATATGGGCCAAACGCCGAAAATGGGAAATTATTCATTGGATATGACTTTTACAAGCGGCCTAACAGCAGTTTGCAAAGGGTCAGATATGATGTGACATTATGCAACGACAATTCCCTGCTGCCACAATTAGAGGCATACGACCGCAGAAAGTTCGTGGATTTGACCATGCATACCGCAATGGCAGAATATCGGAGGAGTTTCTTACGCAAGCATACGCTATTTGCCAATGTCATATACCGCTTCCGCTCAGATGTCGACGATGACAGCCTTGGCATCAATACAGAAAACATCAGACTGAGGCAGCATCTTTTAGACGGTAGTGTGGCATACAAATTTGCAGTGGAAAGGCTGTCACTGCAGTGCGGTGTCGGAGTACGCTCATACAACGACAAGGTGACTAATTCTAAATACGGTCCTGAATACTCTTACTCCCGCCATAATCTTATATGGCAACCGACGCTGTCAATGTCATTCGTCCCTAATTATAAACGTAGATATGAATTGTCATACAGCATGACCTCCTTTATTCCTGACATCTCTGTCATGAACCCGTTTGTTTTCCAAGATGAGCCGACCCGCGTCAGCTACGGAAATCCAGGAATATCTCCCGAGAAAAACCATAGACTCTCGTTGAGTGCCAATTACAACTTTAACAAGCTGTATTTCAGCACTTCTGTTTCAGCAGGATATGCGTCAGACATAATCCTGCAGTATTCTTTCTTGGACGGGAACAATGTTCTCAATACAACCTACGACAATATCGCAAACAGATGGACTTGTGGGGTATCATCCTTTTTGTCATGGAACATAACCCGTAAGACTCAATTACGCACAAGTCTGTCGTTGGACTATTTGGACTATTCTTCCCGCAGGCTTAATTCTGGCAACTCCGGAGTCCAGTTTAATGGCAATGTCAATCTGTCACAGGAGTTGCCATTCGGCATCTTTGGAGAACTACGTGGAAACTATAACACACCATGGATAAATTTTCAAGGCAAGGGGGGAGCGAACTATGGATATGGCATCAGTCTGGCGCGCAAATTTCTTTCGGACAAGTTGCGAGTGTCGCTAATTGCGGAAAACTTTGTCCCAACGTATTACAGCAGGACATATACGACCCAAGGGGATGGCTATCGCCAGGTGCGGAAGAGCCGTGAGTTCCACGCCTATTACTCCTTATCTGTAAGTCTTTCTTTTGGACATCTTCGGGCAAAGGTAAAGGAAACCGAATCTTCTATTTCAAACACAGATATCAAGAAATCTTATGACGAGTGAATATATAGAAAAAATTATTGAATGCGAATTTCAGCGCGTTCAGACGATAGATTGTGATTGTTCCGTAGCAGATGGTGCTATGGGAGTTGCATTGTTTATGATATGGTATGGACAGCATAAAAATAAAACCAAATATATAGATGATGGCCTTCATCTTATACAAACTAGATGTTTGAATTTATCTGGCAATGACCCATTGGATTTGCATAAAGGTCAAGTCGGGATAGCTGTTGGAATACTATGGCTAACATCATCAAAAGTTATAAGTACACCCGTTTCGGTTATGTTACAGCAAGTTGATGATAATATATTCAAAAACATAACGGCTAGATTAAGTCGAATAGAAGGAAAGCATATCGGAACTTTAATAGACATTGCATCCTATTTGGCTTTGCGATTAAAATACCATACTTTTGAAGAAATAGACCAAAGAATTTTCTCAAAGTTGTTATCTAAGATTATCAATACGATTTATCCGAGTTTCTATGGAGCATTAACTCAAGAAGTATACCCCGGAGGATATTCTTATAATTTACCCCGTTTTCTACTTCTTTTGGCTTGTTCTTTCGGCAACAATTTTGATTCTCGTTTAAACCATATCATTGATGAAATCCAGCCACATGTGTTGGCCAGAATTCCATATATGGTATCCAATAGACTTGCATTGTCAAATGCAATCTATATACTTGCCCAGAAAAAATCTCTACATTATCGATGGATGAAGCATGCAAAATTATTGACGGAATCAATTGATAGTATGGATTTGGATTATGAATACAAAACAAATCAAATGTCTCTATATAATGGAATGGGGTGGCTTGCAATACAACTGTTGTATAAGAATGAATACTGCTCTATCCTTAAGCGCAATTTATTTGACATTATCAAAGTCAAACTTGACAGATCTTGCTTCTCAAATATAACATACAATGAATTGGTTGAACGCAATTTTGTCGGGTTGTATGGTATCTTAGGGTTTATTTTTATATCATTAAAATTCAAACAAGAACAATGAAGACGGATTTCTCAGATGTAACTTTTCTTATTCCAATTCGTATAGATTCGGTCATTCGGCTGGAAAATATTTTAGCATCAATAAAACATCTATTGTCACACTTTGATACTAACATTGTTATATTGGAGGCTAATAAGTATGATAACCATATCCTTAAAAATTTACTTCCAGCTGATGTGAAATACATTTTTGTGGAAGATTGGGATCCAATATTTCATAGGACGAAATATATTAACACTTTATTTTTAGAATCTAATACCTCCATTATATCAATTTGGGATGCAGATATAATTATACCCGAACGTCAATTGATAGAGTCAATCAATGCATTACGAGGTGGGAGATTTGAAGTGTCATTCCCTTATGATGGTTCATTCTTTGATATACCTGAATTTATTCGTGACATTTATATTGAGAGCCAAGATATAAGGATTATAGAAAACAACATAAACAAATTATCTATGCCTTATGGGAATAGTATGGGTGGTGGTGCATTATTTATCACATCTGAAGCTTTTATTCAATCAGGAAGAGAAGACGAACGATTCTATGGCTGGGGACCAGAAGATTGGAATAGGGTAGAAAAATGGAAAGTATTGGGATATCGCACATATAGACCCAAGGGACCCTTATTTCATTTATCACATCCACGAGATGTCAATGGATATCATAGTTGGGAAGGCCAAAAAGCTAATTCATTCTTCATTCTTGAGCAAACAAAAAATTCTTTACCAACTGAATTATAACCGTATTAGCTATGCGCATATTGTTTTGCATTGACTCATTAACTGGTGGCGGCGCTGAAAAATTGTTGCTTCGTTATATAGATATCCTTAAGAAAAAATAGCCACTCGACAATACTAATGGGATTGTCGCTAACAGAGTCAACTACACAGCTAAGTTGTTAAATACCAAAATTAGAAGGTAGTATTCTCATGGCTCTTTAATTTAACGATAACCTTTGCTGCCATAAATCTTTCATCCTTTGGTTACTTCGCTCCCAAATTTACCGATTAAACGAATATAACAACTTGCGTAACAATGAAAAAGCTGAATGATATCTCTCATCTTTTAACAACGAAAAACACAAAAGAATCTAAAAAACATTGCCGCAAAAGCCATTTCACGAAAGAACGCCTCGTTCTATCTAAAATAACGAAAAGCATAGTTGCAGCATTTCACTTTCGACAAAAAACGAAGAAAATCACAACGTATTTCTTTTTGTTCTTTTCATCAGAACGTTTACGTTCTTTAGTTTCTTTATATCACTCGCAAAATTTCGTTTATTTCGTTGTTGATTTCTTCTACGTTGTTTACGACAACAAAATATACCATTTTTAAATGAAAGAGCCGTGTAGTATTATAGAAAAACTTTACGAATTTGTCTCCTCAATACTCGACTCCCTATAAAGTCACCCCGTAATTTCAAATTTAGTCATTCAAGGAAGCTACCGTTTTTGTCCTAAAAAATGACAAAAAAACGAGGGTTGAAAAAGTGGGAAATAGAGAGAAAAATAAGCATGCTATGTGTAAAAAGAGGGTGTTTGATGCACTTGAAAGAGTGAAAAAAGGGATTTTTTCGCTTAAAACATTGAAATAAGACTGCTGTGAACAGTAGTTTGTACGACTATTCACATGGAGTAAGGGGACTAAAGCATGTAGATAAGGGCATAAAGTCAATGCTTTAGCGCTTAGAAAGTTTGACTGATGGATGTTAATTTGCGACACATTGTTGTAACAAATTGTGAGACAAATAGATACAAAAGTCGCTCATTTCTCGCGTATTTGTGAAGAAGGTGCAAGTTGGTTGTAAATATGCGAATTATGAGGAGGGTGTTGTAAAGATATTTCACATCTTTTTTGTGGAGAATGTTTGGTTTTGTTAAGCGTTTTTCCAATTGTGGGCTTGTCCAAAAATGCGGCTTTTCCACATAAAAAACGACATATTTTGTGGTTGTAAACAGCGTAGAAGAAATGAACAACGAAATCAACAGAAAACACGAATATATGCGTGCGATATCAAGAAACCAAAGAACGTAGCCATGCTGTTGAAAAGAAAGTGCCTTTGCATGGCTTGAATGTAGGCTGGTTTTATAAATTACCACCGTATATTGTGAGCAAATTTTATGAAATACGTTTTATTATCTTTTGGCTTATTTTTATATAAAACAGGCTGCGCCTCAACAATTCAAACAAGTTTGATTGTATTCGGCTTGCACTGTTTTTGGCTCAAAATGAAAGTTCGCTCAGTCGTGTAGCTCGCTACACTCCTTCACTCACTTACATTTTGATCTCAAAAATAAGTCCAAAATCTAACAAAGCTAATTTATAGAACCAGCCTATAATGAACGCTAACGTTCACCGAACGAAACGGACTTGGCAGCGACACACAGCGTGTTGATGTCGGCAGATCTGTTTCTTTCGAAGAACGTTAGCGTTCATAGATTCCAACTGGCGGATTCGTATTCGATGTTCAGTTGGTTAGGGCATTGCCTGCAGCTTAGTTGAGAATTGTAAATTCTGCACAAGTAGCAAAGTCCTGTCCATCGTGTGAATGAAGTGCGGTGAAGCGGAGATAACGTGCTTTAACGGGCTTGTTAAACATTACTCGCTGTAGTGCTTTTGTTTTTGGGAATGTTCCGTCACTCCCTATTTGCGTCCACGTCTTTCCGTCTTGGCTTACTTCGACACGATAGTCCTTTACAAGTCCATTCCATGAATCTTGACGAGGCAGGTAGGTAAAGCCAGTCATTGTCTTGACGGCTCCTCCATCCAATTCAAACCAGTGCGGATAGTTTGCCACAGTAACGCTGTACATGGTGTGCCAATATGTATTTGGATTACCATCTATGAGGTGTTCTGCGTCTCCCTCACCGCTTTCTACGCTGGATGCAAAACTGACGGTTACAGGAATGGTTTCTATCTTGTCAAACGATTCCTCATACTTGAAGTTCGATTCTTTCTGCCACGCATTTACCTTACCGCCGTTGCGCAGATTGAACGGTCCATCGTATTTCATGGTCTTGTTTTTACCGTTGAGTTGGTAATAGACCGTATGACCTTGCTGGCCTTTGATGGTAACCTGACCCGTGTTGTCGCGTGTGATTGAAAGCGGAACTTCTGATGATGAACTCACCATTCCTGCCGCATTGAGTGTCGTGGAACGCATGTCGCTGACGGGACGAATGACGTATCCGAAGGTATGGGGCACTGCTTTCACCCTATCTTTCACCAAGGGAGCGCCTTGTCCACAACTGTTTCCACCCAATCCGGTGATGGCCAAGTCGAGATGGAGGTAGATACCATCGCTCTGTGGCAGTTCGTGTGGATGGTTAGCCATGGCCAGTTGCTGGGCGGAATAAGGCAGAGCGGAGAAGCTCATGTTATTCGTTGCGGTCGTAGCGAAGATGACTGACCGTCCATCTTCTCCCTGCAATGCTACCCAACGCGAATCGTTATGGTTGGCCATGTCCTGCGGTTTGGGGAAGTTTACGAACTCATCGGCCACATCTTGCTGTTCATAAATACCGATGTGCTGGGCGGTTTTTCGATCAGGATAGTTACCTATTGGGCCACGACCGTTGTAAACCATCATGCTCATGTCAGCAGGCAACTTCATGACATAGCCCAAACGAGGCAGGATGAGTTGTGTCTTGTTTGAGGTAATGCTACTTTGGCTTTCCACGCTTCCATCGGGATAAACGGTGTAAATGACGTTGGTGGTGAACTTGAAGTCGGGACGTTTTCCCGTTTCTACCAACTTCTTCCAATTCTTGTCGGCTCCTTCCAACTTGGCTGTAGACAATCCTTGACTCTCAACCTTGAAGCTAAGCGACACGCTACCATCACGGTTGCTCACCCATTTACAGTCCAATGCCTTGTGTTGCAGGTTGTGCAATCCATTCTCATACCATGCCTGGTAAGCCCAATTATCATTGTTAACCCATGCACGAAAGGCGTCGAGCTTGGGGCCGTTGCCTGCTGCAATGATGGTTTTTCCACCGTATACCAAACTATGAAGCGAACCCGTGGACTTGTCAAACACAATGGTGTTGCCGTTACCAGTGACTGTGATTTTGGATTCTTGTTGCATCACCTTGAGCGGCTGTAGGCTCTTATCCATCGTAGATGCAAGCGAAGGGCGCGTTATGGCTTTGTGAAGCTCCAGTTGCTGGTCAGCCTGAACATAGCCAGCCTTTGCCCAAGGCTTGTCGGCCTTGAGCTTAAAGCTGACGTCAAGACGGTAATCCTTGTCGGAATCCAGTGCATCGCAAAGTCCATCGATGCGCACCGTCTTGTGTTGGCGTGGCAACACGCTGCCTAAAGGCAACACACCTTTTTTTACACGGATGCCATCAGCACTCAGCGACCAATGCACTTCATAGTCGGTTAAATCGTCTGTGTAATAGTTCTTATTGAAGATGTCGAGCGTGCCATCTTGCTGGTTCGCCCACGAAATGCCAACGTTTTGGTACACTTTTTTGACCTCAAAATATTGTGGCTTTGGTTTCATATCTCCAAAGATGATACCATTCATCACAAATTGTCCATCGTTGGGCGTGTCTCCAAAGTCGCCACCATAAGCCAAATAGCGTTGACCGTCCTTGGTATAGTTGTACATACTTTGGTCAATCCAGTCCCAGATAGCACCTCCCATGAAGTAATTAGACGATTCGATAGCGTCCCAATAATCTTGCAAATTTCCCACTGCATTACCCATGGAGTGTGCATATTCAGAGATATGGAAGGGGTATTTGATGTTCATCTTTCCCTTCACAGCTGTTCGAACCCAGTCAATAGAGGGGTATTGATTCGACCCCATGTCTACAATGTCATTATTGCGCTCGTATTGTATAGGGCGAGTTTGGTCAACGCTCTTCAGCGCTTGGTATGCTGCCACAAAGTTTTTCCCTGGTCCTGCTTCGTTCCCTAAGCTCCAAATAGCAATGCTGGGTTCGTTGATAAACGATTGTACCATCTCCATAACCCTTGCCACATGCGCCTTGCGCCATTCCTTTGGATGAGAAAGCGACTCTTTTCCATAAAAATACTCATGGCTTTCGATGTTCGCTTCGCTTTCGAGAACGATACCATATTTATTGCATAGATAATAAAAATAAGGGTCGTTGGGATAGTGCGATGTTCTCACGTGGTTGATGTTGGCTCGCTTCATCATCATGATTTCCTGAAACATCTGTTCGCGTGAAATAGCATGACCCGTTTTAGGGTTGGTGTCATGGCGATTTACCCCCTTCAATTTCAGCGGTTGGTCATTGATATAAAAGTATCGCCCAGCCATGTTAAATTCGTCTTCACTGGCGGGTGTATCCTTGATTTCTACGGTGCGGAAGCCGGTTTGAACACTCACAACCTCTGCTACCTTATTTTTTTTATCTTTCAGTAGTGCCACCAAAACATAGACATTGGGCTCTTCGGGTGTCCATGGCTTGATGTTATTGAACTGAAAATCATCGTTCACTGACATACTTGTGCCATTCTTTAGGTTCATTGGCTGGCTCGACAACATGGTGGAAACCAATTTATTTTCATCACCAAACAACTTGTTTTCGTACAATTGATACGAAATGTTGTAGTTCTTGGTAGCTTTCTTGTTCAAGTTTTCTACCGTTGTTACAATGCTTAATGCTCCCTTACCATTTTTGAAAGTTGGCTTCACCACTAAGTTCTGGATGTGAACTTTTGGCGTTGCATATA
>QWCD01028005.1_pt1 | contig 14711 bp, 14 predicted proteins | sample 1972461 | NCBI WGS metagenome assembly QWCD01 (sample SAMN09866717, study PRJNA288562) | Human vaginal metagenome isolate term4_vaginal, whole genome shotgun... | isolation source: vagina | host: Homo sapiens | place: USA: California | reverse complement strand
TACAAAAACGATTCTGGACAACGTATTACCTTATTCAATCTATGACCAGTCAATGACGAGAATCATTTTGGCTCGTCTAGGTTTCAAAACAAATGATGTGTTCAAGCAAGTGAATGTGCTTAGTGATGGTGAAAAAGCCAAGGTGAAATTGGCGAAGCTTCTAACAGGTAACTTTAATTATTTGGTGATGGATGAGCCGACTAACTTTTTAGATATTCGTGCCATAGAAGCCTTAGAAGAGCTGCTTCAAGGCTACGACAGACCCTTGCTTTTCGTGACGCATGATGTGTCCTTTATCAATAATGTAGCGGATTCTTTGTTACTTATCGAGAATGAAAAGATTACTGGTTTTGAAGGTAATTTGCAGCAATATAATGAGGAAAATGAGGTTTAGACGGTCAAGTCTTAACTTTGGTGTAAATTCATTTCCTTCCCTTTATCTGCCATTTTTATGTTCAAACTCAAACGAGAAAATAAGCGGGTCTTCCCCACCATCATGGCACTTGACCGTGCTATAGATGTGGGAACGCGAACACGGAAAGCGTGTATTGTGCTCGAGGAACCTTATTCATGTAAATTGTGTTGCAATATGCGATACAATAATTTATTATATGGGTACGGAGGTTGATTGATATGGCAGTTACTAAAACAGCGAATGTAAATGTGAGAATACAAGAAAATATTAAGCAGAAGGCTGAGCAGATTCTGGAAACGATTGGAATTCCTAGAGCTACTGCTATTGACATGTTTTATCGTCAAATCATTCTTAATAAGGGTATTCCGTTTTCGCTTACTATTCCAAAGTCACTCCCTGCGCGAGACGCTATGGATGAGAAAACATTTAATGCTTTGATGTCTAAAGGTTATGATCAGGCGGTTCGTGGCGATAGTTATCCGATAGATGATGTTTTTGAAGAGCTTGAGCAGGGTCTTTAATGGATGAGTATAAGGTAAAAGTTACTCGTCAGGCGAAAGAGCATCTTGCACTTATTCGGGAATATATTGCCACTGAGTTAAAAGGGCCGATAATAGCTAAAAGAATGCTCGAGCTGTTGAAGTCGGAAATGACATCTTTACAGACAATGCCTTATCGTGTGAAGTGTATAGATGAGCAGCCGTGGGGTGAGCTTGGTTTTAGAAAAATACGCGTAAAAAATTATTACGTTTACTTTTGGGTTGATGAGAATAAAAGAGAAGTCCAAATACTTGCGGTTATTTACGCGATAAGAGATCAGGCTATGCAACTGGAACAATTGTAATGTAACGCACTGTCAAGCGAGTCCTACACCTTTTAACGATAGCCCCTCCTATCGTTAAAAGGTTTTTCGCTATCCATAGTGTGCACTCGAAAAAGGACTGACGTACTAGGAGTTCTATCAATCCACGTTGAGACGATAGTATTGATGTCAAAAGTGGATTAGCAGCTTTTGTTGCACGCTTGTATTTTGTACGCTCTCTGTTAGTTTTGTATACATTTCTTTTGAAACAGCTATTTTCACATAATTATGTGCACATGTGTTAAGAAAATGCCATGTTACGATTCGTAACGCTTGTATTCTCGTTCGTTTCTTTTCTATTCATATGTTGTTCGTTAGCATGTAATTATGCAGTGCAATTATTAATTGCATTACGAGCAAAAAAATAATCGTTAAGAACGAAAACTCATAGACAATGAAGGGAGTTATACGATGTTGTTAGGAGAGAAAATCAGAAATGCACGCGTGGAGGCGAGTTTAACTCAGGAAGAACTTGCTGAAATGATTATGGTTTCGCGTGCTGCGGTAGCGAAGTGGGAAGGTGGTCGCGGTCTGCCGGATGTTGCAAATTTGAAGGTGATTGCGGATGCACTAGGTGTTACTGTCGACTATTTGTTGGATAAAGACAATGCTATTGATTTGTCAATCATTAAGAAGCCTATTGATGTAGCGAAGTATGGTCTTAATGCAAAATTGGGTGTTCGTAAGAAAATCAAGATAAAGGAACAAATTATTCGCGATGAATATGCAGACGCTGAAATTATTATGCTCACAGTGACGAAGTTTATTCCAAATTCGTCTGAAAAGTTTATGGATAATTTTATCGGGTGGATTACTACTTTGTTCAGTGATATTCCTTTGTTTGATACCTTTGCATTCGGTAAAGCTGTAGAGAGTATTGGCAGTGCACAGTATTACTTGGTGAATAAAAAAGAAAAGCAATTTTTTGTGTTGATAACGGATGAGTATATTATTAGCAGAATGATGCGAGTAAAGTTCACTGATAAGAAGATGTGTGTTGGGGATAAGGAATTTACTCAAGTTGGTAAGTTGCGTGATAAGTAAGAACCAGTAGTTGGTTCGGAATTGGTCAGAAGAATGTGTTTTTCAGTTTTGATTTTCGCATTCTCCTGATTTTTATTTTCCGCGTTTTGTACATGCTTTTAGTGTTTTGGCATGACAGTTGATCATAAGAAATGAAATTCGATTTTTGCACACATATAAAAGCATATTCTTTGCATCTAGCTAGTTTACTGAAATTATTTGACCTATGCGTCAAAAAAGTTCATTGGCACCAAGTCATGATTTTGACCATATTGTCGAATTTTCATTATTTGTTGTTGATAATATTTTTGATGTTTCTGCCTGCATAAAAGATACGAACAACCGTCACGCTACATTTATCTTCATCTACGAGGTAAAAAGCTGTGTAGTTATCTATGGGAACCCTGCGTATTCCCATAGAATGCCACGGCTCCCACTCTACAAGCGGATGGTGCATAGGCATAGTGTTAAGAGAGCGGATAGTTTTTCTAATGCGACTCACCTGTTTTTCGGCTGTTTTAGGAACTTGCAAAGTAAAACGGATATACTCGTATAATTCGCTGAGATCAAGGAACGCTTGCGGAGAATAGATGATGTTATAAGTTGTACTCATGCACCATATTCCTTTGCAAAGAACAGATCTACTTCATCTGCACTATAAGATTTGCCAGATCTTAGAGAGTCTAAGCCTTTCTGCAATTCCTTATCCAACTCATCACGAGTGATACTGCCTAAAGCAATAGGTTTATTTACTGGCAGGCGAAGTTCAAAGGGCATGCCTTTTTGTAAAACGATTTGACTATAAAGCATTTGAATCGCAGAAGACGGTGTTATGCCAAGCTGGTTCAAAATGCTTTCAGCATTTTCTTTAAGTGTGGTGTCGATTCGTGCATATACAACATTGGTATTTGCCATGATATTCACACTCCTTTCTGTCTGTATTTTACAAATTATAGCAAGCAATTGCAAGCTAGCGAAAGCAATATATTCATTTCAGTGAGATAATCTACGTCGAGACTGTAGTATTGATGTCAAGGGCTGATTAGCCGGGTGCAGATGTGTCCTTGTGCAGCAGGGATAGGGCTATTATAAAAGTGTTGATAGCGATGAGTGAGCTTTTACTTATAACTCTCTTTTTTGAAACAATCAATTTTACAGCATAATACTAAATCAATCGGCAAGAGAGTCTAATTTATTCAATCATATGAATTAAAGATTATTAAATGGCTTTAGTTGACCAAAATTGTATGTATTGTAATGACAACGTGTTGAATATAAACTAATATTTGAGTATGATAAAATAAAAGGGAGGTACCGTATATGGCTACTACGAATTTAAATATCAGAACAGATAAGTAAATTAAAGAACAAGCTGATAAGATTTTTTCAGAACTAGGGCTTAATATGACGACAGCAATTAACATTTTTTTGCGAACAACTATTCGTGAGAACGGGATTCCTTTTTCTCTTAAATTAGAGGCTCCGAATGATACAACGATTGCTGCTATTGAGGAAGGAAGACGGATTGCGTCTGATCCTAGTGTAAAGGGTTATCGAAATATGGAAGATCTTAAGGCGGCTCTTGATTTAGGAAATTAAGAATGAAGTTCTTGTTTTGATGTTATATAGGCTGGGTTCTCGCGGTTTTTGAGCGTGTTTTGGCTGTTTGAGGGAACATGTCAACGCTCTAGGGTCGAGTTCACAGGATGTTAACGTTAAAAAGTGTACCCACTTTGCACCCAGGGTGGTAAATGATAATTTAGGGAGGCGTTTTATGTCAGCAATTAAAATTCAAAACCTCACTTTCTCATATTATGGATATGTAAAACCGATATTTGAAAATGTATCGTTTTCCTTTGATACAAACTGGAAAACGGGATTGATAGGAAGAAATGGAATTGGTAAATCAACTCTATTTAAGTTACTGTTAAATCAAGAGACTTATCAAGGTAAAATAAGCAAGGATGTTGAATTTATTAAATTTCCACCAAATATAAGCGATACTTCAAAATTAGGGATTGATTTATATAAAGAACTAATATCAGATGATGAAGAATGGAAGTTATTTAGAGAACTTAATTTGCTAAATGTAGATGAGAACCTTGTTTATAGGGAATTTAAAACTCTTTCTAAAGGGGAACAAACAAAAATCCTTTTAGCTATTTTGTTTACAAAAGAAGATGGTTTTTTACTTATTGATGAACCAACAAACCATTTAGATATGAACGGAAGAAAAATTTTAAGTGAATATCTGAAAAGTAAAAAAGGTTTTTTGCTCATTTCTCATGATAGAAATTTTTTAGATGGATGTATCAATCATGTTATTTCTATTAACAGGAATTCTATTGATGTCCAATCGGGAAATTTTACATCATGGTATGAAAATAAATTGATGAAAGACAAATTTGAAATCAGTAAAAATGAGAAATTAAGAAAAGATATTAAACGCTTAAAAGAAGCTGCAAGACAAAGTAAAATTTGGTCTGATAAGATTGAGAATACTAAAAATGGTGTAAAAGTATCAGGGATAAAACCAGACAAAGGGCGTATAGGTCATCAGTCAGCCAAGATGATGAAGAAGTCCAAGAATTTAGAACATAGACAAAATAAGGCAATAGAAGAAAAGCAGAGTTTACTAAAAGATATCGAAATAAAGGAAAGTCTATTACTGCATCCGCTACATCATCACAAAAATCCCCTAATATCGGTTAGCGAATTATCAGCCTACTATGGAGAAAGACAGATCCTAAGTAATGTAAGTTTTGAGATAAAGCAAGGCGACATAGTGGCTATATATGGGGGTAATGGTAGCGGAAAATCAACCTTGATTAAAATTTTATTAGGTATAAATCACGAGTATACAGGTGAGATAAAATTAGCAGGTAATTTAAAAATCTCGTATATTCCTCAAGACACATCTAATTTAACAGGTAGCCTAAATGAATATATTCACAAGCAAGATGTTGATGAAACATTGTGTAAAACAATTCTAAGAAAATTAGATTTTTCAAGAGAATTATTTGAAATGGATATGAAGAATTATAGTGATGGACAAAAAAAGAAAGTTTTAATTGCTGTAAGTTTCTCAAAGCCAGCTCATATATTTGTTTGGGACGAACCACTGAATTATATAGATGTAATATCAAGAATACAGATTGAGGAAATTATAAAAGAAGCAAAGCCTACACTCATATTTGTGGAACACGATAAGCGATTTGTAGAAGATATCGCTAATAAAATAATACAATTTTAAGTAAAATACAAATCCCAGTTTGTAGTGTCTTAGACTTTTATCATCATACGGCATTCCACTTGTCAGCTTCTTTCCTGCAACGAACGTTAAGGCTCTTTTCTTGATGCATGGTTATCATCAGGGTAGTCTTGACATTTCGAGAGCTAACTTTACATATGAATCAATCTTGTGCAACATGCATGTATGAGTTCACTATCGTGAGTTACTACAACAATTGTTGTATTCATTGACTTAAGTTTTGATAGTAGCTGTGCTAGTTCTTGCATATGCGCATAGTCTAATCCGCTCGTAGGTTCGTCTAACGCTAGAATTTCTCTACCTGTTGCCAGCGCGCATGCAATTGCTAATCGCTGTTTTTGCCCACCCGATAGACTCTGCGGATGACGGTGTGCCAAAAAGTCCAAATCAAATTGTCGTAATATATTCATCGCAACATCGTTCTTATTTTTGCTGCGCTTAGGCAAACTAATTAAAACTTCATCTAAAACGCTTTCTGTAAACAGCTGGTTGCCTGTATTTTGCATCACCATAAAACATAATTTTTTACGTGCTCGATTACTTAAAACGCGATCCTCGTATTTAAAAATACCTTTGCAGCTTTTTTCTAAACCGCAAAAACAATTGAGAAAACTGGTTTTGCCAGCTCCATTTTTCCTACAATTGCTGTAATTTGATTACGCGCAATAGCAAGCGATTCAATATTGACTATTTTCTTCTTTACACCATGATACGCAAAGTTGAAATTTTTTAATGCGATTATCTGATCGTCTTGTGTGACAGATGGCATTTTATTAATTTGTATGGGTGATTTCATAAGTCGTGTTCTCAGTCCCATTTTTTGCAAATCTATGTCGTTAAGAGCATCTTTTTGTTCGTCTTTAATATCTTTAACGATCTCACCTTGTTGCATAACCACTAGGCGATCCATAATATCCCAAAGATAAGCTATTCGATGCTCAGCTACAACAATTGTTCTTCCTTGTTCTTTCCAATGCAAAATCAACTTTTTAAGCATCAACGTTGAGTCATAATCTAAATTTGCTGAAGGTTCATCTAACAAAATTATGTTTAATCCTGCTACTTCAATTGACGCACAAGCTATTTTTTGCTTTTCGCCGTCAGATAGATGAAAAATATTGCGATCCATCAAATTTTCCATGTGCAAATCAGCAACTGTTGTATCAATACGCTGATAAATATCAGATTTTGGTAGTCCTTGATTTTCACACGCAAACGCTAGTTCACTCGTTGTATCAACATTATAAAATTGTGACTTAGGATTTTGAAAAACCGTGCCTACAACATTTGCTAAATCATATAATTCATTATTTTTAAAAGATCGACCGTTTAATAATATATAGCCTTTTACATTTCCTTGATAGAAGCGTGGAATTAAACCATTTATCAGCCGTAACAGCGTTGTTTTACCACAACCCGAAGGTCCGGTTATAAAATTAATTCGCCATCTTCAATGCGTAAATTAATATCATTTAATTCACTTGAATGCTGTTTATTGTCATTTGTGTTAGCTTCATTGCTTGTATGCTGGTCATCTTCAGTTCCATAATGGAAATAAACATGCCTAAATTCGATCATACGATTACTCCTAAGCTACACAACAACCAAAAACATATGACCGACAAAGAAATGAGTAATAAAAACCAATCTTGTATTCGAAAACCAATTTGGCAAATATTAGTTCGCTTGATAGGGGAGCCTAATCCTCTAATTAACGCTGCTGCCGATAGTTCTTCGCCAATACGTACACTCGAACTAATCATAGGAATTAATTGGTACTCTAATATTTTTCCAATACCAACTGCTCCTATATGAATTTCACGCATATTCATAGCGCGACAAATTGATTTCCATTCTGTTGCAATCGTTGGAAACATTCTAAACATAACTGACATTGGCACAATAATGGCTCGTGGCATATGTATTTTTTCCATTGCTGCAATAAATTCACTCACCGAAGTCGTAGCTATAACATAATTGCCCATTGCAACTGTTGCTACAAAGCGCGTAAGAATATATCCGCACATTAAAGCGATAGGTTTTATCGTACTAGGCAAATATGGCATCACCAAAAGACAGACATAACCTATTATGAGCATGATACTTGCATGCCAAAATTTTTCCCATTGTTGTTCTATCAAAAGCAGCACAAAAGGAATGATAGATAATACAAAACTTATATCTTTCATGCGTGCGCCACCCACGCCGCCCATTACGAATATTGCTAATAGCAAAACAAGGACTATTTTTACGCGTGGATCTAGAAAACTGCGTTTGTTCTTTTGCGTTGCTAGAGATGAATATGCCATTAAACAAGACCAGCTTTTTCAAAATGCTTTTTCAAAACTTTCTGACCAAACAGGCCGCCTAAAATACCGCAGATAAAGCATACAATTAGCAGAACGAACGCCATCCAATTTGGTAGGAGCTGAGCAACAGCCTCGGCATAAGCTTTACCAAAGCTTGCACGTTGTGCAAAATATTGTTCGCGATCAAGAAACAGTGACATATAGTTGCCATACATCCACAGGCTAAAAAATCCATATGTCAAAACAGCTTTTTTAGCACTGGCATAGTTGCCACTTTTGAACACAATTTCTGCAATCAAACCAGCAATCGCACTTGTTAACAACGACCACATTCCCATGCCCGTGAGCACCATCAATAGACCCATCATGATTGCCATGATAAAAATCATTCCTGGCTTTTTAACTTTGGTCAAAAAGAGCATAAAAGGAATACCGCCTATAATTGGCACTAATACCGCAAGGAGCGGCAAAAAGACGGGTACTATCCCAAGCATTGATATTACACATACAATAACACAATAAATGGCTCCAAATATACCAATGTTTATCAGGTCATGACCACTTAATTTAGTTGCGCGTTCCATAACAAATTCCTCCTTTTTCTATCATGTGCGTTCTACACGCGCTCAAACTAATACGAAAACTCCTCTGCTGCACACGTTTTATCAATAAGATTTTGATAAGTAGGGCTTATCTGGATAAGCTCGGCATGTGTACCGCATGCTTCAACGTGACCATCTTTTAACACAACTATTCGATCAACATTTTCAATTGACTTCATGCGGTGAGAAATAATAATCACAGTTTTATTTTTTACCAATTCGGTAAGCGATTGTTGAATTTTAATCTCGTTGTCAACGTCTAAACTTGAAGCAATCTCATCAAGAATAAGAATTGGTGCGTTTTTCAAAAACGCGCGCGCTATTGATATACGCTGACGCTCGCCTCCAGAAAGATGCTGACCGTTTTCGCCGATAATGGTGTTGATCCCATCTGGGAGAGTGTCAATAAAGTCACAGTGTGCAAGCTGAGCTGCATGTTTTACTTCTTCATCTGTAGCATCTTCTCTACCGATGCGAATGTTTTCTAGAATGCTTGTGTTGAAGAGAGTAACATCTTGAAAAACGATAGATATATTTCGGTACAGGTTTTCAGTAGAAACTTTCCGTATATCTACGCCGCCAATACGAATGCTACCAGAATTAAAATCGTACAGACGCGCTATAAGTCGAAGCAGAGTTGTTTTTCCGCAGCCTGACTGCCCAACAAGTGCGCAAACTGTTCCATGCGGCACAGTAAAACTTACGTCGTTTAGCACAGGAGTAGTGTCATCGTAAGAAAAGCTGAGCTTGTTTATCTCTATATCAAAATTAGCAAATTGAGTAGCGCGTTTATCTGTAGCTTGTGTATCTGTAGTGTGTACGTCTGTAGCAGCTTCCGTCTGCACATCTAATACCTTTGCGTCGCGAATTTCACGAATACGCTTCACAGCCGAATTGATATAGAAAACTTCCATAAGGAATTCCATATTCGAGTCCACAAATTCTTTGAGCTTCATGGAAGCAAGCACGTAGCCTAGCATATATAGCACAGAAATTTCGCCAGTTTGCATAAGAAAAATGCCACCGATAATCGTGAATGCCAACGAAAAATGCGAGAAAATATCGGCAAATATCAGCAAGAACCCAGCGTTGCGTTCGCTTTTCCAGTGGACGCGCAATGTGTCATCAAGCTTGGCATAAAGCTTTGTTTTTATAGGTTCTGCAAGATTAAAAGCGGTAATTTCTTTAGAAAGCTCAATGCGATCTTGGAAAGCTTGCGAGTTTTCGCGAAGACGCAAGTAATGTTTGTTGTACTGTTCTCGCACATAACGTTTTGACAACACAATAAGCAAAAATGACAGTAGAGTAGGCCCAATAGCGCAAATTGCCATTTTCCAGTTCCCTATGAACATTAATGCAGAAAGAAATGGTAAGAATAAACAAAACGCGAGCAGTTTCGGAACTGCGTGACTTTCTGCATGCTCAAGTGATGCTACGTCCGCCATAATACTTTGAGCGAGATCGGTAAGATCATGTTTTGCGAAGTAAGACATTTCTAGTCGCGAAAGTTTCTCTGCAATATTAAGGCGCAAATGAGCTGCTTCTTTATATGTTTCGTTATATTGTGCTTCGTATTCAAAACTCAATAGCACTGCCATTACCACCAAGGTCACAATAGAACACACAAGATAGATGGCTGTACTATGTACATGGCGTAGTAACAGATGATCTACCAACAATAGCAGCAGCATTGAAGGAACCATATTGATAACAAATACCAAAAAACTAAGTACACCCGATTTAAAAGCGCCTCGTACACCTTGATCGGTAAGAGCAAACGTATTTTTTAAAAACTTAATCATTAACAACCCTCCACTCATTAGCTTGGGTGTAAATTGTGTACAAATGTGTATATTGGCCATTTTGCGCCATAAGCTGAGCATGTGAACCGCGCTCAACAATGTGCCCGTGGTCAACAAGCAAAATCTCATCCACACCCGTAATGGACGTCAGACGATGTGCAATCATAATGACCGTTTTTCCGCGCATCAGTCGCCTAAAGGCTTTTTGCAGCTCATACTCATTATCGGGGTCAATAGAAGCAGACGCTTCGTCCATAATTACGATGGGAGAATTTTTTAAAATGGCACGAGCAATCGCAACGCGTTGAGTTTCTCCACCTGAAAGATACACGCCTTTTGTTCCAATTATGGTATTTTCTCGCTTATCTAATTTATCTAATACCGAATCAAGTCCTGCTGCAGAAATCGCAGACATTACTTCCTCGTGGCTTGCGTCATGTTTTACGCAGCTAACATTGTTATATAGTGTGTCACTAAACAACTTAGAATCTTGAAAAACAAAGGAAATTTCTTGCATGAGCGCTTCTTGAGAATATGTGTTAAGAGGTTTATTGCCAATTAAAATTTCTCCAGAACTTATGTTGTAATATGCGCACATCAGTTTAGCAATTGTAGATTTACCTGATCCAGATTTTCCTACTAGAGCATATATCTTATTTTCTGCTAAATTGAAGGACAGATTTTTCAAAACTTCTTTTTTGTCATACGAGAACGAAACGTTATGAAACTCAATGTTGTGATTTGCAAAATGATCTTCATTGCCAAAATGTATTTCTTCTTTCGACATTTGAGCATAAAGCTTCTCAAGCGAATCAACCGCATGATTACCCTGGAATGAGTACATGCCAATGTACATAACGCGCATAAATGCTGCAAACATTAATCCCGATACGAAAAACGTCATAATTAAATCGAGAGCCAAACGTTTGGGACTGCCCAAATCGTCCATGAAAAATGCCAACGGCAGTGTAAGTATTGCAATAATACCAAAGAAAAGACATTCATACACAACGTATCCTGCCTTGCAATGCTTTGAATATTGGTAAGCATATGTTGAATAATTGTGAATAAGTTTGGATAGCTTTTTCATGGAACTTACTGAAACGCCAAATATTTTGATAACAGAAATGCCACGAATATATTCGACTGTTTCTGCTGATAGATTATCGAGTGCGTCTTGGTACATTTTCATGAATTGCTTGCCGCCCATCATGCTAGCCATAATAACGCTACCGACAATAGTAAGTATTAGAATGCATAAACCTACGCGCCAGCTTATGCAAAAGCTGAATGCAATTATGAAAAATGGCATAAGGATTGCGCGCGTAGCGTCAGGAATCATGTGTGCGACAATCGTGTGAGTGAGCGCTGCATTGTCGTCAATAGTTTTACGAATAGTTCCAGATGAATGTGTGTCAAAGAATGTAAAACTTGCACGATTTAAGCCTTCAACACCGCGTTTGCGCAAAACATTTTCTAAATTGAATCCCACGTAATGAGCCATAAGACCCGACGCGCCAAGACATAAACTGCCGGTAAGTAAAAGCAGTGCAATGACGAATGCAAAATTTTGAGCGACAGGCAAGTTTTCGTCAATAATAAGCGCATGCAAAAAACAATGTATCGCATAATATCCGCAAGTAGTTAGTAGAGCTGACAAAGCTGAAACGAGTACCGCTCCAATAGCTAAACCCTTAAACTGTGGAATATAGGCAAACAGTTTACGGTATGTGTTCATGAGAGCTCCTTTGCTGGTAAAGAAGTTGAAGATGCTGGAACAGACTCTTGCATGCTGCCAAACTGATTGCTTCCATAGTCGCTGGAGCGAGCAGCGCCATGGCTGTTACCCTCATTGTTGGGTTGAGCACCATAGCTGTTATCCTCATCGATGGCGTGAGCAGGGTCCTGTTTCAAAATATTCAAGAGCAGCTGCTTAATAAGCGCCTGATTATCTTGTACAAGTTTGTGTTCGTTGAGCACATGCGCAGAAAGAATGATCGCGTTTACAAAAAACGCCATAAGTTCAAAATTCGAAGGCTTAACAGAAAGCGTTTCTGCATCAATGTTATGTGCCCTAAACGTATCAAAAGCAGTGTGTTCAAGCTGTCTATATACCTGTTCAAGCTGGGGGTTTCTCTTCTTAGCCAACAGAAGTTCCACGTAGACGGGCATAAGCGCATTGCTATCAACTGCTTTTCTGGCCATTTCATCAGCAAGAAGATCAATGCTCCATTGCTTGCCATCCTCTATAGATTTCATCATGATGGTGTTGCGGTATGCGATGCCGTCGAGCATGATGTCGTGGAGTATGTCGGTTGTATTCTTGTAGTAGTGATAAAACCCACCCTTTGATAAGCCCGTTTCTTTTACCAGGTCTTCCATGGTTGTGTTCTCAAAGCCTTGTTTGACAAAAATACGTATAGCAGCATGCTTTATTGCTTGCTTGCGTTCATCAAAACTAAGCCGCTTATTACGAGCCATGCAATTCACCTCACACCACAAGCTGGTAAAGGGTTAACGCGCCAAATAGTTGTCATGAGTCAACACGTAAAAAGTCTTCGCGCCTTGGCCACATCTAAGGGGTCGTCATCCTATCGACGGATGCGTCGATACATACAGTATAAGTTAGATAGTGTTTACTGTCAAGCTCTTGCTTGAAAGTAAACACTATTTGTCGATGCTGGTTAGAAGAGTGCCTGCTTGTGCTAATAAAATTCATAAGAAACTAGGCAATAGTTCAGCAAATCCATAAACACATACCATATTTATAGTTTGCATATATGTACCACAGTACAAAAAGTTCAATCGTTCGTGTATTTTTGGGCATCAAAAAAGACGGTATTACTACCGCCTTAATTATTTACACATAACGTATTTAGATTTCTATTTCATAGAAACTTAATCCTTGCTAAGCTCTACAAACTGGGATTTGTTGTAGTTATCTCCCATTTTCTTTAATTCCATATGTAATACACAAGCAAATACTATCTCAATAATACATGCCGCAACAGCAACCGTTGTGCCGTTTAACGCACATCCTAAAATCAAGGAAATCATCGGAATGGAAATTGCAGCAACTGTATATCCCTTTGATTTGTACAGCCATGAATACGGCAGTAAATGTGCGCCAAAGACCATAGCGTATACCATAATCATCTTTTCCGGAACCGCACTAAACACCCACATAACGATTAATAAATAAATCATTTGATTTAAGGTGAAAATGAAGCCTAATTGTCCAAGTGGATTTTGTTTTGAAAAGATATCCACCTTTATAAGTTTACCAATGAGCCAAGCCAGCGGTAATAATGGGCATGAACAGCAAAATACCAATAAATTTTTCATATCCATATTGATATCTAAAATTGACACAAGTACTATCAGAAGCCATATAATCACCGATGCCATGATAAATGGCAATCCTTTTTTCTGCTTTATGATGATATCATTCCTCAATTCATCTAAGCTCATTGATTTCTCCTTCAAATGCTAATTTATACAATCTGATATTCCACGTCGTGGCAGTGTAAAAGCACTACGGTAATCAATCCAAAACATAAGTGTTTCAAGTATCAAGGTTTGAGACTCCGCTTTAGCCTTCTGATTTTCTTCTTCCTCTCCACCGAATTCAATGATCATTGCTCCGGAATCAACGCGTATTCTGCGCCTTTCGAGACTCAGATAAGCGTAATTGTATCATGATCTATGTTTTCATGATCTATGTAAGAGAGTACATCTTCGAACTGCTCTAATGGTATCCTGGCTAATGTTTTCGGCTGATTGTTCTGTCCGAACATAAACAGAAATAATGTTTATGTAACAATCTCTTGCCATAATAGCGGGATTCATTAATATCTTTCATCTGAAATTATATGCTCTATTCCACTATGCTCCGATTTAAGATATTCTTTCATAAATGTCGGGTAAGCCTTGAACTTATCAAGCTCATCTATAGGTAACCAATGCATTGTCTCTTTAGCACCTGACTCTGTAGTACTATGGCTCGTAAAATCTCTTTTGCCCATGGGTTTCATCATGTAGTAGAATGTCAGCTCATGGAAGTCTACTCCTTTTAAGCCAGAGCTGCCGATGAATAAGTTCTCGTGTATGACAGCAAGATGATCGACCTCGTAATTAAGACCTGTCTCTTCAAATACTTCTCTCTTGACGGCTTCTTCTGATGTCTCGCCCATGTGAACCGCTCCGCCAACTGAGTAGTAATAGTCGTCCTCAGCATTTCTTGCAAATAGCACACAACCTTCCTCGACTATGATGGCTGCAGCCCTATATCTAAATGCTTTTTTATCGTTAATAAATCCACAATTATGTTCCATAGTTTACTCCTTCATTTTTTATCTAATGACTGTGACTTATGGTTCAAATGCAAACAAGTTCCCAATCTTAATTGAAAATCCAAGTGATTGATA
>QWCD01000249.1_pt1 | contig 14775 bp, 14 predicted proteins | sample 1972461 | NCBI WGS metagenome assembly QWCD01 (sample SAMN09866717, study PRJNA288562) | Human vaginal metagenome isolate term4_vaginal, whole genome shotgun... | isolation source: vagina | host: Homo sapiens | place: USA: California | reverse complement strand
ATTAACTATCTAATTAGAGCATATAATACAGATTCCTTTCAATTATATGATTTACTGCGTTAAACTTAGCAAAAAAAATATCGGCAGTCCGAAGACTGCCGATATTTATCTCTCTGCACCTTTGCTATGGTCTTTCTTATTTGACTTAAGTTTGTCCTCTGTCTTAAAGCTATTTATTTGCCCTAATATGGACTTTTTATCCTTGTCTTGACTCCTTACTTGTTCTTTTGCTTTTAATAGCTTAGAAGACAGAATACGAACATTTTTATGTTCCCTTTCATTGTTGCCAATATTAGTTTTTACTTTTCCGAAGATTTTAACAAAATCTCCTTGCTTTAAACTCTCCAAATCTTTTGTCTTATCTTCAAGGGATAAACAATTAGTATGAGTATTGTTCCTATTGTCATGTAAGTTATAATAGTTTATTTATTTTTCAGTTTTCTATACTTATCTCCACACCCTATGCCAAAAAGCATAGATCCAATTATCCATGCATATTCAGTCTTTCCTGTTTTATAAGACATGAATATTGAAGTCAAAAGTGCAATAAATGCGATAATTGTTAATATTAACCATAGGTTCTTTTTGTCCATTTTTATTTTCATTCTCTATAAAATTATATTAAATCTATCATATCTTCTTTTTTTTAAATTCTTCTATCGATTTCATACGACATATCCCAAAACATAAATCTATATATTAGAAAGTTTGTTATAATAATTGGAATCACATATCTATAAGAAGGATTACTATGAAAAATTTTTGCCTGAAGATTTACTAAAGAAAAATTTTTTTATTTTTTCCATTAGTGTAGGCTTTGAACAACCATAAACCTTTTCTTTTCCATAAATCACAGACTTTACTAGAAAAATAATATATGCTCCAAACAAATAAATTAGTAGATATAAAATTATTATATCTAGAACTTGTTTCAACATAAACATCCCTCACTTTCTTTTTATTTCTACGATTATTATAAGTTAGCAAGATGTTTAATCTCCGTTTTTATATCTATGAGGATTTTCATAAATCATAAAATATAATCTCCTTTATATTTTTATTATATACTCTTGATTCTCTTTTTACATGAGTAAATACTGCAAATTTTGCAAAAAATAATATTTCTCCGGTACTGGGACTGGGACGGAACTAAAAATTTGAAAACGTCCTATAATTAGGTGGATTTAGTGATATTAAAAAAATAGAATATCCTATTTTGAATGGTTTGGGATATGTCGGACGTTTGGAAAAGAAGAATGGGAATAATAGCAAATGAAGCTGTAAACGCTGGTATATCAACACTTATAACGAACTCATTTTCCCGTTGAGCTTAATTTGGGCTTATTTAATAAAGCTGCAATTTTTGCTTGCCGATTGGGGTAAAGGTGGCTATAAATATTTAAAGTTGTTTCAATCGATTTATGGCCTAGCCTTTCCTTAATACTTAGAGGATCAATTCCTAAATGAATGAGATAACTTGCAGGAGAATGTCTAAGATCATGAACTCGAAATCAAGAGAATTAAAAAGATGTGGTAATGAGTATGATGCTATCTATGCCCAAAAAGATAAGATTGAAAAATTATCATCTAAAGGCAGGAAAACAAAAGCTGATGGTAAACTCACCAAATCCATATCTGAAAAACTTCATAAGAAGTGGTCTCCCGAGCAAATAGCAAACACTATATGTAAAGATGTTGTCTGTTTTAAAACAATATATAATTGGATTTACTTAGGAATGATAGAGTTTGATGTTTCAAAGCTAAGAAGAAAAGGGAAATCAATAGAAAAAAACCAAAAGAAGTCAAAAAAAGGAATACCTTTGGTCATTGGGAATTAGATACAGTTGTGTCATCTAGAGGTAAAAGAAAAACTAGATTTTATATAGCCTTACCTATGGCAGATCGAAGCAAAAATTCGATGTTAGGAGCCATTGATAAACTAATTCAAGCTTTACCATTAGAAGCTTTAAAGACGTTCACATCTGATAGAGGCAAAGAATTTTCTTGTTATGAAGACGTTGAAAAAAGCGGTATAAATTTGTACTTTGCTGATGCGTATTCAGCATGGCAAAGAGGAAGCAATGAAAATTCTAATGGTTTATTGAGAGAGTATTATCCTAAGAAGACAGACCTATCTAAAATATCGGTTAATGAGCTAATAAAAAACTTAATGGAGCTTAATACTAGACCTAGAAAATGTCTAGGGTATCAAACTCCATTTGAAATGTTTATGCACGAACTGAGTTTGGTTTAAGTGTCGCAATATTATTTGTAATTCATCTGTAAAAAAATGTGTAGCTAGCAAGTAATTATGATAAAATGAAGTTAGTAGGGCAATATTCCTTTTTTCTGTGTGGAGACAATACATGAAGGAGGGATTGTCCTTTTTAATGTGTTCATTATTAGTCAAAATTTTAATGAAGTACACAATATTGACGTATAGAGTTACGTGTAAGCAATAAAAAATGAAGAAGTAGTTATTTTATTATTTTGATCGGATTAAACTTCTTAGTATTAGGTATGGATTCAATCAAGGAGTTATGGATGAATAAATTAAAAAAACTATGGGAAAAGCAGAGGCTATTAATTAAATTAATAATAATGAGCTTAACTTTAGTTGTGTTAACTTTACTTATTATGTATGGAACCATGATTAGTATGACTAAAAATCGTGTTATTCATGATTATGGAGAGCAAATTTTAAATATAGGACATGAGGTAGCTGCTGATCCAAGAGTTATTGAAGCAGTAGAATCTGGTCATACTTCAAGTGAAATTCAAAATTATGCTAGTAAAGAAGAAGAGAGGTTTCAACTTGATTATTTAGTTATTATTCTAAAAAATAGTACTAGGCTTACTCATCCGAATAAAGAATTAATAGGAGGACATTTTCAGGGAGAAAATGATCAGAATCGAGCGCTTGATCAAGGAGAATCTTATTATCATACAGGAAATGGCCCTTTAGGACGTTCATTACGTGGGTTTGTTCCTATCTATAATAAGCAAAATGAAGTAATTGGTGCCATTTCTTTAGGCATTATGTCTCCTAATTTAAAACGATTTATTGATCGAACGAATCACTCATTAGCGGTATCTTTAGTTTTTTCACTTTTGATCGGCTCTTTTTTGTCTTTCTTACTGGCTGTTTCTTTAAAAAAACAAATGCTAGGAATGGAGCCCCAAGAAATTGCTAAGGTCCTAGAAGAACGAAATGCGATGTTTCGAAAAACGCGTGATCCTATTATCTTAGTAGATACAAAAGGATATATTGAATACATGAATGAAACGGCTCAAGCCGTGTGGCCATTCGCAAATGGAAAATGTATTGATGAGATTTTGAAAAAGATCAATATTCATCAAGTCGATCAGTTACAACTTGTAGAATCACGAGTAGTTTATCGTTCTTATGTGGCGTCATTAACCGCTGTTAAAAACGGGAAACAACTTAGAGGGTATTTGATTATTTTAAGAGATACAAGCGAATTAAAAACGTTAGTTCAACAATTAGATAATTCTGAATATTTCGCTAAACAACTTGCTGAACAAAATCACGAATTTATGAACAAACTCCATGTGATATATGGCTTAGCTGATTTTGAACGAATCGAAGAATTGAAGCGTTATCTTGAACAATTAAGTCAAACAGAATTTTGTTTAAATCAAATTATGCCATTGTTGATCAATAATTCCGTTTTAGCTGGACACTTGTTGATACATCAGGCTAATCGCTTAATTTATGAAGAAATTTCTGTGGAAACGGAAGTCCCTGAGCCAACGAATTATCAAGAAACGAGTTCTTGGTTAGAAGAGATGCATTTCTTTGAAGATTGGTATCAAGAGAAACGATCGAAAACTTCACGTGCATCTTTGTCATTAGATTATCAAGAAGGTGAATTAATTACAGATATTTGGTTGGATGGATTAGATGAATTACAAATTGAATCAGCTGAATCTTCTTTTGTTAATCGCAGGTATTGGCAAGAAGATCAAGTAATTGAGCCAACTGTACATTTACGGTTAAATATTAAGTATGGAGGATAAAATGACTTATCGTGTGTTATTAGTTGAAGATGACAAAATGGTTCAAGCGATTAATCGAGACTATGTCAATCGTTCTGGCAAATTTCATGTTGAAAAGATTGTTTCCAGCTATGAAGCTGCAGAACGCGTTTTGCATAAGGAGTCGTTTGATTTAGTGTTAATAGATGATGATTTAGGAGCAGGGAAGAGGCAAGGGAGAGATCTGTTTGATAAGATTCAGCAATTGCAACCTGGATGTCAAATAATTATGTTAACTGCTCAAGATTCAGTGGAAGTGATCAAAGAGGGATTACGGTGTGGTGTTCATGATTATATTCTTAAGCCATTCAGTTATGAGCGTTTGTATTCAAGTTTGGAGTCTTTGGATAGAAAATTATTACTTCTTTTTCGAGATCAGAAGCTAAACCAGCAAGATCTTGACCTAATTTATCTGTCTAATTCTCGTTTCCATTCTTTTAGTGAAGATAGCGATTGGAAAAAAATATTGATTGAAGGACCACTTGAGAAAGGAATAACTTCTGCGACATTAGAAAAAGTTTTAGAAGCAATTAATCAATTTTCAGGAGCTTTTACCATCATAGAGTTAGTGAATAAAATACATATTTCACATGTGACGGTAAGAAAATATATTCATTTTCTTATACAGAAAAAATATTTAAAAACTTATCAAGAATATGGTCATGCGGGGCGACCAGTAATTTATTATTCAATAAGATGAATGGTTAACAGATATATGAGTTAATAGCTCATCCATTAAGCATATTCTTAGGGGAAAGGGAGCATTGTTTTGTGCATATAAGATTATTGTCGTTTTTTTACGGATATGAGGGAGAATAATCCTCACATTTAGAAGAGGAGCTTTTGTTAATTAGATAAAGAATGAAATTTGATTTACGATGAATTGTTCAATAAAAGACAATATATTGACTTTTTATGGGCTTAAATTGATTTTTAGTGTTGTGATAAATTTTATATTTAACAACACTTTTTTTTATTTTCAGTAGAAATTGTAGGGCTTTTCAATAAAAATTGACATATGTTTAATTGATATAAATTATTTAAAAAAGTTTATTTAAGTTAAATAAAGTAGAACGATACTTTGTTAACATGTACACTATGTTTAGTTATTGATCCGGATAAATAATGAATGACAAGGAGAGGTTTTATATGTCAATTGGTAAAATATTAATATCAACTTTTACTAATATGAATTTTATTAGTGCGATTGCATCAACAATTGGTATTATTCTTATTGGTTATATTTGTCGGCGAAAGGGTATTTTTAATGAATATGCATCTAAAGTGCTATCTAAAACAGTATTGAAATTAGCTATTCCATGTTTAGCTTTTAATGCATTTATGAAAGATTTAAATACTGCTCAATTGAATCAAAGTATGAGTGTTCTTGTTTGGGGCTTCCTTGTGTATATTTTATTTATCTTGTTCACTCGAGTGAGCTATAGAAAATTTCAAGGTGATAGGCAATTAGTTTTAAGAATGCTTACTATTTTTGGGTCAACTACTTTTTTTGGTATTCCTATTGTTTCTGCTGTGTATGGATCAGATGGGATAATTTATGCTAATATCTTTAATATTGGCTATCGTGTTTTTCTTTATTCTTATTGCTATATTATGATGAGTGGTTTGAAATTTAAGAAAGAAAACTTAAAACAAATTTTCTTGAATCCGACAATTTTATTTACAATTGCAGGGTTGTTAATTTGGATATTCCAAAGCTACTTACCAACGATAACGGTTGAAGTTGTGAATAAAACAGGGAAAGCAATTGTTCGTCAAGCTCCAATTTTGAGAACGGATCTTGTTTTACCTCCACTCTACAAAATAATGGGTTACTTAGGAGGACTGTCTTCACCGTTAGCTTGGCTATCAATTGGAGCAACGCTTGGTGCAGCTAAAATTGATGAAGCTGTTACAGACCGCCATGTGTGGTATTATTCATTTAATAAAATGTTACTAGTTCCAGTAATTAGTTTGGTGATTGCGATAATTTTATCAAGTATCGGTGTGATGCCAATGGATTATGCTGCGATTGGAACAACAGTAGTAATGATGGCAACCCCGCCAGCAGCGGTGGCTGTTTCTTATGCGATAGGTTTTGATAAAGAAAATAAATTGGCTTCTAATTGTTCATTTATAGGAACATTGGTTTCTACTATTGCGATTCCATTATGGTTAGTAGTCATTCAAGTGTTACAAACAGTTGGTATAATTTAATAAAGGAGTGAATGAAAATGACATTAAAAATTGCATGTTATGGTGTCCGTTCTAATGAGAAAGATATATTTGAGTCAAAAAATAAATATGGATATGAGTTGACTTTAATTAAGGAGTTATTAACTGAAAAGAATATTGAAACAGCTAAGGGTCATGATGCTGTTTTACTTCGTGGCAATTGTGTCGCTAATCGAAGAAATCTTGAAAAGTTGAAAGAATGGGGAATTAATCTTATTTTTACACGAACAGTAGGCGTTGACCACATCGACTTAAAAGCAATTAAAGACTTGAATCAAGTGGTGGCACGTGTACCTGGCTACTCCCCTAATGCGATTGCTGAATTAGCTGTAACGATGGCGATGAATTTGTTGCGTAATGTTCCTTATACTACTGAACGTACAGCACATCATTATGATTTCCGTGTACTCCCCCGGATGTTTAGTAGAGAAATTCGCAATTGCACAGTGGGCATTATAGGGTGTGGGAGAATTGGTGTGACGGAAGCACGATTATATCAAGGATTAGGCGCACGTGTGATTGGCTATGATATTTATCAATCGGATAATGCCAAATCAGTTGTTGAATTCAAAGATACGCTTGATGAGCTTTTGGCTGAAGCAGATGTTGTTAGTTTACATGTTGCTTATATTAAAGGGGAAAATGATCGCATGATTAATGCTGATTTCATTTCTAAAATGAAAAAAGATGCCATATTGATTAATACCGCACGAGGTGAAATTCAAGATAATCAAGCAATTATTGATGCACTGAAAGCAGATAAATTATATGGGTTTGGAACAGATGTTTTACCTAATGAAAGACCAATCTTTTTCAAAACATTTGATCAATTGGATGCTATTCCAGATCAAACAGTTCGTGAATTAATTGCACTTTATCCTCGCGTTTTGATTACGCCACATGTGGGATCAAATACAGATGAAGCGGTTAAAAACATGGTTGAAACGTCAATGGATAATTTCCATGAATATTTACAAACGGGTGCAGTGACTAATCGGGTACAGTAAGAATAGAGGCTTACGAAAATAAACTGAAATCTATGAATGTATCGAAAAGTGATAGTAAGACAAGAGCGTAGTGGTTTTTATTTAAGACGCTTAAGCGGATATCTTGTTGAAGTGTTGGTGAATGTAGAAAAACACCAACACTTTTTTATTCGAAAAGGTTCATAAAAAGAGAGAACAAGTTAAAATTGATAATGGTTATGCAATAGATAACTGATGTGAAGATAGTAAACAGTAATCGAAATGAAAATAAAAACGTATCGTAGAAAGAAGATATAATAATTGAAAAAGGAAAATGCTGCATTATAAAATATGAGCAGATTGCTTTTATATAGAATCAAGAAAGATAGATAAAATAAAGATATTATTTTAACCCAAATACAGTAGGAAGAGCGTACGCTAATCCTAACATAATGAAACAAGCGGATATGACACCAAAAGCAATAGGCAATAGAGCCTTTTTAGGAGGAAGACCCAAAAAAGCAGCAATCATTGCGCCAGTCCAAGCCCCTGTTCCTGGAAGAGGGATAGCAACGAACAAAAAGAGTCCAAGGCGTACGGAATGTGGATATTTTTTTAAGAGGGCAGTGCCTTGAGCACGTCCTTTTTTGATCATTTTTTTGGCAAGAAACTGGAAAGGACCTTTCAAAGCACAATGGTCGAGTACTCTCTCCACGAGCAGAATAATGAATGGAATAGGGATCATATTCGCTATAACAGTCAGTACGGCAGCTTGTTGCCAAGGAACGCCAAGTAGGCTAGCGGCAATGAGCCCCCCTCTTAATTCTAATAGTGGAAATAAAGATAAGATAAATATGATGAGTGGAGCAGTGAAGTAATGTTGAAAAAAAGTAACAATAAGCTGAATCATAGGGTTCTCCTTAAGACATATTAAAAAAGAAATATAACAATCGTCCTTTTATTGTCTAGTATTGACGAATAAAAGTAAAGTGTAAGACAAATAGGTTGAGAAGAGAAACGCATGGATAGGATTTTAAAAATTAAATCTATTTCTTAATGAATAGGTTAGTGTGATTGAGGTTATTAGGTCTAAGAGAAAGAAAAGTATAATTGATTGATCATTTGAGCGTAGGATTGTAGTGTGCGCGGTCACCACCGATAAATTTGGGGTGCGTGCGCGCAGCGTTAACAAAAGCCTTCCCTAACCAATGATGGGCGAGCCTAATGGGGACAGCGACTGATTTAAGATGCATGCCAATCAGTGTGTTACCAATATCTAATCCAGCATCTGCTTGAATGGTTTCGATGGCAACAGGATCAGCTAATCGTCGATAAGCACCTGTTGCAAAGGCACCACCAGCTTTAGGAAAAGGGACAACATTGACTGGTTCTGATAATGGATGTATTTGATGGGAAACAATTAAAGCCGGTTAAGGTGTTCACAACATTGTGCTGCTACATTAATTTTGGATTGGAGAAAAGTTCGATAAAAAGTATCAAAAACAACTTGCCCCCAGTTCTTCAGAAGAATGAGTGCCAATGCAATCTCCCATTATTTCACTGGTAGAGCAGCCAATAACGACAAGTTGGCCCGCTTGTAAGTGTGAGTTCTTGGGCGATAAGTTGAGCTTGCTTTGAAATATTTTCCATAAAAACATGACCTACTTTCTATAAAATGTTTCTTGAGAAGATGTTGGTTTCATTATAGAAAAAAGTAAATGAATCAGCAAGCAAAGGTTAGATAATAGAAAGTGAAAAAAGCTGCAGTATAGAGTCTTTACACAGATGTTGCAGACATACTATGATTGAACGATGAGAAAACGTGATAGCGTATGAAGATTATCTAAAGAATATAAGTTATAATATACGTAAGTTATGTGCTGAAAAGAAGGTTACTTTGTCATTATGGTATCTGCTCTTGTATTGGGAAGCCAAAATGGTTTTGTCATTGGAGCGATTACAGCTTTAGTGTCGAATATTTTCGCTTATGGGGTTTCTTCCTTCTTCTTTGATTTGGCCCATGGACTGTCGAATGTGTTCTTCTTGGGGATTTTTGCCCCGTCATGGATACAAACCATTCGTCGTTTCAAAGAAAAGTACGGCTTATTTCCAGAGATCTCGTAAAAGGAGTTATTGAAACAAGTCTATCTTACAAGATGTAGAAACTTAAAAGGCGTATCTTCCGCTTGGGAGATACGCCTTTTTGAGTGGGAAAGAGTTGTTTTAATAGCTGAGGAGTGGCTTAGTCTTCTTGACCAGAAGGGAGAGTCTCTTCTTCTAAGGACCCTTCTTGTTTTGCTGGGAGAAGGGCGGCTTCATTGGAGACTTGGTCGATGACAATATCTTCTTGATCGTTCAAGGCAAAGTGGACGTGATGAAGATCAGGATTTTGTAAGAAAGCATCGGCCACTTGGTTTTCGATCTGGTCTTGAAGGACGCGACGGAGAGGACGGGCCCCGAGCTTGGCATCGTAGCCAAGAGTAACGAGCCGGTCTTTGACCTCGTCAGTGACTGTTACGCGAATCGCTTGAGGGAGAAGCATGGTGTTCATCGCTTCTAACATCAAGTCGACAATTTGAATGAGTTCTTTTTTGGTTAGGGCTTGGAATTCCACGATAGCGTCGAAACGATTGAGGAATTCAGCCTTGAAGAAGTCCTTGAGGTGACGCAGGACGGAAGTTTGCTTGCCTTGCTTGCTGGCGGCAAAGCCAACGCTTGCTTCCACGCCGGCTGTTCCGGCATTCGAAGTCATGATAATCAAGGTGTCTTTGAAGGAAACGGTGCGTCCTTGAGCGTCGGTCAATCGCCCATCTTCCATTACTTGAAGGAAGAGGTTCAGGACGTCGGGGTGGGCTTTTTCGATTTCATCTAATAGGATGAGGGAGTAAGGTTGCCGCCGAACTTGCTCACTTAACTGTCCAGCTTCTTCATAGCCGACATATCCAGGAGGGGCGCCGATGAGTTTGGCCACGCTGTGTTTCTCCATGTATTCTGACATGTCGAAGCGGATCATGGCGTCTTGGCTGCCGAAGAGGATACGGGCGAGTTGCCGGGCGAGTTCGGTTTTCCCAACTCCTGTTGGCCCGACGAAGAGGAAGGATCCGATCGGACGGTTGACTTGGTTAAAGCCCACACGGTTTCTCCGGATAGCAGCACTAATGGCGCTGACTGCTTCTTTTTGCCCGATCACGTGAGCATTGAGCTGTTCTTCGAGATGGATGAGTTGGTCTTGCTCCTGGGCTTGAAGTTGTCCAACAGGAATACCTGTTTTGGCTTCGACGAGTTTTTGAATATCTTCAACCGTTACGGTAGGTGTCGTTTCGGAGACGGCTTGGTTATTATCGCGCATCTCCTTGTAGTGCTTGAGTTGGTCCCGATAGTAGGCGGCTTTTTCGTAGTCTTCTGCTTCGGTGGCCATGGTTTTAAGCCGATCGAGTTCTTCGATTTGTTGATTGAGAGTCTCACTATCGAGGAAAGGAATGGTGAGGTTCTTCTTAGAACCGGCTTCATCGAGAAGGTCGATGGCCTTGTCAGGCAGTTGACGGTCTTGAATGTAGCGGTTGGAGAGGGTCACCGTTGCCTTGAGAGCTTCTGGTGAGAACTTCACCTGGTGGAAGCTTTCGTATTGAGGGGCGATCCCTTGGATGATGGCGAAGGACTCTTCAATACTTGGTTCTTTGACTGTAATCGGTTGAAGACGACGGGCGAGGGCGCTGTCCTTCTCAATCTTTCGGTATTCGTTAAGTGTGGTGGCCCCTACTAATTGGAGTTCTCCACGAGCGAGGGCAGGTTTGAGAATATTGCCGGCGTCCATAGAGGAATTCTCTGCACTTCCTGCACCGACGATTTCATGAATTTCATCAATGAAGAGAATGATCTGAGGATTTTGGGTAAGTTCTTGGATCAATTGGTGCATTTTTTCTTCGAATTGGCCACGAACGCCAGTCCCTTGTACGAGAGAAACGACGTCTAACTGGATCACTTCTTTGTGTTGAAGTTTGACTGGGACTTCTTTTTGGATAATTTTTTGAGCGAGGCCTTCCACTACGGCAGTTTTTCCGACTCCAGCTTCTCCGATGAGAACGGGATTATTTTTGGTGCGTCGATTGAGAATCTCAATCAAACGTTGGATTTCTTTATCTCGTCCAATGATAGGGTCATACTTGCCGTTCCTGGCGAGTTCTGTCATATTGGTTCCGAATTGTGCTAAGAGCCCTTGAGATTGGGACTGTCCCTGTTCGGAAAAATGAGGAGACTCTTGGGAAGAGAGGACTTGTTCTTCTTGGACATGGCGGAAGAGATCGCCGAGTTGGTCCCAGTAAGAAGGTCTATTGCCTTCTGGTGTACTTGTTATAGCGGATGGGCCATGGATCATTTCTGCATAACATTTTTGACAGAGGTTAATGGCTTGTCGTTGACCGTTAATATTGGCGTACATGTGGATCGCCGCTTGCCTTTTTTTACAACGTTGGCATAGCATAAGTAATCACGCTCCTTTTTTTAAGCATAGGAATCTTGGATGAGATCCTATTTGACACCTCTAGTATACATTGACCTTATTTGACTTTCAAGCCATTTGTTAGGAAAGTTTGGGTCTCTTGTGAAAATTTTGCTTGTGACAAAATCACTAAGATAGGTTGATAGAATGGGATTTTTGAAGAATTAAAATGGATAATATTTGCTTTAAAGAGTTGTCAGGTCAAGGAATTAATGGTAAATTATTCTTGTAACGGTTTCCTTGATAACTTAATCGCATGAATCCGTCGCGCTTAGCATTTTATACATTTTATATATAAAGGAGAAGAAGAATATGAAATCTTTAGAATTTAACGTTATTGCAGAAACGGGTATCCACGCGCGTCCAGCAACTTTGTTGGTTCAAACCGCAAGCAAATTTAAATCAAATATTAACTTAGAATATAAAGGTAAATCTGTAAACCTTAAATCTATTATGGGAGTTATGTCCTTAGGGGTTGGCCAAGGGGCTGATGTTGTCATTTCTGCAGAAGGTGAAGACGAAGAAGAAGCAATGGCAGCTATTCAAGAAACCATGAAAAATGAAGGGTTGTCAGAATAATATGAATAAAATTACAGGTATTGCTGCTAGTGATGGGTATGCCATTGCTAGAGCTTTCCTCCTTGAACAACCGGATCTTACTTTTGAAGAAACCAAGTCTGATCAACCAGAAGTAGAAGTCGATCGATTAAACAAGGCTTTAGAGGAAAGTCGTGAAGAAATCACTAAAATTCGTGAGATCGCTAAAGGACGTTTATCTGCTGAAGAAGCAGAGGTCTTCAATGCGCATCTCCAAATGCTAGATGATCCTGAAATGATCAGCGCTTATCAACAGAAGATTAATGATGAAGGCTTAAACGCTCAAGCTGCTGTTCGTCAAACCGCTGACTTCTTCATTACGATTTTCAAATCTATGGAAGACAATCCTTATATGCAAGAGCGGGCAGCTGACGTCAAAGATGTGACGGATCGTCTCATTGCTCACTTAATAGGTGCAAAAGTGCCTAACCTCAGCTTAATTGATGAAGACTCTGTGGTGGTCGCTTATGACTTAACACCTTCTGACACTGCTCAATTGAACCACTTTGTAAAAGGTTTTGTCACCAATATCGGTGGGCGGACTTCGCACTCTGCTATTATGGCACGGAGTTTAGAAGTAGCTGCTGTTGTTGGAACCTCTGAAGCTGTTGAAAAAGTGAAGGATGGCCAAACGATTATCGTTGATGGGTTTGAAGGAGAAGTGATCATTGATCCTGATCAAGCAACTATTGAAGCTTATCAACAAAAGGCAGAAGCCTTTGAAAAACAAAAAGCAGAATGGGAAAAACTCAAAGAAGCGAAAACCCTCACCAAAGATGGAAAGCATTTTGATATTGCTGCTAATATCGGGTCTCCTAAAGATTTAGAAGGGGTACATGCGAATGGGGCAGAAGCTGTCGGCTTATATCGGACAGAGTTCCTCTACATGGATAGCGATCACTTCCCAACTGAAGAGGAACAATTCGAAGCTTATAAGGAAGTTTTGGAATCTTTAGATGGCAAGAATGTTGTGATTCGGACCATGGATATCGGTGGGGACAAGAAGCTCCCTTATCTTCCATTAGAAGAAGAAATGAATCCCTTCTTGGGTTATCGGGCGATTCGGATTTGTTTGCATCAAACCGACATGTTCCGTACTCAATTACGGGCCTTATTAAGAGCTTCTGTTTATGGCTCCTTAAGCATTATGTTCCCAATGATTGCCACTTTGGAAGAATTCCGTCAAGCCAAAGCCATCTACTTGGAAGAGCGCGAAGCCTTAATTAAGGATGGCGTGGCTGTTTCTGATGATATTCAAGTAGGGATGATGATTGAAATCCCTGCAGCGGCTGTTTTAGCGGATCAATTCGCTAAGGAAGTGGATTTCTTCAGTATTGGAACCAACGACTTGATCCAATACAGTATGGCTGCTGACCGGATGAATAATACGGTTTCCTATCTCTACCAACCTTACAACCCAGCTGTGATTCGTTTGATTAAATTCGTGATTGAATCTAGCCACAAGTATGGGAAATGGACTGGTATGTGTGGGGAAGTCGCAGGGGATCAAACGGCTATTCCATTACTTGTCGGAATGGGCTTAGATGAATTCTCGATGAGTGCTACCTCCATCTTGAAATCACGGGCTTTAATGGCTAAATTAGACAGCAAAGAATGTCAAGGATTAGTCAAACAAGCTGTGGAAGAAAAGACCACTTCCCAAGAAGTTCAAGAATTAGTTGAAAATTATGTGAATGGATTAGACTAATCCTTCATTTTGAAAGAAAAGACCACCTCTAAGTGAAATTGCTTAGAGGTGTTTTTTTGTCTCCTCGATTAGCTGATGAGATAGTGTTAACCTGTTCTTTTATTAGTATAATAGTCAAAAAGCAATAACAAAAATTTGCCCTTGCTTAGGGAGAGAAGTGGCATTTCATAGAAAGAGGAGAGAAAGGTATGGAAAATTATGTGAATGCCATCAAAAGACATCCTTGGCCAATTATATTGGGGGTATAGTTTATTGATGTCAGTCATTTTGTATGTTGCAGAAGAAGAACTGGTGTATCAAGGCCTGGAGGAATTTAGATTGCCTAGAAATTCTTTCGGAATGGTTCAAACAATGACCTATGAATGGACCATAGTATTTAGCTTTATAGTTGTTAACATGGGGGTTTGTTTTGTGGCTGGGTTATCGCTAAGGTGATGAATTTGGAAATTCCTTTTAAGGGAAGCTTGCGAGCTGCTTTGATGGTTTATATCACGCGTTTTATTTATGATGTTTTAACTCTTTTACTCTTATATTTTGGAATGGATGGTTTAAGTGGACATTCTCCCGTACATACACTCATTAATTACTATAATCCGGTGAATCTCGTGTATTACTTTTTAATTGGGGATTTCTTGAAGACAGTCTTTAATAAAAAGTCGATGTATGGAATCGTAGGGTTCGCATTAGTTTTTCAATCTTTATTGGGCCTATTT
>QWCD01027889.1_pt1 | contig 14908 bp, 9 predicted proteins | sample 1972461 | NCBI WGS metagenome assembly QWCD01 (sample SAMN09866717, study PRJNA288562) | Human vaginal metagenome isolate term4_vaginal, whole genome shotgun... | isolation source: vagina | host: Homo sapiens | place: USA: California | reverse complement strand
ATTATCTTTAGCGTCCTTACCCTTAACCTTCTTTAAAGCATTTTTATTTGCATCAAGAGCTTGGCTGTAAGTTGTTAAATCTGTTTCCTTCATATTGAATGGATCAAATTTAACTCTTGTTTGCGTCGTAGGTGCTTCAACAATGAACTCTTTTTCGGCAGCAGGAGTTGGAGTTGGCGGCTGAGGATTTGGAGTTGGAGTCTTTGGCTTCTGCTTAAGGAATTGCCACGCGGCGATAGTGGTGGTTGAACCATCTGCCCATTTGATTGTTGCGTCGCCCGTCTTAGAATCAACCGTAACAGGAGCTTTATTGCTATTCTTAGTTTTAGCCTCATCGTATGGCGTAATACCAGTGTTGGCTGTATCAAAAGCAGATACTATATTGCTTACTTCAGTATCAGAAAGCTTTGTAAGATTCTCAACCTCAATCGCATCAGGCACAACGTACGGCGCCCAATCTGAGATCTTTGGCCCTTGGAATACCAAATCTTCAGCAGGAATAGTAAGTTTTGAATCGTCCTCGTACGTAACTTCTACGGAACCATCTTCATTAACTTTGAAGTCATACTGATTATTGGTTTGCTTCACATGCTTCAAGAACTCGTTTGGAGATGAACCACCATTAGCATCAATAATCGCTTGACGAATTTTAGTTTTTTCATCAGAAGTAAGATTCTTCAAATTCACTACAGGCGTGCGCTCAGGCATGACTGGCTTGTACTTATCTTTATCAGTCTCGTCTTTAGAAACAAGCAAGCTAGCTGGCATAGTGCGAGTCGTCTTATCTTTAAAGGTGATAGTTGCAGAGCCGTCCTTATTCACAACAACACCATTATCAGCAACTAATTCTTTGAAGTACTTGGTGTTTTCATTCGCTTTTGTGATTTTTTCTTTAATTGCTTTCTGTTCCGCATCCTGCAAATTAGAAGGATCCTTAACCTTCGTAACCTCTGGATACACAAGCTTCAAATGGTCCGCAATCTTTGGAGTATTGTGCTTTTGACCAACAGCATAGTGCCAGTTACCAGCAAAACGATACACGCCAGCAGCAAAACGAAGCGGATTCTCATCGCGCTTCTGCCAAGCATCATCCGTCATCTCGCCAACGTAAGTCATGTCATAGAAGCGCTGACCTGCCGACTCCCAGTCTACAAAAATGCCCTGTAAGCCGTCGGTTTCCTTCTGATAATCACCCCACTGACCCTCAGTATTTCCAGCGTTATCGTAACTTCCGCCATTAAGACCAAGCAGCTGCTTCCACCCCTTATTTGCAAGCACATTTTGCTCATCAAAGTAGAAGTTGGAGATGCTTTTCCACTGCTTTGGAGTAGGATATGTTTTCTTAGACACAACGCCGTAGCCGTTTGTATCTGTAAACGTAAACTGCGAAGAGCCAGTTGGCACAAACGGCTGATTTCCGCGCTGATTTGTTAGTTTTTCAACGCGCGTATACGTAATATTTTGAACGTTCTTCAAGCCTTTTGGAACGCCATACCACCACATTGGGCGGAATCGCCAATCGTCAGCTGCGCCGTCTTTTTTGGCACAATTAGAAAGATAATGAACGCGAACAAACTTTCCAAGCGGGTCTTTACCTTCATCCTTGCCCGCCTGAGCATGCTCAAGAGTATCGTAATAATCCACTTCTATGTGGAAACGAGCTTCTGTATAACTTGCGTCTGTTTTATAACCGTAATAAATGTTGTTGCCAGTGCCGTCTACATAACCATCAGCATAGGCAGGTGAGGAAACGAATACCCCCCCCCCCAAGCACCATTGCACCAGCTAGCATTGCAGCGCAAACACTCTTTGAAAGAACTGGCTGAGAATCAGCCCCAACACCAGAATAAACGCCAGAATAGTGCTTAACTACACGAATCTTCTTAGACATACTCTTACTCCATTATCTTACTCTTTGGATTAATGCGCCAACCAGACCGCAAAATCCATATAACTATGCAAGGCATATTTTACTAATTGTTTTATACAATTTAAGATTAATTCGTATGATGAATTTTATGTGATTAACGCACTTTGTACCAAATTTGACCTAAAACACGTACAAAAAGCGGAAAGACTCGCACGGAAAATAAAAGCGACTAGCCACAAAAACATGCAACTAGTCGCAAAAGCGCTATTAGAGCTAAATATTACTCCGACTTAGCGGATGCGCCATCAGCCTCACTCTTAGAAGCATCAGCTTTAGCTTCTGGCAAATCATCCCACCTGCCAACAAACTTCTTGTAAGCGTCTTGGTCAATAACAACGTCTAACTCGCCAATCCAAGTGAACGGATCATTCGCTCTGCAAAAACCGTTCTTAAAGAAGTAAAGGCCTTCATCCATGCTAAGCGAATAAGTTCCGCCCATGTTGAACCACTTTAAGCCAAGCTCCTTAGTGTGCAAAATCAAATTCCAAATACACGTATAGCCTGGAGCAACCTTTCCATGCATGGTCTGCGTTGCGCCGTAAATGTACCACAAAGTGTCTTTGTACGGGAACGAAAGCATGCTTGCAACTGGCTCGCCCTCGTACTCGCAAGTGCAAATCTCAATCTGCGGGAATGCAGCAAGCAAGCGCTCAAAGTATTCAAATGGCCTATATTTAATGCCATGCCTGTTTGCCATAATCTTTGTAAGCTCGTAGAAGGTTTGCAAGTCTTCTTCCGACCTACTCCAGCGAGTTACAACACCAGCCTTAATGCCAGCACGAATATGCCTTCTTGTAAGCGTGCTAAAACCAGCCATAAGCTCTTCTTCGGTTTTGCCCTCAACATTAAGCATAATCTCGTGAAGCGGGTTGGAATAAGACTTAGGGTGGAATCCCTGGCCTCTAAACGTGTAGCCAGCAGCCCTGTACTTTTCTATAAGAGCCTCGTCGGTTTGAACGCAAGGGTCCATTCTAAGCAAAAATGCGTTGTACTTTTCAAAAAGTGGCTTTGCTTCGTTGATTAGCTTTTTAGTGGTTTCAACGTCGTAAAAGTCGCAAACTGGGCCTCTAGGAGCGTAAAACAGCGTTTTATCGTCTACAGCCTTAATGCCAAGAATAGACACTGCAGCAGTAATCTTGCCGTTTTCTTCCAGATAAACGTATTCGCTAGACCAGTTGTTTTTAACCTTTGCCCATGCCATGTCTTGCATTGCATTAGTGTACGGAGAATTTTTTACAAAGTCCTCGTATTCCTTAACTTTAGCAGAATCATTTTTATCTAGTATTGGCATTTGCACTCCTTTTTTAGCTCAATACACGATTTTAGCGCGACTACCGTTTAAGATATTTGCTTTAGCGTTTTACAAGGTGATTTGTCACCAACAGATTGTGTCTTGCTGCTAAAAGCTTGCGATTTGCGACCAGCGACTTGCGAGTAGAAGCTTGCGACCAGCGACTTGCGACCAGCAACTAACGACTTGCAACTAGCGACTTGCGATTAGCCACCAAGCAACCAAGCCGCCAAGCCGCCAGCCGCCAGCCGCAGCAACCCACAACTTGCGATTAGCGCGTAAGCTTTCTGTGCAAGCGATGCGGACGAGCAGCTTCCTCACCAAGGCGTGCAATCTTGTTTTCTTCGTACGCCTGGAAGTTGCCTTCAAACCAGTACCAATTTGCAGGATTCTCGTCTGTGCCTTCCCAAGCAAGAATATGCGTTGCAACGCGGTCTAAGAACCAGCGATCGTGGCTCACCACTACAGCACATCCTGGGAAGTCAAGCAAAGCGTTCTCTAAGCTTTCAAGAGTTTCAACATCTAAATCGTTAGTAGGCTCATCAAGCAGAAGCAAGTTGCCGCCCTGCTTAAGAGTCAAAGCCAAATTCAAGCGGTTACGCTCGCCGCCAGAAAGCACGCCCGTAAGCTTTTGCTGATCCGAACCCTTAAAACCAAAGCTTGCAACGTATGCGCGAGTAGGAATCTCAACGCCTGCAACCTCAATAAAATCAAGGCCTCCCGAAACAGCTTCCCACAAATTCTTATTTGGATCCAAGCCTGCGCGATTCTGATCTACGTACGAAATCTTTACAGTGTCTCCAACAGTAAGCTCGCCGCCAGAAAGTGGCTCCAAGCCCACAATCGTCTTGAAAAGCGTAGACTTACCAACGCCATTCGGACCAATCACGCCAACAATGCCGTTACGAGGCAACGTAAACGACAAATCGTCGATTAGCACGCGATCGCCAAAAGCCTTGTGAATATGCTTCGCTTCCAAAACTTGCGATCCCAAGCGCGGACCTGCTGGAATTTGAATCTCCGAAAAATCAAGCTTCTTGGAATTGCGTGCCTCTTGCTCCATTTGGTCGTAACGCTCCAAACGAGCCTTATTCTTGGCCTGGCGAGCCTTTGGCGAGCTACGCACCCAGTCAAGCTCATTCTTCAAGCGCTTAGCAAGCTTTGCATCTTTAGCGCCCTGAATCTCCATACGCTTGGCTTTGGTCTCCAAGTAAGTAGTGTAATTGCCCTTGTATGGGTAAAGCTGGCCGCGATCCACCTCGCAAATCCACTCTGCAACGTTGTCCATAAAGTAGCGATCGTGAGTTACAGCAATAACAGCGCCTTCGTACTTGTGCAAGAACTGTTCCAGCCAAAGAATTGACTCCGCATCCAAGTGGTTTGTAGGCTCATCAAGCAACAGCAAATCTGGAGCTTCAAGCAAAAGCTTGCAAAGTGCCACGCGTCGCCTTTCGCCACCTGAGCACACAGAAACAGGCGAATCTGGGTCTGGGCATTGCAAAGCATCCATTGCCTGCTCAAGCTGAGAATCCAAATCCCAACCGTTAGCCGCATCAATCTCCGTTTGCAGCTTGCCCATTTCTTCCATCAATGCATCAAAGTCGGCATCTGGATTTGCCATCTCTTCGCCGATTTTGTTGAATCGATCAACCTTTTGAGCAATCTCACCAAAAGCCATCTTAATGTTTTCGCCAACGGTTTTAGTCTCATCCAGCGGCGGCTCCTGTTGCAAAATGCCAACGGTGTAGCCTGGAGTAATCGAAGCTTCGCCGTTAGAAACATTCTCCAAACCAGCCATAATCTTTAGCAACGTTGATTTACCCATGCCGTTAGGGCCAACAACGCCAATTTTTGCGCCCGGCAAGAAGCTTAAGGTAACGTCGTCTAGAATTACGCGATCTCCGTAAGACTTGCGTGCCTTAATCATTTGGTAAATAAATTCAGCCAAAGTAATACCTTTCTTAAAATTGTTAAACCGCTATTTTAGTTGCAATTTTGATTGCCATTAAGCGCCGTTAGTTGCCATTTTCTACATTAATCGCAGCTGAACGCCATTAAACCGCCGCCGCTTTCTGCGCTCGATCCGAAGAATCGCCAGCAGCATCCGCTCCATCTTCTGGAGGAATCTGACACATCCATTCGCCAACAATGCCAATAATCATGTCTATAATGCACACGATTCCCGCAATAACACATTCGCGAATAACGTTGGAATAAAGCGGAATATCCGCATGCGGCCAGCAAACAAAAATCTGACCTGCATACCAGCCCGTTAAAATAGCACCAGCCATTCCAAGCGATTTTGCAAGCATTAGCGCCGAAACAGCCATTTGCATGTTAAAAGGCTTGCGCTCTTTTGGCTTAGAAGTAGCGTATTGATGCGTTTGCCAAGCAAGAACAAACGTGACTATTCCGCCGATTATCATAACAGCCAAAACAATCCACGGAGCTCCCGAAAGCGATATTGCGCTAGATTCTGTAATCGAGACCAAAAACGCGCCGAATACAAATCCAAACAATAGTCCAAGCGCAAAATACCACCAAGGCGTACGGTAAGCTTTCATCAGCACTCCCCAATAATCCAGCGCTCAGAATAAACGCCAACTTGCGAAGCATCTTGCAAAAGCGCAAGTTTGTAAGAGACTGGCTCGCCATCAATTGCAGCGTCTGGCTCAACTTGCATCCACGGCTCCAATTGCGCAGCACTTAAGTGCAAAGGATTGCTTGAATCCATTGACTTTGTAGACGCGCTATCTAAGCCGTATTCTCTTGTTCCAACAATATTTAAGCGCAAATCTAAAGAGCTGGCAGAATCGGCAGAATCGCCATCAATTTGATCGCGTTGCATTTGCTCGATTCTTTGCGCAAATTCCTGATTGCTCATTGTTGTAGACGCCACTACAACCGCGCAAAAATCTTCACCGTTTGCATTGCTTGCCTGGTAAAGCGCCGAAACGCCTTCGACTTGAGTTACGCTATGCGAATCTTTATACTCAAGTCCGCTTAACACGTTTAGCATTGCGCGTATTGTTGAATCGCTCTTTTTGCCTTGCATAGAAACCACTGCGGTTGTTTGCATTGGGCTATTTAGGGCATTTGTAGTATTTGCGATATTTGAGTTATAGGAAGACTCGTGCGATTCTTGCACTTCTGCGGTTGCTTGCGACTTTTGCGCTTCAGCATCCGCTGCAGCACCAGCCTTAGAAGCATTAGAATCCGAATCCTTATCGCTCTTCTCTAAACTCGCACCTGCAACATTCCTCTTTAAGCTTTCTGGAATCTCTACAGGAGGGATTGGCGAATCTGGGCGATCCGCATTAGAAAGCCACAAATCGCGCTCTGGCGCCTTACGAATCTTAGAGAAGATTTGCTCAAGTTCCTTCTCGTTAAGAGTCTCCTTAACAAGAAGCTTGCTAACAAGCTCATCCAAAATATCGCGATTATTGTTAATAATCTGCCAAGCCTCGGTATGAGCCGTTTCAATAAGCTTATGAACTTCTTCGTCAATCACTTCCGCAGTCTTATTAGAGAACTTACGCGATTGCAAAGAATCCAAAGAACCAGAAGAATCCTGATCTGCATCCATCCACTTTACAGCGCCAAGCTTAGACGAGAAGCCATATTCAACAACCATCTTGCGAGCGATTGCTGTAGCCTTTTCAATGTCGTTAGAAGCGCCAGTAGTTGGATCGTGGAACACAACCTCTTCCGCAGTACGGCCGCCCATAGCATACGCCATTTGATCGAGAAGCTGGTTTCGAGACTGAGAATAGCGGTCGCTAGTTGGCATAACCGCCGTGTATCCAAGAGCGCGGCCGCGAGGCAAAATCGTAACCTTAGTAACAGGATCCGTGTGATGCAAGGCCGCAGCAACAAGCGCGTGTCCACCTTCGTGATAAGCCGTGTTACGCAACTCATCCAAAGCCATGCCCTTAGACTTCTTTCTAGGGCCAGCCTGAACGCGGTCAATTGCCTCATCAATAGCGCGATTGTCAATAAGCTGAGCGCCAGAACGAGCGCAAAGCAAAGCTGCTTCATTAAGCACATTAGCCAAATCCGCGCCCGTAAATCCAGGAGTTCTAACAGCAACCATGTGAAGATCTACGTCTGGAACAAAAGGCTTGCCTTTAGCGTGAACCTTAAGAATCGCCTCTCGGCCTTCCAAATCTGGAGCTTCCACAGCCACTTGGCGATCAAATCGGCCTGGTCGCAAAAGCGCAGAATCAAGCACATCTGGTCGGTTTGTAGCGGCAATAATAATCAAATTAGTGTCGTTATCGAAGCCGTCCATCTCTACAAGCAGCTGATTAAGAGTTTGCTCGCGCTCATCGTGGCCGCCAGTCATGCCACTTCCGCGGCGGCGTCCAACAGCGTCAATCTCGTCAATAAAGATGATTGCTGGAGCGTTCTTTTTAGCCTCATCAAACAGCTCGCGCACGCGAGACGCGCCAAGACCAACGAACATCTCAACAAAGTCCGAACCAGCCATGGCGTAGAACGGCACGCCAGCTTCGCCTGCAATTGCACGCGCAAGAAGAGTTTTACCAGTTCCTGGAGGGCCATAAAGCAGCACGCCACGCGGAATGCGCGCGCCCAAAGCCTTGTAGCGAGAAGGATCTTTAAGGAATTCCTTAATCTCCTCAACTTCTTCTACTGCAGACTGCTCGCCTGCAACATCCGCAAACTTAGTTTTAGGAGTCTGACCTTCCAAAAGCTTTCCACGGCCGCGGCCGCCACCCATGCCAAGCATTCCGCCGCCTGCGCTTGCCATTCTGCCAAACATAAACCAAACAAGTCCAAGCAGAATCAAAATCGGCAGCATAGACGTAATCAAGTACGAGAAAAAGCTAGAAGTTTGTATGCTAACAGTCCAACCGTTTGCTGGCTTAGCCTTTTGAATCTTTTGCACAACTGTCTTGCTTTGAGCAATCGTGTAGTAGAACTGAACGTCTTTTCCGTAATCGTGCTTTTGCTTATCTCGCTTATCTGACTTAACGTACTTATTGTTTAGAGTAAGCTTAACAAGCTGCTTATTGTCTATAACCTCAACGTAATTTGCACTACGATTATCGAGCAACTCTAATCCGTCTTGAGTGTCGATTGTTTGCGAACCATTATGCACAAACAATTGGAATGCAGCTACAGAAAGCAAAACTAAAATAACAATCCAAGTCCAAGGCGACTTAAAGAATTTACGATTGGAATCGGAATTATTGCCATCCTTTGGATTGGCGTTATTCTTATTGCCATTATTCTTATTACGATTCTTGTTCTTATTCTTATTTGAATTGTTTCCAAAATTAGGAGGCAGGAACGGATTGTTGCCGTTTCCTCCCATAGGACTTTTCATAGGTCCACCCATAGGTCCGCGAGGCGACATTGGAGAAGCGCCCATACAATCAGACTCCTTTCAGGATTCTAACTAACAACACTCGTCTAAACACGTAATCACTAATCGCAAGCAACCAAAGCGTAATCGCTGTAATCGCTGTAATTAATCGCTTGAATTAATCCCTTTAATTAATCCCTAAATAAATAGCATGTAATCAATCAAGATTACTCAATTGCAACCATCTAATCAAGACCGCTAATAAAGAACCAATCAAGACTCATATACAGAAGGCTTAAGAACCGCAATAGAATTAAGATTTCTGTACTTTTCGTCGTAGTCCATGCCAAAACCGACTACAAACGCGTCTGGAATCTCAAAACCAGTGTACGCAATATCTACTTCCACTTCTCGGCGAGCTGGCTTTGTTAAAAGCGCAAACACCTTTACACTTGCAGCTCCCCTGCCCTTAAGCTCCCTAACAAGCCAGTCCAAAGTCTTGCCAGAATCAACAATATCTTCTACAATCAGCACATCTCGACCGCGAACATCTGTAGTTAAGTCCTCGCGAACCGTAATCTGGCCGCTGGTCTTAGTACCACTGCCGTAGCTAGAAAGACTCATAAAGTCCATCGGCGCGTTAAGACTAAGCTCCTGCGAGAAAACAGCAAGCGTGTTCACAGCGCCTTTAAGCACTGCAACAAGCAAAATATCGCGGTTTTCGTAGTCTTTGCTAACTTGAGCAGCAACCTCGCGAATGCGCTTCATAAGCTCTTCGTGGCTGATTAATTCGTAATCAATATCATCTCTTATATCTGCAACTTGCATGCTAACTATAATTGCATAAGAGAATGACGGACATGTTACAACTTACACATTAGGATTTAGACTATAAGCATGGTGTACTCATCTTGTTGGCGCAAAGGAATCGGCCAAGTAAAACGTTGCTTTAATAACATAGGGTTAAACGTGCAAGACCCGCAATTCTTGCAACACGGCGAACACGCAACTTTACCATCCGCTCCTATTGTGTTGGTCGCATGCTCTGGCGGTCGAGATTCGCTTGCACTAACGTCGCTTGCATCAAAAGTGTGCGCAAGCAGAGGGATTCAATGCGGTGCAATAATCGTAAATCATAATCTTCAAAAAGACTCCAGCAAAGTGGCGCTTAATGCTGCTAAAACTGTTGCAAAACTTGGAGTAGACGAGTCACTCGTATTTGTTAAATCTGTGCAAGTTAAAGATAACGAAAAGGGAGAAGAAAGCGCAGCTAGGGATGCTAGATACGCTGCGATTATTGAAGTTGCAAAAGACTTGCGCGCGTCGGCGGTTCTTTTAGCACACACAGCAAACGACCAGGCAGAAACGGTTTTAATGGGATTGCGCGATTCTGCTGGCTTGGAGGCCGTGGCTGGAATGAAAGACGTTACAGTTAGGGAGAATGTGCTATTTGCTCGGCCGCTAATTAATCTTACGCGACTTGAAACCACGCAGATTTGCAAGGATTTGGGCGTTGAATGGTGGGACGATCCAACAAACGGCGATTCATCGCCAATCGATGTTGAGCTGCCAAAAGCCTACCCGCTGCGCTCTAGAATCAGGCATACGCTTATGCCGTATATTTCGCGATTTTTTGAATCAGATATGACTTTGCTGCTTGCAAAAGGAGCGAAATTTGCTCAAGACGACCTAGACTACATAAACTCGCAAGTAAATCTTGTAGAAAAAGAGGCGATTGTAAAAGAGGATTGCAAAGTCAAAATCAAACTTGCGACTCTAGAAAATAGCCACATCTCGATTAGGCGGCGAATCGTAGCTCGCGCGCTAAGTGCTGCTGGAATACGCTTTTCGTCAAATCATATAGAATCAATCGACGAGTTAATAACAAACTGGCATGGTCAAAAGCCGATTTCGCTTCCAGGAGGATATGAAGCAAGCAGAAAATCGCATACTATAACGATTTACGCACGCGCGCTTTGACCGAGCTTGAAGGCAGGTCGTCGCGCGCGCGATATTTCCGCTTTTTGTACGTGATTTAGGTCAAAAATGGTACAAAATGCGGAAGTTTTTCCGCCAAGTGAAGTAGAGATTCGAGATTTTTCGCACTGAATGAGATGAACCTCAGCATGAAATGGTGATTCATCGAATGAAGAAGAAAAATCGAGAATCTCGGCGATGAAAGATACGCAATTGTTCTAGATATTCAGAAGGTTTGATGTATTTCTCTACGAGCAATAAATAGCGCCATCCCAAAACCTAAAACCTTAGAATATTAACGTTCATAAACTATCCGTAAAAGTGCGCGTCACTTGCGAGGAGAGAAATACTCAAACCTCGCGCAACAACAAGCAAAGACGCGATCAACTAAAGATTAGTCAGCTCCGCCATCATCTTATTAACGCCAACATAAGTGTAGTTAACATCTCCAGGAGGATTAACAACAACCGCAAAAGTTAGCGCGCCTCCCGACTTTCTAGAAACGTTGCCAACCATAGACGAAACATCACCCAAAAATCCAGTTTTAACACGCATCAATCCAGCTGCCGACTTATCAACAAGACGCTTTCTAGCAGAAGTACACCAAACGCCTGGCAAAGCCAATCCTTCTGCTGCAGCAGCACCAAGCCCCGCCTTAAGATTTTGCGCTTGAACTTGAATCAAAGTAACCGCGCGAACAGCGGATTTAGGCGAAAGTCCCGAGCAATCCGACATGTGCAATCCGTTTATATCAATACCTAAATCACGCAAAACATCTTGCACAGCCAAAGTTGCACCCTTTGGAGAATTTGGCTTGCGCATTGCGAGCGCAGTTAAACGCCCGAACTCTTCTGCAAGGGAATTGTCGGAATGCCTTAGCATATACGCCATTATCTCGCTTAGCGGAGCAGAACAAACGCGCGCAATCGGGCTAAAATCGGCGGAAATAAGCGATTTTTTGTAGCTAACATGCATGGAGTCTGCGCCAGAAATTTTAGCCGCCTTAGTGATTTTTGCAGAATCACCCTTCCATTCGCGAACGTCAATGCCAGACTTTTGCAGCAAATTTGCAAAAATCAAACCCGTACTAACAGCAGGATGCCTGTCTAAAAGCGGATAATCGTCGGTATCGTCCGCGTCGTTTCCGTACGAAACCCACGCCGCAAAATCGCGATTACGCCCCTCATCCACTGCAACAGACGAAGTTGGAGCGTAGAATCTGCCTTCTTCGTCGTTCTCGTTAATAAGCTCAGGATATCTTTTTGCACCAAACAGCGAATCGTCAACAGCAAACTGAACAATCTTAACGCCCCGCTTTTTAAGAGCGGCAGCCGTTTTATTTGCAAGAGTTTCTAAGCCAGCTCTACCGTTTACGTGATTCGGGTCGCTTTGCCCAGCCCCAAGCAGCATGTCTCCGCCGCCGCGCAAAACAATTCGCGCAGCACTTCCACTCTCGTCGCAGCTTGCATAAACCAGCGTGTCTAGCGTTGAAGCCATATCTAAAGTATGCGAGGCAGCTAGAGCTGTAAGCGTTTTCATTGTAGACGCTGGTTGCAAAGCAAGATCTTCGTTTTTTGCAGCAATAATCTTCCCGTTTGCATCCGCTATAACAGCCGCCGCATTTGGCCCAAGCGCGGGATTTTCAAGGAATGTTTGCAAGACCTTTTCCGCAGCATCTTTGTCAACTGGCTTGTTTTTATCTAATTGCTTTATTAAAGACGCGTAATGCGCTATTTTCTTAGGTTTTGGACTGCTTAGCTCTTGCAAAGATTTATTGTTTTTAATTGCCATTCGCGACTGAATAAAATCGCGATTTTGCAAAAGATCTTTGCTATCAAACAGAATATAGCCGCACATTAAAGAGACAACGCTTGCAGCTGCGATTAAGCACACAACAGCGCGATTACGTGACTTTGGCGGCTTTTGCGCGCCTAAGCTAGACGTAAATCCAGCTTTTTCTCTTGATTCTTTAGACGTAAAAGCATCTTCTGGAATCTCGATTATATTATCTGGATTCTTAACGTTTTCATCGTCTTGCATGCGCACGCCGCCTGTTTTACCGATTAATTGCAACTCTGTATAACTATACAAGCCATGTAGACTATATAAGAACTACATAAGAATTATATAAGAACTACATAAAGTCTACATAAGCTATACGCTTGCACACATAAATCGCAGATCTTACGTGCGCATTAATACTCAAGCAGTAATCGAGGTAAATCTGCGCAAGTTTTCTACAATGCGAATCATGCGCTTATCCATTACTTTGCCGCCAATAATTACGCCAACAGCCAGCACAACAAATCCGTTTACTACAAACAGAATGCATGCAATCCACAAAAGATTCGTGTTAATAACCACAAACGCAATAACTGCAGCAATAGATGGAATCATGCAAACTACAGAAAGAAGCGAAAAGCCGATAGCTGCAAAACTTCGCCCGCCAGCACTTCCTTGCGGCCTAGAGAATGGCTTTTCGATTGACGCTACAGGGTACATTGCAATGCACGAAGAAATTAAGCCAATGCCTATGGTAGCAAAAGCTACTCCGATTGGAGAAAGAGTTTGGAACATAACTGCATTCATATTTTGCTTAACATTTGCTACGAAGAAAAGGAAAACGTAAACCCCTATTCCAAGAATTGCAAAGTACACAGCGCAAATCACGGACCAAACTATTGCGTGCGCTAAACGATCGTGCAAACCTTTTACGCCAATAATCGCATGCATAGTAAAAGCTGTTCCATCGTATGCAATATTGTTTCCAACAACCATGCCCATAATCATCGCAGCATATATCATCCATCCAGAAACGCCTATGTCCTGTGCTATAGAACCAAATCCTTTAGCGTTAAAACTAGTTCCTCCTGCAACTACCAGCATAAAAAGCGGCGCAATAAGCAAAAATAGTTGACGCATATCTCTTCTCATAACGCTAATAATTCGCGCAATAATCGCACCAACTGTGTTGTCTGGAACTGCTGCAAACAAGCCGATTCCCTTAGTTTTAACAACTGTTTTTTGCTCACCACGAAGCAACTTCGGCTCTAATTTTGCACAAAATACAGAGATTGCAAAGCAAGCAGCAATCGTTACAACGCAAATAAGGAAGCGAATAACAAGCGCAAGCCAATTGCCATTAATGGCGTCAAGAGGCAAAGCCATAGCCGCACTTAACGGCGTAAAAGCGGAAACAGCGCAGAAACTTGAGCCAAGCACAATTCCGCTTGGATTTTTGTTACCAATATTCACAGTGGCAACAAAAATCATGTACGCTACGAAAATAGCAAAGTAAAAAATGTTTCTTGAATGCTTGTTTATTAAAATAGTATCCAAAAGCTCAATAAGCATTTTGCTTAAAGACACGATTGTTGCAACATAAAGCGGAGCCGCGATTACGCTTACTAAAACTGGCACAATTCCAAAGTTTCGGTACGCTAAAGACCATAAAGCAAGCGCGATTGTGCAGCTTACTGAAAGCGCTCCAAAAAGAGAGCCAAGAAGCATGCCAGCTTGCTGCTTTACGTAAGGAATGCCGTAAAGCGCAAAACTACGCGATTTTAGTGTTGTGTCGCTGCCAAACATAAACACGTTTATAAACAGCGTAAAAATTGACACAATCGACGCAACCATTATTGGAGCCAATTGGAATTCCTGCCAATTTTTAGTATCTGCAAGCATTCCTGGATTAATGTACTTGCCAGTTTCCCAGCCCGCAAAACCAAGAGCGCATATAAGCGCAAGTCCAAAAACAATTGCTATAGCAAAGCCAATTTTTTGCCAAATTGACTTTCGCATAACAGAAAAAGTAAGCGCCCAGCGAAGGCGAACCATGGTAAAAATCATAGACATTACGGTTCTCCTTTTTAAGCGTTGAAATTGGTGGAAGATGCAGGATCGTTATCAGATTTACCGCCATTAAGCCAGTCGATGCGTGCAGCAGCGTGACGTCCGCCAACAAGCTCCATAAAGCGATCTTCAAGATTCTTGCCTTGAGCAACTTCTTCAAGAGAGCCAGCAGCCGCAACATGACCTTCGTTAATGATTGCCACGTGCGAGCACATTTTTTCAACCAATTCCATAACGTGCGAAGAAATAATCACCGTTCCGCCAGTAGAAACATACTCGGCAAGAATATCCTTCAAATTTGCGCTAGAAACAGGGTCCACTGCCTCAAAAGGCTCATCAAGCACAAGCACGCGCGGGCTATGAATCATAGCTGTTGCAAGGCAAATCTTCTTAGTCATACCAGTTGAATAGTCAGAAACCATAGTGTTTGCAGCTTCTGTTAAATCGAATGCAGAAAGCAGGTCGTTTGCACGCTTTACGGATTCCGCGCGGCTCATATCGCGAAGCATGCCAGCGTATGTTAAAAGCT
>QWCD01000244.1_pt1 | contig 14925 bp, 13 predicted proteins | sample 1972461 | NCBI WGS metagenome assembly QWCD01 (sample SAMN09866717, study PRJNA288562) | Human vaginal metagenome isolate term4_vaginal, whole genome shotgun... | isolation source: vagina | host: Homo sapiens | place: USA: California | reverse complement strand
ATCGATTATGGCTCTCCAAAAATTCAAATTGCCTTCAAACTTTCTAAGGAAAATAATATTGATTTGATTATGATTGGAGCGACTGGCTTAAACGCTGTTGAACGCTTATTTATCGGGTCCGTTTCTGAATACGTCATTCGAAACGCTAACTGTGATGTGTTAGTGGTTCGTACCAATCTTGAGAATATAGAAGAGGACGACTAATTCCCCTTCTTACCACAACAAAAAGCACAAGACATTCCTTAAATTAAGAATGTCTTGTGCTTTTTTTGGATGATCATTATTTAATATTTAAAATTCGTTTTTCTTATGCTTACCTTAAATCATCATAAAGGCATAAGCTGCTAATGCGCCGCCTATCATAGGTCCTACCACAGGAATCCAAGCATATTCCCAATGTGAACTTCCTTTATGGTCTATTGGAAGGAAGGCATGAACGAGACGTGGCCCTAAATCTCGCACTGGATTAATCGCATACCCTGTCGTTCCACCTAATGAGACCCCAATGCTGATAATCAAGGCTCCTACCACAGCGGTCCCTAACCCTGGCGCCATGGTTGTTTTGGTAAAGGAAAGAATACCAAAGACTAAGACAAACGTTCCGATAGCTTCACTCAAAAGATTATTCCAGTCAGAAGGAATAGCTGGGCCTGTGCTAAAGGTACCTAGAATGGTTTCCCCATCTTCCGTCACTTGATAATGTTCATAGTAATGGAAGTAAACCAAAACTTGCCCCACTATCGCGCCTGCCATTTGTGCCAATATATAAGGGAGAACGAGATTCCACTTTAGAGATCCTTGAATAGCAAAAGCCAAAGTCACTGCCGGATTCAGATGGGCTCCACTGAGATAGCCAGAAGCAAAAGCTGCTACCATCACCGCTAATCCCCAACCTATATTGATTGCTAACCAGCCAGCATCCTTTCCTTTGCTATCTTTTAAGCTAACATTAGCCACTACCCCATTTCCTAATAAAATCAAAAGCGCCGTTCCTAAAAATTCCCCTAGTACTGCTTGTTCCATTTTATTCCTCCTTAACTTTTTGCCTTCAAATCAGACAAGTCATTCTCTCGTAATGTTTTTTCGAGTGCCTCTCTTTGAGCTTCTTCTTCTTCTGGGGTCCATTGGAAATAAGTAGCCATCGTCTTCAAGACAGGAGCTTTCAAGTCCTCTAATTTTTCTCGTTTAAAGAGTATATAGTTGGTCCGACGTAAGAAGTAGTCCACAGGTGTGAGCACCATTTCTTGTTCAAGCGCATAATAGAGCATCAAACTCTCTGCAAGCGTCATGCCTTCAATAGCTTCTACCTTCCCAGCTAATGCATAAAGCTGAGTCACATTGGATCCATAATAAGAAGCTAAGTAATAGGCTTCCTCCTTGTCTAACCCTCGATTTACCCCAATTTGCGTATAAGATTCAAATTCTGCTTCAATATTAGCTGGGTTAATCTCCCCACCAGAAACAGGGTAAGTTTTGGAATTAATCAAGTGGAAGTGGCGATTCTCATTTTTCTCTAACAAATCGATAATTTCCTTCATGGCTCCTTCTGCCATCTTCCGATAGTCCGTAATTTTACCACCGGCTAAGGTAATCAAGCCATTTTCATCCTGCTCTAAGCTACTCCCTCTCGACACTTGAGAAGGGCTGAGTTCTTGTTCAGAAAGACTCGCTTCCAAACCTGCCACCACGCGTTCGACCTGATCTCTCGTTTTTTCTTGGTGAAGATAAGCTTTTACTGCGTCGATTAATTGATTGAAACTTTCATCATTTATCTTTCCGCTATTCCCACCATTATAATCAGAAGCACTGTTTCCTGAAAGTAAAGGACGTAAGCCTGCCCAAGAACTTTCAATATCTTCTAATCTTAAGTGAACTTTAGGGAATCGCCGGTTCACCGCTCCTAAAAGGTAATCGACATCATCTTGCTCTACTCGAGGATGTTTAAAGTCTCCCTGATAATCTGTATCTGTCGTTCCAAAATAGGTCTTATTCTCACGAGGCAAGACAAAAATCATCCGGCCATCTTCATAACCGCTATCAAAATAAACCGGCTGAGAAACCTTTAATTTACTACTGTCAACAACCAAATGCACGCCCTTGGTGGGTCGCATATTAGTTTTAGCGACATCTTGACCGAGATAACGCGTTTTATCGCTCCATGGGCCAGTGGTATTAATGACATAGCGTGCTTGAATAGTAAAGGTCTCTCCTGTCAAGAGATCCTTGGCTACTACACCTTTTATCTTTTGATGATCATCATAGACATAATCAACTGCTTCCACACGACTTGCGATAAGTGCTCCATCTTGATTGGCCCGTTTAATATTTTCAATCACTAACCGAATATCGCTATTATTAAAATCGAGATACCGTCCGCCTCCTAGAAGACCTTCTGGATTTAAATCAGGCTCATATTCTAAGACTTCTTCCTTAGTCAAGAGGGTATTAGCATATTGGGTTTGAGTGACACCTGCTAAGGAATCATAGAGATCCATAGCAATCTTTAAGCGAAAGAGATTAAAAGTTGTCTCTGATTCATCATAAACTGGAAGAAGCATGGGATCTGGCTTAGGAATATGAGGAGCAATTTGTTGGACAACGGCCCGTTCTCCAACAGTATCTGCCACTACTTCTACATCGAATTGTTTCAAGTAGCGAATGCCTCCGTGAACTAATTTGGTCGACCGACTGCTGGTCCCTTCTGCAAAGTCTTGCATTTCAATTAAGCCTGTTTCTAAGCCACTTGCAGCCGCTTGTAAAGCCACACCTGCTCCCGTAATGCCTCCTCCGATAATTAAGAGGTCTAAGGTTCTCTCTTTGAGTTTATCGATGGCTTGTTGTCGTGTTTCTTTTGAGAATTTCATCATGGTCGCTTCTTTCTGTATTTTTTCCCTAATCTTGTGCTTCTTCTACTTCTGTAAATAAACGGGTGGCTTTCACCGCACGCTTCCAGCCATTGTAGAGCTGCTCTTTATGCGCATTGTTCATCGTTGGTGTGAAGGTTTGTCCAATAGAGTTTAAACCTCTTAATTCATTAACATCCTTCCAAAAACCTACCGCTAATCCCGCTAAAAAGGCAGCACCCAGAGCGGTTGTTTCAAGATTCTTTGCTCGGGCGATTTCAATTCCTAAGATATCTGCTTGGAACTGCATGAGGTAGTTATTCATCGCTGCTCCACCGTCTACTTTTAAGACATTGATCTCAATTTCCGTATCGAGTTCCATCGTATCGATAATGTCCCGTGTTTGATAAGCCAAGGATTGAAGGGTAGCCTTCACAAAATCTTCCCGTGTTGTCCCTCGAGTTAATCCAAAGACAGATCCTCTTGCCTTTGGATCCCAATGTGGAGCTCCTAATCCTGTAAAGGCAGGAACCACATAAACTTCATCGTCATTTTGAGACTTCATCGCATAATTTTCAGATTCTGGAGAAGTCTTCACTAGTCGCATACTATCTCTTAACCATTGAATAGCGCTCCCTGCTACAAAGATGGAACCTTCCAAAGCATAAGTAATCTCTCCATTGATGCCGTATCCAATTGTCGTAATTAAATTATTCTTAGACAGTTTAAATTCATGACCCATATTCATAATGATAAAGGCCCCTGTCCCGTAAGTATTCTTCACCATGCCTGGCTCTAAAGCTAATTGCCCAAAGAGCGCCGCCTGTTGGTCCCCTGCCATCCCCGCAATAGGCACCTTGGCGCCATAGAAATGGAAAGGAATAGTCTCTCCGTAAATCTCGGAATTGGACCGTACTTCTGGTAACATCGCCTTTGGAATATTCAAAATCTCAAGCAATTCATCGTCCCACTTTAATTCTTTAATATTAAAGATCATGGTTCGTGCTGCATTGGAATAATCTGTCACATGGACTGCTCCATCGGTGAGCTTCCAGACAATCCAAGTATCCATCGTTCCAAAGAGTAAATCCCCAGCTTCTGCCCGTTCTTGAGCTCCTTCCACCTGGTCTAAGATCCAGCGAATCTTGGTCCCAGAGAAATAAGGATCCACCACCAATCCTGTCTTTTGGCGAATAAGGTCTGAATAGCCTTCTCGAATCAATTGCTCAGCAATAGGTGCTGTTTGACGAGACTGCCAGACAATCGCATTATAGATCGGACGACCGGTATGTTTATCCCATACAACTGTTGTTTCCCGTTGATTGGTAATGCCTATCCCTTTGACTTGCTCGGGTTTAATCCCGCTTTCAATAAAGGCACCTGCAATGACAGATTGAACAGAATTCCAGATTTGATTGGCATTGTGTTCTACCCATCCTGCTTTCGGAAAAAGTTGATCAAATTCTTTTTGATAAGATCCTACATTTTCACCTTTGTGGTTATAGATAATGGCTCTCGTACTGGTAGTGCCCTGATCAATCGCTAAAATATATTCTTCTTTCATGGATAGACCTCCTTTATCAGATACTCTTATTTTAGTGTAAGCGGATACAAAAAGAACCTCAAAATTTTTATAAAAATAAAAATTCTTGAGGTTCTTTTTCTTCATTCACTGCCCTTTAGACTACTTGCCGTCTTAAGACAAGTAGTTAAAAAGCTTTAATAAGTAAGGTGTTTTTATGAGGAACTTATATATAGAGAGGATACGGCAAAATTTATTCTGCTAGTCCCTTTAAAAAAGCCTTCAAATCTTCCAAGTCCTTCTCAATCTTTTGATCCTTTAAATAAAAAACAGGCTTATCCACGGACTGTAAGTAATAATCACTAATCAAGACATCGTAATCATCGGAGTGATTTTCTCGATAGGCTTCTAACAGAAATTGATCCGGCTTTCTTAATTTTTGAGAGAGATAGCGCATTTGTAAGGAGCGGATGAGGGGAGGTCCTCCTAAGCAAACCCCTATTCGGTAAGTCGGAATAGGCTCTACTCGATAGTAAGCCCATAATTGGCTGAGCTGGTCTACATAATAGGTTACCTGTTTCTCCTTAAGCTCTTGGTGGAAAAGATTTTGACAGACTTCTGCTATTAAACGTTTCGCTTCTATAGGAGGCTGTCCCTTCTTATCGTAGGGACTCTCTTCTAAAAAAATCGGTCCAAAGAAATACAATCTCGCCATCAAATGGCTGCTATAAGCGAGGGGAGCTGTTTGAAGTGGGAGATTCAAGTCAGAAAGAGATTCCTTCATTCCTTTCAACACCCATTGGGTAGCTTCTGTTAAGGGACCACCATAACCCAGGAATTTTTCATTCAAGCTATCACTCAATAAACCTCTTGCCATCAAAAAAGCGATCAAGACACCGACTTCCCCCTGATCCACATTCGTTGCAAACTTCGTCAAATAATGCAAGAGACTTTGGTATAGATACCGATAGATCTCGCTGACTTCATAGGGGGCAAGAGCTCCCTTCAAAGCAGAAAAATCCCTGCTATTCGCTTGCCCTCTCCATTGACTGATATAGAGCCAAAGCGCTAGTTCCATCTTTTGTTTGGGGTGAAAGGTCCTTTGAGTGATCCCTTCAAACAGATACAGCTGATCATACATTCCTTGAGCTTGTAACAAACTCACAAGGTCTTTAGGGGCTAAAGTCTGCCGATAAAATTCAAAATAAAAATAACGAATCCAGTGTTCTGGTCCTTGAAGTTCACCATTCCACAGTTGAATTCCTAGAGGCTGAAGCGAGTGATTAAGATGTTTCAACTGGCGACTCACTGTGGCTTCACTCACCATTAATTTCTGAGCTAATTGCCATTTACTTAGTTTGGAATGCGTTAAAAACAAGCGAAGGATCTTCATTCTTATAGAATCTTGAGTGAAAGAAGCCACCACATCCTGCCATTGCAAATGAGCAGGAAGATGAAGATGGACTTTCTCCTTCTCTTCCCACATTTTTCCTTGATGATAATCATTAAACTGTTGACAATACTTCCAAAAGGTTTGAGGGCTAATCTGTAAAACCTGAAGAAGTTCCCTTCTCGCTACGCCCTCTTTCTCCTCTTTCAAATAGGCCAGCAAGTCATAGAGGCAAGCTTCATTCCGATCAAAAAGCACTTTGACTTGCATCACATGCCTCATTTCTAGCTGCTAAGCGTTTCAAATAATGACTTTCAAAATCTAACCAATCCCTCTCTTGTTCCACGCTTTCCCCATTGCGATAAAAGGCACTCTCTAAAGCAAGGGCTTGGTCTGTTTTTTGACATGCTAAGATCTCTTCCAGATAAGCTGCCGATCGACTGATGTCTCGACGGCTAAGCGCCTGAACGCCTAGCACTTGCCCCGTATAAAAATCAGAAAGGATCTGAATAAAGTCCTCCCCATCTTCTTGGTAAGAAACAAAGATCCTCCGCCCTGTCAAACGCATCTCTTCCTCAGTCAATCCTCCACATAATAAGGTCTGATCAAAAAGATAGGAAACAATAATCCGCTGACTAATCGGCCGCTTCAACTGCTGATAAAAGAGATTCTCAACGGCTATCTTGGCAGAATTTTTGGCATGATGAACCAAAGGAAGATAAATTTTCTCTCGATAAGGACCAAAAGGCACTCGAATCAAATCTCCAATCGCAAAAACTTGAGGGACACTCGTTTGCAAATAATCATCCACTTGAACTGTCCCATCCGGATAACAAGTCACCTGATCCTTTAACCAGGCACTATTTGGGACAAAATTAGTCGCTAATTGAACGGCTTTTGTCTGATAAGTGGCTTTTGACGTTTCAATCTGACAAAAAGGAGGATGAAACGACATCCGATTGACGGTTGCCCCTGTCACTATTCGGATTCCTGCCTGCTCTAAGCGGCGTTGAATTCGCTCACTCATCGGATGATCCAAATATTTAAAATTAAGGTATTCAGAAGCTTCCAGAAGGGTGACCTGTTTGCCTACTCGATGATAAACTTGACTAGCTTCTAAACCGATCTGACCAGCTCCTACCATTAGGACTTGATCTGACTGCTTTAACAGTTCCAAACTTTGGCGACTTTCTTCTAAAGAGCGAATTTTAATTAAGGAGCTATCTTCTTCAAAATCTTGCACCAAGCGTTGATTATCCTGGGATCCCGTCGCTAAAATCATCGCATCATAGGTCAAGCTTTGCACACGGCCTTGATAGAAGATCTGAAGACTTTTGTCAGCGGGTAGGATTTTAAGCGCTCGACAGTTCAAAAGGCAGGTGATATTTTGATTAGCTAGCTTTTCTTGGAGAGCATGGTCTTCTCCTTCCAAGGTCTCAAATTCGCCAATAAGGTACCGATTAAAACGTGTGGGGTGATAACCTAGGACCTGACTCTGATCCAGTAATTGGATCGTCGCTGAAGGATAACGTTTTCTCGCATAGAAAGCTGCCTCCAAGCCAGCGACAGAGGCCCCTACAATTAAGATCTTCATTCAATCTCTCCTCTTCTCTAAAAAAAGCAAGATCTCCTTTCAGAAACCTTGCTTTTTTCAAAATCGATTACATTTTATTAAGCGTTAATATGTCCTAGACGAACCGTATCACGAACGATCATTAATTCTTCGTCAGTTGGAATGACATAAACTTTGACACGAGAGTCATCGGTAGAAATGAGCCCTTCTTTGGTGGATTCATTCCGTTCCTTGTCAATCTTAATTCCCAAGTTTTCCATATCTGCTAAAACTTGTTCACGGAAAGGTGCAGAATTTTCACCCACACCGGCTGTGAAGACGATAGCATCTGCGCCATTCAATTCTGCTAAGTAAGAACCAACATAACGTCTAACAGCACTGATATAAACATCTAAAGCAATCTTCGCACGTTTGTTGCCTTTTGCCATAGCTTCTTCCACATCACGCATATCGGAAGATACGCCAGAAAGGCCCTTCAAGCCAGATTCGTTGTTCAAGATGTGAAGCATTTCTGTCATATCAATGTGCTCTTTTTCCATGATGTAAGCCAACATCGAAGGATCCACATCACCAGAACGTGTTCCCATCACAACCCCAGCAACTGGAGTGAATCCCATAGAAGTATCAATAGATTTACCTTTCTTAACCGCTGTAATGGAAGCCCCATTTCCAACGTGGCAAGTAATAATGTTTACTTCTTCTGGTTTCTTGCCCATTAATTCGGCACAACGTAAGGAAACATATTTATGAGAAGTTCCGTGTGCTCCATACTTACGTGCCCCATATTTTTCATAATATTCATAAGGAACCCCGTAAAGATAATTTTCAGCAGGCATTGTGGTATGGAAGGAAGTATCAAACACTCCAACAGCTGGTTTACCTGGTAAGAGCTTATGGAAAGCACGAATAACTTTTACTTCAGCTGGATTATGCAAAGGTGCATATTCAGAAAGGGCATCAATTTGGTTTAATTCATCTTCACCAATTAAGAGAGAGTCTTTGAAAACTTCTCCCCCAGCAACTACACGGTGGCCAGTCCCTGCAATTTCATCAAAGTTTTTAATAATCCCAAGAGTTTTTAACTTTTCCAATAAGATCTTGGTAGCAACATCATGATCTGGGACATCCTTAACATCGGTGAATTTTTCACCGTTATATTTAATGACAACGTTCGAATCATTTAGTCCGATACGGTCAATAAGCCCAGAAGCCACAACTTCTTCACTAGGTATTTCAAAAATTGAGAATTTTAAACTAGATGATCCAGCATTTAAAGCAAAAATTTTAGACATACACTAACTCCTTTTTTTAATAATACAAACATCATAAATCAGTCTGCGATTATTCTAACACAAACGTTAATAAAAATTCACGTGATTTGCATAGAAATTTTACATTTGTCTGCTTGTGAAATAAAAAATATGCTCACTACATTTTTCCTTTTATTTTTGAAAGAACTTTGATTTTAATCAATAAGTTTTCATATTTTCCCTTGTGAAGCATTTACTATAATTCATAAAATACAGTTTCACCTGCATAAAATGCTTGATTTTTGACACGAAAGGGCTTACATTAAACATAAAGGAATTCAGAAAGTTTCCTCTCTGATTATTTCTCAACAATTTTTACGTTATTAAACTAAGGAGGACTGTGTTATGGCTAACTTAAATGATGCAAAAATTATTTTAATTGGTGATGGCGGTGTAGGTTCTGCATTTGCTTATTGCAACGTTTTGCAAGGAATTGGACGAGAACTCGGTATCATTGATATTAAGGAAGACCGGGTAAACGCCGATGTCTTAGACTTAGAAGACGCTACAGGATTTACTGCACGTAAACGTGTTTACCAAGCTACTTATGGAAACTGTAAAGATGCCGACATCGTCGTTATTACTGCAGGGATTCCTCAAAAGCCAGGTGGAGAAACTCGTTTGGATCTCGTGGATAAAAACTTACCTATCTTTAAAGAAATGGTTGGTAAAGTTGTTGACTCAGGTTTCGATGGAATCTTCGTCGTTGCTTCTAACCCAGTGGATATCTTGACCTATGCTACTTGGAAATTCTCAGGTTTCCCTAAAGAAAGAGTCATCGGATCAGGGACTTCTCTCGATACTGCACGCTTCCGCGCTGAAATTTCTAAAGTATTAGATGTTGATCCACGAGATATTATCGCATATGTTCTTGGAGAACATGGAGATAGTGAATTTGGGGCTTGGTCTCACGTTGCAGTGGGTGGTCAACCTATTGAAAAATTCGCAACAGCTGAAAACCGCTTAGCTGACGAAGCTTATCAAGATGAAGTCAGTGATTACGTTCGGAACAAAGCTTACGACATTATTAACGGAAAAGGTGCAACTTACTATGGTGTTGCTGCTTGCTTAAACCGTATTTGTCGTGCCATTCTTGATAACGAACATGCTGTTTTGCCAGTTTCTGCTTACTTAGATGGTCACTACGGTCAACATGATGTCTTTACAGGTACTCCTGCTATTATCTCTTCTAAGGGGTTAGAGCAAGTTGTAGAACTTCAACTCACTGACAAGGAACAGGCTTTAATGGAAAAATCCTGCTCAGCCATGAAAGAAATTCAGACTAATGCTTTTGCAAAATTAGAGCAATAGAAATTTTCTTTCCTAACTTACATATAGACACCATACATATATAGAAACAGGCTGACGAACATCAGCCTGTTTTTATATGCCTATCAGCGAATCCCCCTCCCTTCATCCTCCATACCTTAATAAAAAAATCCGTAAGCAAGAGTCAGTAGGCTCTTCTTACGGATTTTTTTAACAAATATCTTTAAATTTGTCACTAACTTCAAAAGGTAGAAAAACAACTTAATTCAAATTATCTAACTTATCATAACCTGTTTCTTCAGTAACTTTAACTCTCGGAAAATCCAAAAGTACGAATAAAATACTAAAGATAAATGTTAAATAACAATACCAAACCCACGGCATAACCTGTACTGGTGATACCTTTGCCATACCACCTGCTACTAACAATTGTCCTGCATATGGAATAAACCCTTGAACATTAGTTCCAAACATAGACAATATCGTTGCTACTCTTGCTCTAGCTAAATGGAATTTTTGTCCAATTTCCTGAGCCAATGGTCCCACAGTAACAATTGCGATAGTATTATTCGTTGTAGCTACACATAATAATGTTACTAAAAATCCAATTGAAAGTTCAGCAGCTTTTTTAGATTTTGTTTTCTTTCCTAAAGTTGCCATGAGCCATTGAATACCACCTAGGTACTTCATCACTTCAACAAGGCCACCGACAAATATAGCGATAATAGCCATGTCTTCCATGCCGCCCATTCCTTTTTGAACAAATTCCATAGAGCCAATCAAGGAAAAATCACCATAAAGGACACCCAGAATAATGCCCGAAAAGACACCAATCAACATGACAGGAATCACACTTAAACCAATTAAAGACAAAACAATGACCAAAACGTAAGGAATAATTTTCACTAAGCTATATTCATAGACAGTAGTCATCACGATATTATCAATTGGATATAAGGCGAGCAAAATTATATTGATAACTAGAGCTGGAATATAGGTTATAAAATTCAACTTAAATTTTTCTTTTTGCGTTACATTTTGTGTTTGCGCTGAAGCAATAGCTGTTGCTGAAATAAAAGACATATTATCCCCAAACATAGCTCCACCTACAACAATTCCTGCCATTAAAGCGGGATTAACTCCCGTCTTCATCGCTACATCTAAAGCTACAGGCATAAGGGCTATTATAGTTCCCATAGAGGTTCCCATGGCAAAGCTTAAAATACAGCCTATAATAAATATCCCAGGTAAAATCAGCTTTGCAGGCAAAATACTTAATCCTAAATTAGATATAGATTCAACCGCATGCCATCTTATTGGCAACGCCATAAAATCCTCCTGCAAGTAAAAATATTAAAACCATCAATACTAATGTAGATTCTCCAGCTCCATGACAAAAAATTTCAATTTTTTCATCGAAAGAACTCGATCTATCCATAATTAACGCTGCTGCAATAGCAATACTAATTCCTATCATCAACGGCATTTTATCAAAACTACGAGAAATGACACCAACTAACACATATAGGACAGGAAAAACAATCAAAGGAATCATCCCTCGAACATTTCCTTTCTTCATAAACAAACCTCCTTTTATCGCAAGTAATCGCTTTCACAAGCTGAATATATCTCTTACCACCAAAAAAAGTCAAGAGAATACCAAAAGAATCAAATTAATTCAAAATAAAGACAAAAAAGATCCGTTCTAATCTTGTCTTTGACAATGATTAAAACGGATCCTTATTAAGAAAAGACTTTTTCTACTAGGCTTCAAATACTATTAACTTTGATACTTAACATTTACACTAATAATTTAACTTTATTTTTCTCTAAATAGTTACGCCATTTTTTAGCAGGTTCTTCATTGGTAACCACATAATCTATTAAATCGAAATGTGAAATTAAAAAAGCAGTCCTATAGTCAAATTTCGTATTATCAGCTAATAAATAATTCGTTTCAGAAGCTTGAAAAAAACTTTCCCGAATTCGAGCTTCTTGCTCATTCGTATCTGTAGGTCCAAATTTCATGCTTAGTCCAGAACAACTCACAAACGATTTATCTACTACATACCGTTTAATAGATTCATCTGTCACTTGACCAATTAAAGATTTTGATTTAGATCTTAAAACTCCACCTAAAACAACTAAATTAATATTTTTACAATTCATTAAAATATTGGCATTACTATAGAATTAGTAATAACAGTAATAGATAGATCTGATTGCTCAATTTCTTTCGCTAAACAATTCACTGTTGTCGAAGAATCTAAAGCGATGGTATCTCCAGATTTGATGAATTGTATACACGTTTTAGCGATTTGCTTTTTTTCATTTTTTAGCATTTCCGATCGAATGCCAAATGGAACTTCGTTATCTGATGGTTCAATTAAAAAGGCCCCTCCTCTTACCCTTTTTACAGTATTATCACTTTGTAATTCCGCTAAATCATTTCTAACAGTTTCTTCTGTTACATTAAATAATTTACTTAACTCAGAGATTGACACACTTCCCCTTTTTTCAAAATATCTTTTATTGCTTTTATTCATTCAAATTTTAGCATAGTTGTCCCATCCCTTCCCATATTCTTATGCAAAATCCTTTGGTTAGGAGTCTTCATAATAAAATAAATAGGAGTCTAATGCATCCAATAATATTCCATCTGATTTTTTTAATCTAAGTCCATTGCAATGAATTAAATACTACACACAGCTTTGGTTTTAATAAAGTAATTTATTATTATACCACATGATAATAATTCATTATTCTATCGTATTTATATTAAATTTTACAGAATAATCTGTATTTATATGCTTACCCTTCATTTACTCTCATCTTCAAGGAAATGTTCAAAGCATTCCTCCCGTGAAAAAATACGGTAATGCGACTTAGAATCTGCAAAAAGGCTGCTCTGTTCAGATGGTTCTGCAACTTCTATATCCTGCCACTTTCCTTGATAATAGACTTGATTCCAAAAATGAATGTTCGAAGACTCCTCTTCTGAAGTCAAGGACTGTCCCGATATAATTCTAGACGGAATATTTGCGTAGTCACACGTTAATTGAAAAAGCGCTGCATAAGCACTCAGACTTCCCTTATGCTTCACTATTAATGAATAAGGAGAATGGCTATCCGCTTCTCCGTAGGTCGGTAGATTCTCTACAGTAGCTAGAAGCTGAATGTCCTTCTTTATTTTTAATAATTTTTCTTCTACAGGACAGGCTTGGTACCCTTCCGCAAGAAACTTCGCCCATTGATGAACAATTTGATCTTCTTCTGGACGATGAATCCACTGAAAGGCATAGTAAATCTGTGATTGTCCCTTATTCACGTCATTATAAGTTACGACTTTCATAGATCTCACCATTTGACCATAATAACTGCCGAAAAGAGCTTCTTTGGTCATCTCAAAAGCTTCTTGATCGCTCAAATTGGCAGTATTCATCGTCAAATAAAACGAAAGCTGGCCATTCTTAAATTGCTGTATCAAAGTCTTTCTCAAGTCACTTCGAAAAGTCTTCCGATCAATTTGTCCAACATAGACATCGCTAATCTTTAGTTCTTCTATCTCTCCATCCACACTTTTGGCATAAGAAACGCCATGCAAGAGTTGCTCTTTAAATTTTTCTGATGCAGACTCCCCAAAAAGTTCTGACCAATTCTCTAAGGAACAGAACCAGTGAGGACTATTCGAATGCACAGACATCCCGATAAAAAGTGCTAAAAGCATACATAGACTACTCATTGCTAATATAATATCTTGTTTTTGCTTGCCCATTCGCTCACCCTCTCTTTGACCTATTATTAATAATAGTATAGCACATTTATTCACAATCTTATCAAAGAATTCTATTATAATTAATAGGAATATCTTATAAAATAAAGATTCTATTGTTTGTTCAAAATTTCTTATGTTTCTAAAAAAGGACAGGTTATGTACCTTCTTTTTTGAAAAATTTATTGCCATTCTGATTACTTTCGCCTATCCTATAAATGAAGAGTGAAAGGAGCGAATATCAGTATGTTCTCATGTCCAAACTGTCACTTCCCCTCAAAGGGAGAAAAATTTGTCTGTCCAAATTGCGGAAGCGATCTTCAAACAGGGAAACAAGGATCAGAATCTCAAACTATTTCCCATCCTAAAGAAAATACAGACTCTAAAAATCGACAAATGCTCGCTAAAGAAAAACATTTCATTCATCGAATGAAACGCTATATGGCCTATTTAATATTTTGTTTAAAACATCCTCTTTCTAATTTAAAAAAGGATGTCCCTGAATCTTATCTGTATTGGAAAATCTCCCTTTTATTGCTGGTTATTTTTAATACGTTAACAGTCACTTTGTTTCTTAAACAGAGTTTATCTTACTACGAATGGTTTGCAAGGATTTCCCTATTGCCAAGTCTCAAAGTCGCTTTTTTGCCTTTATTATTTAGCCTGAGGACACTAATCTTTTTAGCACTTGCTTTTCCCCTTTTGCCTTTATTGATGGCTGGCATACGCTTTTACAGTCGTAAGGGGAAATGGCAGATCAACGATCAGATGAATCAATTTTTTGGCAGCATTTCTCTCTCTATTTTCCTATCTTTTATCGCCATGATCTTAGCTTTCAGCGCTCCTATTCTTTTTCTTTTAGTGATTATTTGCTTGCTGGTGATTGAGATCATTACTCTTATTGTTGCTGTCTCTTTCTTTTATTTCAAAGAAAATTTGAATCTCTCTCCTCTTAATACTTACTCCCTCATTCTTTTGACTTGTATCATCTATATTTGTTGTTTAATTATTTTAGGTATTTTGATTTATTGAGTTGACAAACTGGGTAAAAATGAGTACTATATATGAGTACTCATTTTTAAGCGGTCATGGCGGAATCGGCAGACGCGCCAGCTTGAGGGGCTGGTGGGAGATACTCCCGTGGAGGTTCAAGTCCTCTTGGCCGCATAAATGCTTTTTAAAGCTTTTCAAAAAGTGCTAAAAAGCCTTATGTATCAAGGGTTTTAGAACAAGTTGAAAATCAAAG
>QWCD01027714.1_pt1 | contig 14941 bp, 12 predicted proteins | sample 1972461 | NCBI WGS metagenome assembly QWCD01 (sample SAMN09866717, study PRJNA288562) | Human vaginal metagenome isolate term4_vaginal, whole genome shotgun... | isolation source: vagina | host: Homo sapiens | place: USA: California | reverse complement strand
GGCAAGCTCGCTAGACCAGATTGGTCCTGTTTCTCGCACCGTTCTTGACTCTGCACTTTTGCAGGAAATCATTGGCGGCAACGATAAGCGCGATTCAACTTCGATTCCTGCTCCTGTTCCTCCAATGGCTCGGGCTGCGCGCGAGGGTGCTCGCCGCGATTTGAAGGGCGTAAAGGTTGGTCTTGTTAAAGAGCTTAGCGGCGAAGGCTTCCAGCCAGGCGTTGAAGCACGCTTTAATGAGGCTGTGCAATTGCTTAAAGATATGGGCGCAGAAGTAACAGAAGTCTCCTGCCCTCACTTCCCTTACTCGCTATCTGCATACTACATAATCATGCCTTCCGAAGTTAGCTCCAACTTGGCTCGCTACGACGGAATGCGCTACGGTTTGCGCGTAATGCCACCAGCAGATAAGCCTCAAACTGCTGCAAACATGATGGCTGCAACTCGTGAAGCTGGCTTTGGCGACGAAGTAAAGCGCCGTATTATTCTTGGCACTTACGCACTTTCTGCTGGATACTACGACGCTTGGTATGGCTCTGCACAAAAGGTTCGTACGCTTATTATTCGCGATTTTGAAGAAGCGTTTAATAAGGTAGATGTTCTAGTCTCCCCAACAAGCCCTACAACGGCATTCAAGTTTGGCGAGAAGATGAACGATCCACTCTCCATGTACATGAACGATATTGCTACGATTCCTGCAAACATGGCTGGCGTTCCAGCTTTGAGCCTCCCAGCTGGCTTAAGCGATGATGGCTTGCCTGTTGGCATTCAGATTATTGCTCCGCAATGCCATGATGAAAAGATGTACAAGCCTGCAGCAGCGTTGGAAGCAGCGCTCGAAGAAAAGTGGAGCGGCCCAATCTGGAAGTCGCTTAAAGCTGGTTGGCTCGATTCATTGGCTAAGTAAAGTGAAATAAAGCTTAAGTAAGAAGGATTCTCATGGCTGAAAAACTTATGAAATACGCCGATGCTGTGGAGCAATTTGACCCAGTTTTCGGCTTGGAAACTCACGTTGAGCTTTGCACGCGCACAAAGCTGTTCTGCCCAGCGGAGGTATCTTTTGGTGGCGAGCCAAATACTCAGTTAACTCCTGTAAGCCTTGGTTTGCCAGGCTCTTTGCCAGTTGTAAACAAGACTGCAGTTGATTACGCTATTAAACTCGGTTTGGCATTGCATTGCGAAATCGCTGAGTGGAGCCAGTTCGCTCGTAAGAACTACTTCTACCCAGATATGCCTCGTGATTATCAGATTTCCCAGTATGATAAGCCTACTAATGGCAATGGTTACTTGGACGTTGAGCTGGAAGACGGCACCGTGTTCCGCGTGCCGATCGAACGTGCTCATATTGAGGATGATGCTGGCAAGAATACTCACGTTGGCGGTGCTGACGGTCGTATTGAAGGCGCAAATCATTCTTTGGTTGATTACAATCGTGCAGGCGTGCCTTTAATTGAGATTGTAACTAAGCCAATCGAAGGTGCGGGTAGCCGCGCTCCAGAAATTGCTGGTGCTTATATGCGTGCTATTCGCGATATTGTTCGCGCTCTTAACATTTCCCACGCTCGTATGGAGCAGGGCAATATGCGTGCTGACGTGAATGTTTCGCTTCGTCGCAAGTCGACTGATCCATTTGGTACGCGTTCCGAAACTAAGAATGTGAATACATTCCGCGGTATTGAAAAGACGCTGCAATACGAGATTCGTCGTCAGGCTGCTATTTTGAGCGAAGGTGGCGAGATTTTGCAGGAAACTCGTCACTGGGATGAGGCAACTCAGACTACTGCTGGTGGTCGTGTGAAGTCGGATGCTGACGATTATCGCTACTTCCCAGATCCTGATTTGGTTATGCTTCATATAACTAAAGAGCATATTGAGCGCATGAAGGCCGAGATGCCGGAAATGCCTCGCGAGCGCCGTAACCGTTTGCAAAGCGAATGGGGTATTAGCGATCTTGAAATGCGAGATATTCTTAACGCGGATGCTCTTGATTTGGTTGAAGAAACCGTTAAGGCTGGTGCAAGTGCGGCAGGTGCTAAGAAGTGGTGGCTTGGTGAGCTTGCTCGTGAAGCAAACACTCGTGGCGTAACTTTGGAAGAATTGCCTATTACTCCGCAAGATGTGGCTGAAGTTGAAAAGCTAATTGCGGATGGCAATCTTAACGATAAGCTCGCTAAGCAAACTGTTGCATGCGTTTTGGCTGGCGAGGGTAAGCCTGATGAAGTTGTTAAGAAGCACGGATTCAAGGTTATGAACGACGACGGCGCTTTGGAAGCTGCTGTTGACGCTGCTCTTGCTGCTGATCCTGAAGTTGCAGAAAAGCTTAAGGCTGGAAATATGAAGCCGATGGGCGCAATTATTGGCGCTGTTATGCGTGCGACTAAAGGTCAGGCTGATGCTAAGGCTGTTACTAAGATCGTGATGGCAAAGATTAAAGGCTGATTTAAATTTTAGTTAGATTAAAATTTAGCTAGAAAAGAATAGTTTATAGATGCACTTTTTGCATTTTATGCTTTGCGTTTTAACCTTGTGTTTTATAGCATTGTGTAGAGTGCAAAAAGTGTAATCTTATATTGTAGTTGCTTACGCATTTGTATTTTGCTTATGCTTTTTGTAGAACTTTTTGTAACGCAAGGTCAATTAGGTACAGGAAACAGGTGAATATGCAGGAAGTCAATGCTGACTCTACAAACTCTCGAGAGTTACCAGAAAGTATTGTAATTCCGTCAATACGCGGCGAGATGGCTCGTCTTAGGCAAGCAACCATTGAAGATTTAGCGAGGATGGATTCATTACATGCTTTTGATGGTGCGGCTGTTATAACTGGCAAGGATTCACAATCTGAACGTTCTATGGTTCATGCGTGGGTTGAGCGTTCTGTGCAGTGGTCTTCGGCTGGAAGCACTGAGGCAAAATCTAATCATGATGCCGCCTCTAGCGACGCCCAATCGCGCCCAACAATCGCATGGTCAATTGTGCCAGATTTTATTGATGACTCCGAAAACATCAATGGAAATATTATTGGAATGATATTTTTGATTGACATTGACGGTTGGTCTAAATCCGCTAGAATTCAGGTGATTCTAGGACGCGATTATAGGGGACGTGGGTATTCCAGAGACGCAATGCCTAGAGTTATGACGTATGGTTTTGCTCCAGACACAGTTGGTTTAGCATTGCATAGGATTTGGGTTGGCGTTCCTGCAACAAACACACGCTCGCTTTCCGTGTACCAGTCGCTTGGATTTATGAAGACGGGAACTGCTCGCGATGCACTTTGGGATTCTCAAAGCCAAAAATATCAAGATTTTGTTGTAATGGACACTCTTGTAGACGAGTACGATGCGATTCGCTCGCTAGACGCTTTTGGATTACACGTTATCGAAGATAATCCTGGAGTTTGCGAGGCTCTAAGCGCGCACGAGCATTCGATTGCAATCCCAGTTAAAAATGGCGATTTGCGCAAGTCGCAAGCAACCGAACAAGCCGAGTCTAGTGCTAAGCACACACATGATTCTTCTAAGCGCGCATGGTGGCGTATTATAGGACGAGGCCGCAAGCGTGCTCAAGAAGACGAAGCAGCCGATAAAACTACATCAAATACGTCAATCGCACCAACGGAAGGGAAGCGATGAGCGCTGAAGATCTCGACAATTACGAAACTGACGCCGAACTTGCGTTGTACAAGGAGTATCGTGACGTTATTAAGCTTTTTACGTATGTTGTAGAAACTGAGCGACGATTCTATTTGGCAAACAAGGTGGATTTTAACGTGCGTTCTGCAGGTCAAGATGTGTATTTTGACGTGCAATTAACAGACGCTTGGGTGTGGGACGTGTATCGCCCTTCGCGGTTTGTGAAAAACGTTCGTATTGTTACGTTTAAAGACGTAAATGTGGAAGAAGTGCAGAAAACAGATATCGATATTCCAGAATCTATCGCATGATAAGAGTATGCTAGTAAAGCTTATGTTTAGATTTTAATATAGATACGTGCTTGCAATTTTGCGATTTTGACTTTATAAAGCGTCTTTTAGGTATGGAGGAAAATTGACTGATACACAATCCCAGAAACAATCTGTAGTGATTATTGGTGGCGGTCCGGCAGGGTTGACGGCTGCATGGGAGCTTGTAAAAGATGGTGGAAGTAATCGTTACGATGTAACTGTTCTTGAGGCATCTAAAGAGTTTGGCGGAATTTCTCGCACTGTAAAATACAACGGGAACCGTATGGATATTGGTGGTCACCGATTCTTCTCTAAAGATGATCGCATTATGCAATGGTGGCGAGATATGCTGCCACTTCAAGGCGCTCCTTCTTACGACGACAAAAAACTGGGCAGACATCATGATTTAGAGGATGGCGGTCCAGATCCTGAAGTCGAAGATGAGGTTATGCTTAAGCGTCATCGCGTTTCGAGAATCTTCTGGAATCATCATTTCTTCGACTACCCTATCTCGCTTTCTGCGTCTACTTTGCGCTCTATGGGCTTTGTTCTTACTATGAAGGTTGGTTTTAGCTACCTTTGGTCTATGATTCACAAGTTGCCAGAAACTAATCTTGAGAACTTTTACATTAACCGTTTCGGTAAGAAACTTTATTCAATGTTCTTCGAGGGCTATACCGAGAAGCTTTGGGGCAGGCATCCAAGTCAGATTTCTGCAGATTGGGGTGCTCAGCGAGTTAAGGGTTTGAGCATTGTTGAAGTTTTGAAGAACGCTGTTTCAAAACTTATGCCTAAGAGTAAGGCGGATCAGAAGGAAGTTGAAACTTCACTGATTGAAGAATTCTGGTATCCTAAGCTTGGTCCTGGTCAGCTTTGGGAGACTGTTGAACGTCGTTGCCGTGAAAATGGCGCTACTGTTTTAACAGATGCAAAAGTTGTTGCTATTAAACAGTGCGACGGTAAAATTTCTAGTGTTGTCGTTGAAAATCAAGATGGTTTGCAGCAAGAACTTCATGCGGATCAGTTTATTTCTTCTATGCCAATAAAAGATTTGGTTGCAGCTATTGAGCATGGCGCTGACGGAAATGAGTCTGTTCAGGTTCCATCCGAATTACAACGAGTTGCTAAAGGCTTGCCTTACCGTGATTTCGTAACCGTTGGACTTCTTGTTAAGCGTATGCGTTTGCGTAATACGACTGATATTCCAACGTTAGGTAACCCTCCTATTGTGCCTGATTGCTGGATTTATGTGCAGGATCCAGGATACAAAGTTGGTCGTTTGCAAATCTTTAACAACTGGAGCCCATATCTCGTTAAGGATGTTGACAACACTGTGTGGATTGGTCTTGAATACTTCTGCAATGAGGGCGATGATTTTTGGAATATGAGCGACGAAGAGGCTCGTAAATCTGCGATTGATGAGCTTACTCGTATGCAGGTTATTGATGGCGAAGATGATGTTTTGGATGCGCATCGTGAGCGTGTTCCAAAGGCTTATCCAGCTTACTTCGATACTTATGCTCAGATGCCTGAGCTTGTTAAGTATTTGGATGGTTTTGGTAACTTGTATTGTGTTGGTAGAAATGGTCAGCATCGTTACAATAATCAGGATCATTCTATGGCTACTGCTATTGAAGCCGTGTCTAATATTAACAGTGGAAAACAGTCTAAAGATAATGTTTGGTCTGTTAATACAGAAAAGTCATATCACGAAAAGAAGTAGCGTTTTTTCTTTTTGCCACGCCGTGTTGTTGTGAGTCGCATGAGTGTAGTAGCATACATTTATCAGCGATTAAGTCACATTGTTATGTGCTTATCGTTGTATTCACAACGGATTTTTCCGAAATCTTCCATGTAAAGCTCCAAGTAGTTTGTTTCTTGGGGTTAGGGAAAGGTATAACTGTGGCAACAAGCCAAAATCTTGATGATATGAAGCTTTCTGAGCTTAAGGATCTTGCGAAGCAAATGGGCCTGCGCGGTACGTCTACAATGCGTAAGCCAGATTTGATTGCTACGCTTACCGCTGCGCGCAATGGTGGGGATGCGCCAGCAGGAGTTAGCGTACATGTTCCTAAAAGCATTGTTAGGGATAGTCGTTCGTCGCTTAATGATGAGGATGAGTCTAAATACGATTCATCTTCATCTTTTAGGTCGCGTCGCAATTTTGATGATGATAGTGGTGAGTCTGCTCGTAAATCTGCTGATGAGGATTTGTTAGAAAATCTCGGCTTGCCTGATTCTGTTGAATCTTCTGATTCTGATGATTCTGTTGATTCAAATAGAAGCGGTAAGTCTAGGCGTCGTCGCGAGTTTACGCGTGATAATCAATCTCAGCGTCGTCGTCAGTCTGATTTTAAAGATAATTATCGCGGAAATAATTCGGATGATGCAAATGATGCGGAAGATGATTTAGATCAGATTCTTGCTACTTTGCCAAGTGAAAAGTCTTCTGATTCTAACGCAAATCGTGATTCTGAATCTCGCAGACAACGCGGAGCTTCGCGTTCTAATGGCGATGACGATTATGATACGCATTCAGATAGGAATGATAGATATCAACGCCGTATGCGTGGTCGTGGACGCGATAGGGATGATTACGATTCCCGATCGGATCGCTCTGATCATTTAGAGCGTGAAGATCGACCTACGAGGAATGATCGTTCTGATCGCAATGATATTCGTGAAGACCACGAGTCTCGTGAATCATCTTCTCGTAGAGAGGAACCAAAAGAAGAGCTTGTTCCAGTTGCTGGTATTGTAGATGTGCTTGAATCTTATGCGTTTGTGCGCACTTCTGGATATTTGCCTGGTCCAAATGATGTTTACGTTTCTATGAGCCAAATCAAAAAGTATGGTTTGCGCAAGGGAGATGCGGTTCAAGGCTCTATTCGTGCTCCTCGCGAAGGTGATCGTAGGAATCAGCGCCAAAAATTTGTTCCTTTGCAAAGCGTTGACAGCATTAATGGCATGAGCGTAGAAGATGCTCAGAATCGTCCACAATTTGCTAAGCTCACGCCTTTGTATCCGCAAGAGCGCTTAAAGCAGGAGACTACGCCAAATCGTATGCTTGGCAGAATCATTGATCTTGTGGCTCCTATTGGTAAGGGTCAGCGTGGTTTGATTGTTTCGCCTCCTAAGGCTGGTAAAACAATCACTTTGCAAAATATTGCGAACGCGATTGCTGTTAATAATCCAGAAGTGCATTTGATGGTTGTCCTTGTAGACGAGCGCCCAGAAGAAGTTACCGACATGGAGCGCACTGTTCAGGGTGAGGTTATTTCTTCTACATTTGACCGTCCAGCATCAGACCACACTACTGTCGCGGAGCTTGCGATTGAGCGTGCTAAGAGGCTTGTAGAGCTTGGTCAAGACGTTGTTGTTCTTCTTGATTCTATGACTCGTCTTGCTCGTGCATACAATATTGCTGCTCCTGCATCTGGTCGTATTCTTTCTGGTGGCGTGGATGCTCAGGCGCTTTACCCTCCTAAGAAGTTCTTTGGTGCCGCGCGAAACATTGAAAATGGCGGTTCTTTGACTATTATTTCTTCCGCTTTGGTGGAAACTGGTTCAAAGATGGATGAAGTTATTTTCGAAGAGTTTAAGGGCACTGGAAACATGGAGCTTCGCTTGAGTCGCGATTTGGCAGATAAGCGCTTGTTCCCAGCAGTGGATATTAATTCTTCTGGCACGCGTCGCGAAGAGTTGATTACTCCTGCTCAAGAATTGCCTATTATTTATCGCTTAAGGCGACTATTTGGCGGACTTGAGCCAGAGCAGGCTTATCAGACTTTGGTGCCACGCTTAAAGAAAACTGCGTCGAATCGCGATTTTCTCGCGGCGATTGTGCAGCAAGCGAATAATTCTACAAATGGCGGGTCGCCAGCAACCGCTGCTTAAGTAGGTTATGTTCGTGTAATTTTATAAATATAACTTTAAAAAATACACTTTAATTACCCCTTGGTTTGATCAATCGAGGGGTAATTTTTATTGTTTATTTTTTAATACTGTTTTTATTACAGACTTATTTTGTGTTTTAAAATAAAAAAATATACGTTTATATATAATTATTTTCCTATAAAATACACTATTCTTGGTAATTTTTACTATTGATAATGCGTATGCAAATAATAAAAATTAAATAATTATAATTACTTGTCAAAAGTTTATTCCTATAAACATTTGATATTTAATGTGAAAAACCGTGATTTTTTATATAATTTTGTTCTTTTTCGTTAAAAAATACGATACGATTGAAGAGACTGCAGGGTAGCGCAATCTGAAATCTACAACAGTATTCAGGAAGATGCGCTGTATGAGGATGGAGGTCGTATGACAGGAAACTCTCATAAGATTGAAAATAATATTCCTTCTGGCTTGAACGCTAATGTGAGCACAGTTGCTCCTATAGATTCTACAGATGCGATTATTGTAGATATTCTTGAACATGATGGTCGTGCAACATTAACCAGACTAGCTAAAGCATCTGGATTATCGGTTTCTGCCGTACAATCTAGAGTACAAAAGCTTGAGCGCAGAGGAATTATCACTGGTTACCGTGCGTTGATTGACTATGAGCGCAGAGGCTTGCCAGTAAGCGCATTTGTTGCTGTAACACCTCTTGACTTTGAGCAAGAAGCATCTGTTCCAGCCAAGTTGAAAGATATTGAAGGTATTGAAGCCTGCTATTCTATCACTGGAAGTCCAAGTTTTATGCTCGTAGTTCGTGTTGCTACACCTAGCAAACTAGAAGAGCTAATTAACACGATTCACCGCATTGTGCCAGTTAGCACAGAAACAACTATGGTTTTGCAGACTTATTTCGACTAGAAGTAATATGTGTGAATTTCCTAAAGAATCGGTTGGCGCGCGCAAGCATCAGATTGAACCGAGTTGCAATGATTGTAACGATTCAATAAGCGAGATTTTTGCGTTGCGTCAATCGATTGACAATATTGACAATGCAGTTGTTTCACTTCTTGCAGAGCGCTTTAAATTCACGGAAAAAGTCGGAGAAATAAAAGCGCGCGCGAATCTTGCTGCGGAAGATAAATCTAGAGAAAATCGCCAAGCAGATCGACTTAAAAAAATTGCTGAAATATCTGGATTAAAAGAAGAAATTGCGCTCGAATATTTACATTTTGTTGTAGCTGCCGCAAAAAAGCGCCATCAAGAAATCAAAAATAGCCAGAAATAGTCAAAAATAGACACAAGTATAGTCAAATCTAATAAAATCTAAAAAATATGCGCGCTTAGAGTCATAATAAAAATATGACTATTGCAACCGTTGAACGTTACGCACAAATGCTTGATGCCGCCAGCAAAGGTGGATATGCCTACCCTGCAATTAATGTTACTAGCACGCAGACTTTAAATGCTGCACTACAAGGATTTGCAGAAGCGCAAAGCGACGGAATTATTCAAGTATCCGTTGGGGGGTCCGCGTATTTTTCGGGACAGTGCGTAAATAATCGCGTTGTCGGTTCGCTAGCGTTTGCTCAATTCGCACATCAAGTAGCAGCGCAATATCCAAATATTACCGTTGCCTTACATACAGATCATTGTGCAGAAGGCTACTTAGATGACTGGATTAAGCCACTTTTGGCTTATGAGGCAGATCAAGTTGCGCACGGAAAAGAGCCGATATTTCAATCGCATATGTGGGATGGATCCACAGTTAAGCTTGAACACAATTTAGACGTTGCGGAAGAATTGCTTGAGGCGTCGGCGAAGGCTCATACGGTGTTAGAGATTGAAATTGGGGCTGTGGGAGGCGAAGAAGACGGTCATAGAGCAGACATTGATGAAAAACTATACTCAACGCCGCAGGACGCTATGCGAGTAGTTGAGCGATTAGGTTTGGCGGAGCGCGGAAGATATATGGCTGCTTTTACGTTCGGTAATGTGCATGGTGCATACAAGCCTGGTGTTGTTAAGCTGCGACCACAGTTGCTAGACAACATTCAAAGCGCTGTATACAACAAGTACAAGCTTGATTTATGTAATCGCAAGTTTGGTGTGCCAACAAAACCATTCTTATTGGTATTCCATGGAGGTTCTGGATCTACTCCCGAAGAAATTGCGCAAGCTGTAAGCTACGGCGTAGTAAAAATGAACATCGATACAGACACGCAATATGCGTTTACTCGAGCAATAGCAGATCACATGTTCCACAACTACGACTCAGTTCTTAAAATCGATGGAGAAGTTGGAGCCAAAAAACTCTACGACCCAAGGTCTTGGGGCAAAGAGGCAGAAAAAGCAATGGCTCAGCGTGTTGTTGAAGCTTGTGTACAGCTTGGCTCTGCTGGTAAAGCCTTATAAGTTCATCAAGTTGCAAATTAAATTCGGTATTGGCTTTGCGCTAGTCTTAACACGTAGGAATTGTGTTTATTTGGGCAACGTTAGCCCAAAAATGGAGGTTCAGCATGCCTGGAATTGTGCTTATTGGCGCTCAATGGGGTGACGAAGGTAAAGGCAAAGCGACTGATTTAATTGGTTCTAAGGTAGATATTGTCGCAAGATTTAATGGCGGTAATAACGCTGGACATACTGTTGTTGTGGGAAACGAGTCTTACGCTTTGCATTTGCTTCCTAGCGGTATAATCAGCCCTAATGTAACTCCTGTTATTGGTAATGGTGTTGTTGTAGACCCAGAGGTTCTGTTTGAGGAGATTGACGCACTTGAATCTAGAGGTGTTGATTGCTCTCGTTTGAAAGTGAGCGAGTCGGCGCATGTGATTACACCTTATCATCGCGTAATTGACAAGGTTACGGAGAGGTTCCTTGGCAAGCACAAGATTGGTACAACAGGTCGCGGAATTGGCCCGACTTATGCAGATAAGATTAATCGCGTTGGTATTCGTGTGCATGATTTATTTAATGCAGAGCATTTGAGGGATAAGGTTGAAGCTAGCTTGCATCAAAAGAATCAAATGTTAGTTAAACTTTACAACCAGCATCCAATAGATATTGATGATGTTACAGCACAGCTTGTGGAGCTTGGAAAGCGTTTGAAGCCTTATGTTGCAGATACTTCGCTTATACTGAATCAGGCTATGGAAAATGGCAAAACCGTGCTTTTTGAAGGCGGTCAGGCAACTATGCTGGATGTCGATCATGGAACTTACCCATTTGTAACATCCTCAAATCCTACTGCAGGAGGCGCTTGCACGGGAACTGGCGTTGGTCCAACTCGTATTACGCGAGTAATTGGAGTTGCTAAAGCCTATATCACTCGTGTTGGTGAAGGTCCATTCCCTACGGAACTTTTGGATGAAAGTGGCGATTGGCTGCGCGAGCAGGGTCACGAATATGGTGTAACTACTGGCCGCCCTCGCCGATGCGGATGGTTTGATTCCGTTGTAAGTCGCTATGCCACTCGCGTAAATGGCTTAACTGATATTGTTCTTACCAAGTTAGATGTTTTGACTGGCTTAAAAGAAATTCCAGTTTGCGTAGCTTACGATGTAACTTTGGCTGACGGAAGCGTTGAGAGAATGAACGAAATGCCAGTAGATCAGTCTCTGTTCTCTAGCGCTAAGCCAGTTTACGAGATGCTTCCAGGATGGAGTGAGGATATTTCGCAAATTCACAAGTTTGAAGAATTGCCAGCAAATACTCAAAGCTACGTAAAGCGCTTAGAAGAACTTTCCAAGTGCCGCATTTCGGCAATTGGTACTGGTCCTCAGCGCGACCACATTATTAGCGTTCATTCGCTGATTGATTAGTGACTATTTGAATAGCTATTTAAGGCTATTTAAGGCGGCTAAAAACTATGAGTATTCCAAGCAGTAATTGCCACGACTTGCCTAAAAAGCATAAGCATAAATCACTTGGTGCAAAAACATATTTTGTTGTGTTTATTGGCGGATTGCTTGGCGCTTTTGTGCGTAGTGAAATAAGTGGTTTTACGCACGGCATGCATTGGGACTCGGGATATTCTATGCTTTTTAGCCGCTTTACTTTTGCAACTCTTTTGTCGAACGTTTTAGCATGTTTTATTCTTGCTTTAGTAAGTTCACTTGTTGTAAGTGGGAAGAGCTGCAAGAACAAAGACTTAATAAAATACGGTTTTTGCACGGGATTTTGCGGCGGACTTTCAACAATGTCTACTTTTGCTTTTGAGGGCGCGCATTCCGCATTTACTGCAATGAACATTGTAGAAGTAATTGCCATTATGGCGTTGTCTATGGTTCTTGGCGTTTTAGCAGTGCTTGTTGGGAGTCTAATTGGAGATAAAATTTTTGCTTTTAAAGGCAATGGCAGCGTAAAAAATGCTGGTGATTCAAACGTCATCAATAAAATAGACGCTAACAGGGGCGGTGCAAAATGATGTCTTACGCATATGTTCTTTTTTGGCTGCCTGTTGTTTTCGCTGGACTTGGCGCCGTTCTTCGTTGTGCAATATCTGACGCAATCGGGCGCGTTTATAACCATGATTTTCCAATCGCAACTTTGCTAATCAACGCTTTTGCGTCTTTTATAATGGGCTTAGTTGTATTTTTAAGTTCTTCGATTATATACGATTTAACTTTTGCTTCGACTATTATTTACACGTGCGCATTGGGATTTTTAGGCGGATTTTCAACGTTTTCAACCGCAATCTTAGAAATCGTAAGCCTGTTTAAGCTAAAGAAAATCAAGCTTGGACTATGGCTTTTTATTAGCGAACTAATAGTGCCATTCTTGTGCGCATTTATTGCATACGCTGGACCGTCATTTGTAATATTTATGCTTCTAAAGTCTTAAGTTTTGAATTTTATTAATTGACGTATTTTATTAATTTATATTTATTGTGTTATTAAAAATGTTAAAATGCTTGATGTATTTGTTTGCGATTTGATTTAAGAATAGGTTTATTGTGACTTTAAAGAACGTAGGCGGTTTTATACGCGATTTTTTGCGCGACTTTTCTGATCGCGTTCTTAAAACGCTTAAGCATCTTAGATGGAAGATGGTTCTTGCTGGCATAGTTGTTGGTCTTGTTTCTGGCGTGCTTGTAGCAACTTATAGACTTGGGATTGAGTACGGAACCGATTTTGCGCGATGGATGTATGCGCAAATATTGCAAAACATGCTTTGGATTGTGCCTTGCGTGGTTTTTGCAATTGCTGCTGGGCTTTTTATTGGCTGGATGAGTCGCAAAGAAAGTATGGCGTCTGGAAGCGGCATTCCACAAGTTGTTGGATACGTTCAATGCGGTCTAAAAATGTGTTGGAACACTATTTTGCCTGTTCGATTTGTAGGCGGATTGTTGGGTTCGCTATTTGGCTTGTCTCTTGGGCGCGAAGGCCCTTCGATTCAAATCGGAGCTTGCGGCGCGCAAATGATGTCTCGCATCTTTAGAAAGGGCAATAAAAACGATACGCAAGAGCATTATGTTGTAACCGCTGGAGCGGCAGCTGGCTTATCTGCAGCGTTTAGCGCTCCACTTTCTGGGCTTATGTTTGCTATGGAAGAAGTTCAACACGGATTGTCTTCTACAGTTCTTATGGGAGCTGCTGCTGCATCTATTTGCGCGGACTTTGTGTCTCAAACATGCTTTGGACTTCGACCTGTTTTAGACTTTGGAAGGATTCCAGACTTACCAATGACACTTCATTTTTGGCTGATTCCGCTTGGCATTTTTGCGGGACTTATTGGCTCTTTAATGAATAGATCCTTACTTGGATTGCAAACGATGTATAAATATTTGCCAAAGTGGGCTCCTGTATCTATAGCATGCTTAATCGCGATTCCTGTTGGCTTATATTTGCCAGATGTTCTTGGTGGAGGCTCGAATCTTGTTAAGCTCTCTGAATATGGAAAAGCAAGCATAGCGCTTTTGTGCATTCTGTTTGTTGCAAAAATGCTATTTACTTCTACAAGCTTTGGATGCGGCGCGCCTGGCGGAATTTTTATGCCAATTCTTGCTGTTGGAGCACTTGCAGGCGGCGTTTCTGCACGCACAATAATAAGCATTCCGATTCTTGGCATTGACGCAAAACTAATGCCAATTTTTACAGTTTGTGTTATGGCTGGCACGCTTTCGGCTTCTGTAAAAGCTCCGCTCACTTCGATTTTGCTAACTGTAGAAATGTCGGGAACAATGATTCACACTCTTCCAGTTGCTGCATCTGCTTTTATTGCGCTTCTTGTATCCGATATTTTGCACACTAAGCCAATCTATGGCGAACTTCTGGAAAGGTACATGGCTTCCAATCCAAAACTCGTGCGCTAACGTGCTTATACAAAAATACGTTAAAACAGCAATGTGGATAACTTTTTGGCGGATTTGCAACGTTTATTGAGCCTTTAACCACATTCTTACAAAAGTATTGCTTATTTATTTTGTATGCGATTCAATAGCTGCATGAGCAATATGAGTATTGATAACTACGATGCGCCTTCGTGTGCCGCTAGGGTACTTAACACGTACCCTCCGCAGGCGAGTGCGCTTAAAAACGCCATTAATCAGTCTAACAATGTTAACGACTCAACTGTTATTGCATCTTTTAATCGCAGTTGTGAACTGGCCGAAAATCCTACGTTTAACAAAGATTTTGGCGTTATAAATAATCGTGTTCTTAAAGACAATAGTGTTGCTCAAGAAACTACTGGAAGCTTGAACTATTCACTAAAGCCTTTTCCAAAAAATGTTGTAATTGGTTCAGCAGCAAATAGCGGGATTGGCTTAAGTACTACTCTTGCACTTCTTGCAAGCAATATTGCTAGTAAAAAATACGTTGTAGCTTTAATCGACGCAGATATTTCTAATGGCGGTTTAGATGTTTTGCTTGGATTAGAGCAAGACGAAGGCAGAAGATTGCAAGAGGTTCAAGCTCCTTTAGGAAGATTAGACGGCTACGTTTTGCGTTGCGAGCTTTTGCACTGGAACAACGTGGATATTTTGGCCTATTCTCCTTGGAAAAATCAGGAGCCTAAGCCGTGGGTTATTGAGGCTGCAATTAGAGGTCTTGCTAAAGCTTGCGACGTTGTGATTGTAGATATTGGATCTGG
>QWCD01000240.1_pt1 | contig 15154 bp, 20 predicted proteins | sample 1972461 | NCBI WGS metagenome assembly QWCD01 (sample SAMN09866717, study PRJNA288562) | Human vaginal metagenome isolate term4_vaginal, whole genome shotgun... | isolation source: vagina | host: Homo sapiens | place: USA: California | reverse complement strand
TTTTTGAGGCGTTTGGCTAGAGGAGTCATCCTCTCTAATCCGGCCAAGGAAGGTATGTCCCTTCCACTTGGGCTCTTTATCCTTGGCTAGTGAAGGGACTTGCTGGCCATAGTAGAGTTATTGCGACCGAATAGGATTTTCAGCCCCGCCTGTATCATAAGAGACGGTATACGACTTACGATAATACCGCAAATCAAAATGCAGTCTTCCCCCTGTATCTGGTAAAGGCGAGCGAACAAGTTCTCCTTCAGGTGAGAAGCCTCGGATTTCCAAGGGTTGTGCCAAAGCGCTTTGCCCCACTAATCCACTCTGTAGCGTTCCTCCCTCTTTATCGGTTTTCTCCTTGGATAATTGTTCAGTATAGACTTCAAATTCTTCGGATTCATCCTTATCTTTCGTCTGTGGGTTATCCAATTTCTGAATTAAGTGGCGAACATAATATTTGGCGACAGCGGGTTGATAAGGCACATTAATGACTGGATTTTGATGGTCTTAGGACTAACAGGATTATTGCAAAGAGGACAAAGGACTGGTATAGCCAGGAATCTTCTCTAATTTCAGAACTTTATTGAACTGGTCTAGCTGGATCTTCACGCACAGTCATTTCATAAGGTTGATAGAGAACAAGATTCGGATTATCTCTCACAACATAACGGAACTTAAGGGTATAGGTTTTCTGAGAAGGAACCAGTTGAACTTGTTGATTAGCCTCTTCCTTACTTTTGGGCTCTTTAAGATCGGTTTTAGGAAGTGCTAGCTCTAGTTGGTTAGAATCCAGTGGATGTAAAGCAGGTGCTGTTTGATGAAGTTCTTTGGTTTGCTTGGAACTTCTCAGCAAACCTTCTTCCACAGATTCTTTTGAGGAAGGGAATTTTCTTGAGAACTAAGCGAACTCTCATTTGAACTTGATGGCTTAGGTCTTTCTTTAGAAAGACCACTTGGTAAAGAAGCAGTCGGATGATTCTTAGACTTCTGGTCTTCTTTGTCTGAAACTTGCTTATGAATATCTTCCTTAGATGGAGAGGAAATTTTCACTTCTTTAGCTAAAAATGGTGGGGGCAAAAAAGGGGGCAACTTTTTAAAAGCACATAAAAAAACAGCGCCCCACCAACGCATGAAAACGCTGATAGGACGCCATTCCTTAGCATCTGAAGAGCGGGATTCGAACCCGCGACCCACGGTTTAGAAGACCGTTGCTCTATCCAGCTGAGCTACCCTCAGTTATCTGACAACTCTTATATTTTACTCAATACTAGCCTTATCTGTCAAGTTTTTTCTAGAGCAAGCCTCTAAAAATCCCTTGGTAATTGGAAAGTTGGTGGACGATAGCCTTTCAAGCGATAAGCATTGTGTCCTTGATCAAAATGGACAGACTCTAAATAAAGCGAAGAGCGACACTTGAGCCATGAAGAGAGTTCTTCAGGAGCAACCCATCCACTAAAAGGCGTATAAGCGCGCTTGATTTGATCCGCAATGGCTTCCTTCAAACGCTCAATATCTGACTTAGACTTCGCAGATAGCTTCAGGAAGGGACGAGAATACGTCAGAGGGACTTCTTGAGATATAGGAAGGCAGTCGGTCTTATTATAGAGGTAGAGGCGTGGAATCTCTTGCATGTGAAGATCTAGTAAGAGCTGATTAACAACCTCTTCTTGCTCCTTAGCATAGGGCGAAGAGCTATCAACCACAATGAGAAGGAGGTCTACTTGTCGGCTCTCTTCTAAAGTCGAATGAAAAGCATCAATAACTAGCGGCGGCAAATCTTGAATAAACCCCACTGTATCTGTCACACTGACCAGGCATTGATTCGAAAATTGAAAGTGGCGGGTCAAAGGTGTCAAGGTTGCAAATAGCTGATCCGCTTGATACGTGTCTGCAGACGTTAGGCCTGTCAAGAGCGTGGACTTGCCAGCATTGGTATAGCCCATGAGCCCTACTCGAAAAACGAAAGAACTTGTCCGATTTTTTCGGGCCACTTGCCGATGCTTTTCGACTTGTTTCAGATCTTGTTTGATTTTTTGAATCTTCTTTCTGAGAAAACGTCGGTCTTGTTCCAGTTGCGTTTCACCAGGGCCTCGACTTCCAATGCCTCCTCCTAAACGAGAGAGGGTCTTACCTTGACCAGCTAATCGAGGCAAAAGGTACTGACTTTGGGCGAGAGCCACTTGGAGCTTTCCTTCTTTCGATTGGGCACGCTGGGCGAAAATATCTAAAATCAATTGTACCCGATCAATAACCCCCACTTCTAACGCCTCTTGAAGGTTCCTATTTTGTGTGTGAGTCAACTCTTGGTAAAAGACCACTAAATCTGCTTCTAGACTGCCTACTAAGTCTTTGAGAGCTTTTAATTTTCCCTTTCCAATAACTGTTCTCCCATCAATTTGAGGTCGGGCTTGCATCAATGTGCAAACCACCTCTCCCCCTGCTGTTTCAACGAGGGATTGGAGTTCTTGGACCTGTCGCTTCATCTGGTCTAAGGGATTATCTGGCAATTGCACATGAACAATAATGACTTGCTGGGGCACTCTGCTCCCTACTTTCCTTGAAATACTGATATAGAATAATTCTCCTATGCGCCTGTATGAAGAAAGGCATCTACTTCCTCTTCTAAAGTTTGAAGACTTTCAGGATGCTGAATGAGATCATACCAGCTCACCTCTGACATCCGATGCTTGAGCCAAGTCAGCTGCCTTTTGGCATAGCGGCGAGAATTACGCTTGAGAGTTAGGATGGCTTGGTCTAAGCTTTCTTCTCCTCTGAAATAAGGAAAAAACTCCTTATAGGCAATAGACTGCAAACATTGGTAGTGAGGATCAAGATGAGCATCATAGAGATAGTGAGCCTCTTGTAAAAGCCCCTCTGCCATCATCAAGTCTACCCGTTGATTAATACGTTCATAAAGTAATTGTCGATCTGTCTTTAAGCCAATCATAAGGTAATCATACGAACTTTGATGGTGGTCATGATCTTGCGATTGTTCTGAAAATAGATGGTCTGAAAATTTTCCCACTTCTAAAGCACGAATCACTCGTTTAACATTGTTGGGATGAATCGCTTGAGCCGCTTTAGGATCTTGTTGAGCCAGCCGATCATGCAAGGCTTGAACCCCTTCTTCTCTTGCAATAGCTTCCATGTCCTGTCTAAATTCCGGATGAGGGACCACTTCGCCCCCTAAATCAAAATCAAAAAGAAAAGATTCAAGATACAGGCCCGTCCCTCCGACTAAAATAGGAAGGTGACCCTTTTGACGAATGGTTTGAAAACTTTCAGTGGCCTCTTTCTTAAAATCTGAGACGCTATAAGTCTGATCAATTTCTCGACTATCTAAGAGATAATGCGGCACCCCTTGCCTTTCTGCTAGACTTGGCTTAGCCGTCCCTATTGAGAGATGGCGGTATACCTGCATAGCGTCTCCGTTAATAATTTCTCCAGAAAATTTTTGAGCCAGATGAATAGATAGGGCTGTCTTTCCTACGGCGGTCGGTCCTCCGATCAAGAGAAGTTTTGGCTTCTTCATTGCTCTTTCCGCCTTTCCTGTCGGTAGCTAAACGATTGAGCTACTTGTTCCTTAGCGGCTAAATGGGCGGCCTCTGTGAGATCTTCTCCACTGGTCATTGAAGCAATAGCCTTAATACGATCCTCTGCATCGAGATAGGCGGCTTGGGTTTGCGTCCGCCCTTCTTGACTGGTCTTAGTAATGTGGAGCTGCTGGTCAGCCATGGCTGCCACTTGAGGTAAGTGAGAAATACAGAGCACTTGAGCAGATAGAGCAATCTTAAAGAGGCGCTGAGCGATAGCTTGAGCAACTCTGCCTGAAACGCCCGTGTCTACTTCATCGAAAATCACGGTCGTCGTCTGACGAGAGGCTTGGAGGGTCGCCTTAGCTGCCAACATCACACGAGAAAGTTCTCCCCCTGAAGCTACCTTAGCTAAAGACTTGAGTCCTTCCCCGACATTGGTTTGGATTAAGAATTCTACCTGGTCTGCTCCTGTGCGATCGAAGGTTTTCTTTGCGCTAAAGTGAGCCTTAAAACAGGTATGTGGCATATAAAGTAAGCGTAACTGTTCCTCGATCGCTTGACTCAAGGTATCTGCTGCAGCCTTTCGAATCTCATGGAGTTTACGAGCGGCTTGGGTAATGTCTGCTTTAGCTTTTTGATAATCCGCTTGAAGGACTTCTTTATGACTGTCCCGATCTTGAAGGTTGTGGTACTCTTCTTCGATCTTTTCATAATAAGCGAGAATCTCTGGAATAGTTTGCCCATACTTATGCTTCAATTGTTCAATCACTGCTAAACGATTCTCAATGTGGTCCAGTCGATCTGGATCATAAGAAAGATCATCCGTCCTCTCTCCTACACTATAGGCTAATTCTTGTAAGCCAAAATAAATAGAAGCCATTTCCTTGGAAAATTCTTCAAAAGAAGAGCTAAGTGACGCAATTTTATCAAGAGAAGTTTGGGCTTGACTAACCTTATCTAAAGCATTGTCTTCTCCTCTCGTTAAAGCTTCCAAAGCCGTATGTAAGGAAGTTGCGATGACTTGATAATTTCGTAAAGTGTCACGTTCTTCCTTCAATTGTTCGTCCTCTCCTACCACTAATTGAGCAGCGGACAATTCTTTACATTGAAAACTTAACAAGTCTAGTCGTTGCGCAATCTCCTGCTCATTTAAATTAAAATGCGCTAAGGCCTGCTTAGCTGCCGAAAAACGTTCAAATACCTCTCGATACTGACTAAGGGCTTCGGCTAAAGCTTGCCCCGCATATTCATCCAGCATACTCAAATGATAAGCGGGATTAAGGAGAGCTTGGCTTTGATTTTGACTATGAATATCAATCAAAAAATGCCCTAGCTTTTTCAAACTCGACACGGTTAATGAACAGTCATTCACCTTGATCGTATTTCTCCCAGATCGATCCAAACTTCTGACAATCATCAGTTGATGGTCGGACCATTCGATGCCTTCTTGGTCTAAGAAGGCACAGAGATCTTCGGACGGATTCGGCAGATAAAAAAGGCCTCTCAAGTGGAAACTCTCTTGCCCTTTTCGGATAAAATCTACCGATCCTCTTCCGCCGGCTAAGAGTGCCACCGCATCAATAATCATTGACTTCCCAGCTCCGGTCTCCCCAGTGAGAACGGTCATGCCTTCTTCAAAGTCAATCGCCACATGATCAATTAAGGCGAAATGATCAATTCTTAAATATTGTAACATGGCTCCCCCTCCCTTCTAATCGAATTGTTGGTGAGCTTCCTCAATGACTTGAGCAATGTCTAAATGATCGGCATAACTGCCTTCTTCTTGTCTTGTCATCAGACAGAGAAATTCAATATTCCCTGTTCCCCCTGTAATTGGAGAATAGGTAAGAGATTCAATCCGGTACCCTAAAGCCACTGCCTTTTCGAAAACTTCTTCAATAACTTCCTGATGAACCTTCTTGTCACGAACGATCCCTTTTTTGCCGACCTTGTCCTTACCTGCTTCAAATTGCGGTTTAATCAAGGCAATCACTTGCCCACCTGTCTTCAAAATTGCATGAAGGGGCGGTAAAATCAATCCCAAAGAAATAAAAGAAACATCAATTGTCGCAAGATCTGGCTGACCTTCTTGGAAGTCTTCGATCTTAGAATATCTAAAATTCGTTTGTTCCATCACAGTTACCCGCTCATCGCTTCGAATTTTCCAGGCCAGTTGATTGGTTCCAACGTCGAGAGTATAAGAATGACAAGCGCCATTTTGAAGGGCAACATCCGTAAATCCCCCCGTGGAAGACCCAATATCGAGGACATTTTTCCCTTGAAAATCAAGATGAAACTCTTGACGAGCCTTCTCTAACTTGAAGCCTCCTCTCGACACATAAGGTAAGGTTTCTCCTTTAATCTCTAATTGGCTAGTCACAGGTATTTTTTCACCTGCTTTGTCAATACGTTCCTGGTGTTCATTATAGACCTGCCCCGCCATAATCAGTCGCTTGGCCTTTTCTCTAGAGTCACTTAAGCCTTGTCGAACCACGAGCAGGTCTGCTCTTTCTTTTTGAACATGTTCTTTAGCCATCTTGACCTCCCTTTCCGTGATCCATTTGTAAATAAGCCACAAAATCTTGCAACAACTCTATCTGGCAAGTTGGATGCTTTTCTTTTAAACGACAGAGCTGAGTGAGACAAGCTCCTCTCTCTTTTTCAAGCGCTTCAAGAGCTCCCGGCGTCCCTAAAAGGCTCGGATAGGTATTCTTCTCATGAGAAGCGTCTCCTTTAGATTTCTTTCCCCGTTCTTCATCTGTCCAAAGTACCTCTTGCAAATCATTTTGAATTTGATAGCCAATTCCGTAGTGTTTAGCAAAAGTAGAGAGAATAGCCATCGTTTCTTCATCCACTTGACTAAGTAATCCTCCAGACACAATCGCAAAGTGTAAGAGGGCGCCTGTCTTTTTAGCATGGAGGGCTTTCAACTGATCAAGCTGTAAGTTTTCATGCTCAGAAAGCATATCCTGCATTTGGCCTTCTACCATCCCCTCTTTACCGGATGCTTGCGCGAGTAATCCCACCAATTGTACCCCCAGCTGAGCTGGATAATCATCGGTCAACTTCGTTAAAGCAAAAAAGGCTAAAGTTTGTAGAGCATCCCCTGCTAAAATAGCGGTAGCTTCATCAAATTGTTTATGATTAGTCAATTTGCCTCGACGATAATCATCATTATCCATGGCTGGGAGATCATCATGGATCAAGGAATAAGTATGAAGATACTCGACTGCACAAGCTGCCGGATAACCTTTGTGCGTGGGATAACCGAATGTTTTTAATACCGCCAAAACTAATAAGGGGCGCAGAGATTTTCCACCACCATTCAAGGAATAAAGCATAGCCTCTTCTAATTTTGTCATTTGGGAATGAAAAGGTGCCAATAAAGCTTCCCTTAAAGAAGGAAGCTCCTCCTTCATAAACGCTTGTAAGTGCATACTAGTCCTCTTCTCCGTGAGAAATTTCAAAATCTTCTAAGTCTCCTGACTCATTCATTAATTTGGTCATCGTTTTTTCAGCTTGTTCTAAAGTTTGGCTACAATAATTGCTGAGTTGAATGCCCTTTTGGAAAGCCTCCATAGATTCTTTCAAAGGAATATCTCCATTTTGAAGTTGACTAACAATAGCTTCTAGTTCACTTAAAGCTTCTTCAAAACTTAATTCTTCTTTTTCTGTCATGACTTACTCCTTTTCTTCTGATCCCCTTGTCCCTTCAAAAAAGCACTTGGGACCATCTCTTGCTTATAGGTTGCCGTAATTTGACTGCTTAATCGGCCATCTCGGAACTGAATATCCAAGTTTTGGCCTGGAGAAAGAGTCGTTACAGAAAGAACGGATTGTCCGTTCTGACTAACATATGCATATCCTCCTGACATTCTCTTCAAAGGGGACAATAGGTCTAATTGTCCGATCCGTTGAGAGAGAGTATGTTGAATATCTTTCAACTGTTTTTCCATACTTTGGCATAAATCTGCATGCTCTTGTTGGAGGCGGTGTTTCTCGTCTACAATTTTTCTCTCTGGAGACACCCGATATAGCCCTTGATAGAGCCGATAAAAAGTCTCTTTATGTTGATAGACCTTTTGACGCATATGTTCTGATAGCTGCTTGTCTAAGTCTGCGATCTTCAACCGATAGCCATCATACAACTTCTCAGGTTGAGTGAAGAGATAGGACTGCTTCACCTGACCCAAACGATGTTCAAAATAATCTAGGCGATTGGTTTGACTTTTGATGAGCCTTTGCCGGTAGTCTCCCAGTTGATAGAAGACGTCTTTAAGAACTGGGGTTGCCAATTCTGCAGCGGCTGTAGGCGTAGCTGCCCGTTGATCTGCAACATAGTCAGACAAGGTCGTATCCGTTTCGTGTCCAACTGATGAGATCACAGGCGTTTGACAAGCCGCAATCGCCCGAACCACTTTCTCTTCATTAAAACACCAGAGATCCTCGATCGAACCTCCTCCACGTCCGACAATGATCGTATCATACGCTCCACTCTGATCTGCCCGTTGAAGATTTTTCACAATGCTTTGAGCCGCTTGTTCTCCTTGAACCACTGTAGGATAGAGGACGATTTGAACAATAGGATAACGCCTCCGACACGTCGTTATAATATCCCGAATCACCGCACCCGACGGAGAAGTAACCACGGCAATTTTTTTAGGATATTTGGCAAGGGGCTTAGGTTGAAAAGTAAAAAGTCCTTCTTGCGTGAGTTTTTTCTTTAATTCTTCGAAGCGGACATAGAATTGCCCTACACCATCAGGTTGAATGGCATCAATAATCAACGAATAACGTCCAGACTTCTCATAGAGACTGATCCGTCCAATGACTTGAACTTTCATTCCATCCTCTAAGTCAAAATTTAACTTCGAAAAAACATGACGAAAAATAATGGCATTGATATAAGCCTGATCATCTTTCAGGCCAAAGTACTGATGGGCTTGTTTGCCTCTATTGCGAAACCCTGACACCTCTGCTACCAGATGAACCGTCTGCATATAAGGATCCCGATCAAACTTGGCCTTGATATAGGAGGTTAACTGACTGACGGTAAGATAGTCCTTAGGGGTCATGCCTTCGCCTCCAGTCGATCCAGTAATTGCTTGAAGATCATTACCGTCGTCACAGGACCTACTCCTCCTGGAACCGGGGTAATAAGTGAAGCTTTTTCAGCTACCTTTTCAAAGTCTACATCTCCCGTTAATTTACCCGTTTCATCGTCATAATTCGTTCCAATATCGATTACCACAGCACCTTCCTTGACCATATCCGCCTTGATGAGACGAGATTGTCCGCAAGCTACACATAAAACATCTGCTTGGCGGGTCCATTCTTCCAAATGAGGGGTCCTCGAATGGCACATCATCACTGTCGCATTTTTTTCTAAAAGTAATTGAGCGAGAGGCTTGCCCACAATATTCGACCTTCCAACAACAAGGGCTATCTTGCCTTCTAAATCCACTTTTCCTAATTCTAAAAGTGCCATCGCTGCTAGAGGCGTATTAGGAAGTGTGTGCCCTTGTCCCTTCAATAAATATCCCATATTCATCGGATGAATCCCATCCATATCCTTCTGAGGATCTAGGGATTGAATAATTTCTTCTTCATTTAAGGACTTAGGGAGTGGCATTTCTACCATGACACCATGCACATTCTCGTCCGCATTAAGGGCGTGAATTTTGGCAATCATCTCTTCAGTGGTCACAGTAGCAGGCATCTCTTCTAATTGATAGCTGATCCCAAGTTGATCGGCTATTTTTCCTTTCATTTTAGCGTATGCCTTAGAGGCAGCATCTTCTCCCACCAGTAAAACAACGACATTCGGATAAACTCCCCGCTGTTTCAATTGAAGAACGCGTGCCTTCAAATCTTCTTTTAAGTGAACAACATATTCCTTAGATCGTAAAACTTTCACTCTTTTCTCCTCTCTTTTCTTACTTCCATTATAGGACCTTCCTCATAAAATCTTCTATTAAAAAATAGTTCTCAAGGGGATTCCCCCTCAAGAACTAATCGCATCCTTTTATTGAACTAGTAAAGCGGATAAAACCCCATTAATAAAGCGTCGGGATTTTTCATCCGAGTAACGCTTAGCTAATTCCACCGCTTCATCAATTGCTACCACAGCAGGAATTTTTTCCTGATTTCCGTATAGAATTTCATAAGCTGCTACGCGTAAAATCGCTAAATTAATGGATTCTAAACGTTTAACGGACCATTTCCCTGTGATATGGTTGTTAAGTTGTTGATCAATGGTCTCTTGATGTTGACGAACGCCTTCAATTAATTCCACAAAGTAGGCGGGAGGTGTCACCTCTTCGTCTTCACTGACCTTCTTCACTTGATCAAATCGTGATTTTGGCGTTTGAACAGATGAAGTGGAGTGGAAGGGGAGTCCCTTCGCCTTTAATTGATCAAAATCTTCTTCATTAATTTCCTTGTATTGGAATTTTTCTTCTAATTCGTTCACATTAGCAATTAAGTGATTAAAACAAGCTTTGGGATCTAATTGAGGATCGATCAAACTGGAATAAATCGCCAAAACTGCTAATTCCCGTATCTGTGAACGTCCGATTTGCATGTGATCACCTGTCTTTTACTCTTTATTTGTTACAAGGTCACACACTAATACGTTGACCTGGTCTACTTTAATGTCTGTCATAAAATAGATTTGTTCTTTGATGTATTTTTGTAAGGCCACAGCCGCTTTAGGAATTTCTGTTCCACAATGAGCAGCTACTGCAACGTCAAGTTGCAAATTGCCTGAATCATCAGTCCGCAAAACTACTCCACTATTCTTAGAGAAAAAGCTCTGAATATTTCCAGCATAATCTGCTAGAGGAGTAAACGCTTGGCCTTTTTCACTAGCGATCCTTGCAATGCTTTCAATGACATCGGGTGCAATATTGATGGCCCCTAAGACGCCACTTGTCTTAATTTTAGTGTTTTCATGCTTAGCCATGGTATCTCCTCTCTTCCACACGTATTCTCTAGATTAGGCCCGTTGAATATAAGAACCGTCTCCTGTATTGATGACCAATTTATCGCCCGCATTCACAAAGAATGGTACATTAACCACAAGTCCTGTTTCCATAGTTGCTGGTTTGGTCCCACCAGAAGCTGTATTTCCTTTGATACTTGGTTCTGTTTCAGCCACTACTAATTCTACAGTATTTGGCAATTCCAAGCCAATAACTTCGCCTTCGTAGGTTACAATATCTACCATCATATTTTCGAGAAGATAGTTCAATTCTTCTTTGATAACATCGCCTGGGATTTCCATTTGTTCATAAGTAGAAGTATTCATGAAAACATAGGTATTGCCCATAGCGTAAAGGTATTGCATTTCTTGAGATTCAATATGGGCAGTTTCCACTTTTTCGCCTGCACGCCATGTTTTATCAATCACAGCACCTGATCTTAAATTTCTTAATTTGGAACGAACAAAGGCGCTTCCCTTACCTGGTTTGACATGTTGGAATTCAATTACTCGGTAAATATTGCCTTCACTTTGAATCGTTAAGCCGTTTTTAAAATCGTTGGTTGTAATCATAAATTATACTCCTTTAAATTTGTATTCACACTATTTTATCACAGTTTTTATATTTTCATAGAATTTATTCTCAGTTAGTCCTTAGTTTTCCAAAAAATCAAAACGTTTCACTCCCTAACAGAGGAACTCAATTCTCACATTCACCATTTTTAAAGCAAAATAAGCTCACGTGGAGATTGTGTCAAACAAACATTGCCATCTTCTATAAACAGCAAGTCATCTTCAATTCTTGCTCCCCCTAAGCCTTCAATGTAGATACCAGGTTCATCTGTCACTAATTGGTTCACTTCAAATGGCGTGTGGGCAGATGGCGTGGCATTCGGATCTTCATGCACTTCTAAGCCATAGGAGTGACCTAAAGCGTGACCGAAATATTTACCATAGCCGTGAGAATCAATATAATTTCGAGCGATAGCGTCAATCTCTTGACCTGTCATTCCAGGCTTGGCCAAGTCTCGAACCAATTGATTGGCTTCATACACAATTTGATGGATTTCTTTCAATCGAGGATCTACATCTCCTAGGGCAACTGTCCGAGTCATATCAGAAGCATAGCCTTGGTAATAACATCCGAAATCAATCGTAATAATATCCCCTTTTTCAAGGCGCTTTTCACTCGCAACTCCATGGGGCATAGCTGACCGTTTACCCGAAGCTACAATCGTATCAAAGGACAAACCAGAAGCCCCATATTCCCGCATCTTAAAATCTAAAGTATTAGCAACTTCAATTTCTGTTAGGCCGGGTTTGAGATAAGTCAACAAATAATCAAATGCCTTATCTGTAATCGCGCAGGCTTGTTTAATCTTAGCAATCTCGTCTGCATCTTTATAGCTTCTCAAGACTTCAATCATACCTGAAGCTGGAACAAGCTCAGCTTTGAGAAAGTTTTCGTAGCCATCATATTCAGCGACGGTCATGTGTTGCTCTTCATACCCGATCCGGGTAAGGACTTCCTTCTCAATAATGTCTTGGAGAATATGTAAGGGAGAACTTGTTGAGGCCGATCCTCCTGCTAAGATCACCTCATACCCTTCACATTGCTTGCTAGCTTGCTGAGTATATCTAAAATCCGTCAAAAAATAAGCATGACTGGCAGTTACTAGAGCTAGACCATTCGTTCCTGTAAAGCCACTCATATAACGTAAGTTATACTTTTCAGTAATAAGGTAAGCACTCAGGCTTTCTACTTTTAAACTCGCTTGGAGCCGTTCGATTCTCCTTTTCACAATTTTTCCTCCCTACTTGATCTTATATTAACAGCTTCCATTATAGCAAAAAAGCAAGACTATGGAAAGTCTTGCCCAATGCCGCTTCAGTCATCTTATCATTTTTGAAATTAATAAATGAAATGGAAAACATGTTTGGAATCCTTCATGGTCACTTGACAATGCTGTTCTTTCTGTTGAATAAAATATCGAACACTAGCACAATCAAAACGAAAAGTCTTCTCAATTTTTCCTCCATTCTGCCACTCACTCTTGGGATGTTCCAAATAAAACTTATCTTGGCGCTTTCTTGCTTTCTTAAAGGCTTGTATCGTTTGCTTTATCTGCTCTTGACCTTCTCGCATAGACGTAAACTTTAAATCTTCATCTGCCTCCTCCAAGCAGGCTTTGATAAGTGGAAATTTATCCAAGATTTTTTTTAAAGAGCGATCTTGAACCATCTGCTTTTTCTTGTAAGTTTCAAAATCTTCTCGGGAAAGTTTCTCCTCATTTAAAATCTCATTAGGCGAATCTAAAGGTAAAGGAAAAGAAGGAGGAGTTCCGGTATCCACTGATCGCTTCTTGCGGTGCTCACTCGAATGCTTGGGAGATTCCTTCAAGCAATTATTTCCTTTCTCTAAAAAAGTAAGATCAGGCAAACTTGGCAAAAATACTTTCTCCTGAGAAATATGTGTCAGTTTCGATTCAATTTGCTTTTTCTTTTGACAAAAAATCTCCTTTTTTTCAGAAGACTCTGTCTTTTGAATCTCACGCTCTAAATCCTTCAATTGAGCTTCTAATATTTGAATGTGTTGATTTTTTTCTTCAAAGGAACGCTTCTCCTGCAAGTAAGTCACTAAAAGTTCTCCTAATTCTTTGGACAAATGTTTTTGGATTTTTTCCAAGTCTTCCTCTTTGGCCTGCTTATCTTGCTCCCATTTCTCTTTTTTCTTAGCTTGTTCCTTAGCTCTCTCTTCTGCTGTTGTCTGGTAAGCATACTCGGCTAAAGCATGTGCCAAATAACCTTCTGAAACAGTCTTCATATTTTGAACATTCATCTGATAAAGTGTTAACCCCGCCATAAAGAGAAGGCCGCATACAAAAAGCAAAGTCAAACTATAAAACAAAATCGACCCTTTTTTATTCATCTTGCTTCTCCTCTGGCTTTTGAAAATAAATGGTGGCTTGATGTTTTTCTTCATTAATAAATGTTAAATCAATATGCACGATATTTGGACTTTGAAAAGTAAAAATCACTCTTTTAACATCCATAAGATAAGGCTGATGACCCAAGCCTCGTACTAATTTTCGAATCATACGGCTATTCGTGTTTTTATAAAATTCATAAGAGATGTGACGCTCTTTTTGATTTTTAAATTTCAAAGAAGTTCTAGAAACCGCTATTAATCGTCCATTCCGCGCTTCTCTTTGAAGCTGCATGAGAAATACTCCCCAATCATCTGCATAAACTTCTTTGACTTGTTGATAATAGTTTGTTTCTAAATGAAGAGTGGTCATAAGAAGAGACTGAATGCTTGCAAAAAGTAACAAGGCTAAAATCGCTTCCAAAAGGGTAAACCCTCGCTTATTCTTATGGGGATTGAACCCCTTCCAAATGGATAACATAACCTGTCTCCTCCTGAGTGGGATGTACCTGTAAAGTCTTTTCCTGGTAATTAATACCTCGTCCACTTCGTCCATTACTTTCTACGACTCGAATATACAAATCTTCCATCTGATTTAATTGCACCCGTTGTTTTTTATAATTAAGGGATTGCAAGCGAATCATTGCAACAAAAAGGACAATAAACCCTGCTACCAAGAAAAGGCTAATCATACTCTCTACTAAAAGAAATCCGGACTTATCATTTTTTAACCAGCACATATTTACCTACTCCTAACTGAATTTTTAATGAATACAGCCCATTCGGATAATCAATATCTATCGTAGTTGGTTTAATGTAGCCTGTTAGTGGATGAATTTTGATATACCCACCCCTTGGAATCTTTGCTCCTTTAGGAAGAGATATGACCCGTTCAATCACTCTGGCATTGCTTTCAGACACCGTTCGCACCTGCACCTGATAGTGGCCAAAATCTATCCAATAATATTTTCCACAAAGAATCGCTTTTTTCTGAGCCAATTCATAAGCTTGCGTAATCTCTTGAACAGAATTTCTAATTTCAAATTCTGCCTTGAAGTGTTGACAGCCCTTCACGGTGACTAGCATCATCACTCCCACCACAATTAATACCAAAATCATTTCTAATAGGGTAAAGCCTTCCTTGCCCTTATTCATGCTAACGCCTTCTCAGTCTATTCATCAGCTAAAACAGCGTTTGCTTTCTTATCTGCAGGAATAAGTTTATACCGTGCGACTTGTTCTGACGTCAGGTACCCATTGCTTTCAAGATCTCCTAATTTAGGCTTCGCATTCTTTGCATTTTCATAAAGAACAGCTTGAGTTTCTACTGTCTTGACTAAAGCTTTATCTCCAGTTTCTTGAGCATTTTCCTTTTGAGCCAGCATATTAGGAATAATAATTAAGAGTAGAATCCCCACAATGATCAGAACTAAGCACATTTCTAATAAAGTAAATCCAGATTTATCTACACTTTTTCCTTGTAGCAAACGAAACAGTTGACGTTTAAAGTTTAAAATTCTATTTTCCATTATTGAATCGCTCCTAACATATTAAACATCGGTAACATTAATAAAAGGTAAACCATCACGACTAAAGTCGCTACAAAAATAAACATCACATTCTGAGCCACTATTATTAATCCATGAATTCGCTCATGAAAACTTTCTAAGCATCTTTGACTAAATAATCGCATTTTAATGGCTAGCTGGTTAAGGAGTTCTCCTT
>QWCD01000394.1_pt1 | contig 15236 bp, 18 predicted proteins | sample 1972461 | NCBI WGS metagenome assembly QWCD01 (sample SAMN09866717, study PRJNA288562) | Human vaginal metagenome isolate term4_vaginal, whole genome shotgun... | isolation source: vagina | host: Homo sapiens | place: USA: California | reverse complement strand
AAGCACACTGTATGTTTCCATAGTAAGGGCCTCCTATTCCAAGTTCATTATAGCTATAAAATTCTTAAAAATGTGTGGATAACCAAACAATCTTGGGCGATAACCCTAACTTGTGGTGAAAATCCACATTCTCCTTTACAAATTCTTTTTCACGAAAAAATATGTGCAATGACGGCGTGAAGTTCAGCCAACCAAGGGTGGGGGGAGGTACCCCCCCCTCACAAGGTTGGTAGAGAAAGCCACTATTTTGCTAATTACTTGCTTAATAAATAAATTAAAATATTTTTGATTTTTTTCATTGTTCGCACTGTCTTCCCTCTCGTTGTCCTTCCCCTGCTCCCCTGCTTCCCTCTCCCTATTACCTATCCTCTAGCTTTTTCAGCACTTACTCCCTTAACTGTTCATCATCACAACAAAATAATTGTTTTAATTTTACAACACATTCATTTAAAACTTATTGTAAATAGATCTACTTGTTAGATTGCTGTTGTACCTATGATCCAGCAAGGCAATCCTTTATTTATTAATTTAGCTTTGATCCCTCAGCTTCCTGCGTTGCTACTATAAGCTGGTAAGGCGTAGGACTATACCTACTTAATAAACTGGGGCACGAGCTTTTGTAGAAGCTAATAGGAAGGTTTTTTTCTTTCTTTTTTAAGTAAGGGGGGGATAAAAATCTATCTAGAAGCGGAACACATTATCATTCGGTTGATTAAGTACTACGCATTGAGGTGTATAAACAGAAGCGTTAAGAGAGAAAAATAGGAATCTAGCACAGAATTCCCTATAACCAAAATGTAACAAAAGAGGGGAGAAATATACCCCCTCTCTTTTGTTATTGTGTATTCATTGATTTTTGTTAATGGTTATTTGTTAGCAATTCTTCCAATCAAAATATTAAAAATTTTTTTACGAATTGATACAAGCCATCACTTTATTTATATCGCTTTCAATCTCTTCAGGAGTAGTCCCCCTGATATACTTCGAAAGAGCGGGGTCTAGCTTATAAGAAACAAGAATCGATTTTTTTATGCAATCAATTTCAATTTTTTCTTTTTCTTTATTGGCTTGCGCTACTTGTTCAGTTAGTGAAGTCACTTGCTCTTTTAACTTATCGTTTGAGTCGCTTTCTTCTTTAAGAGAGCGCAATACCTGTTCTAGCTGTTCTTGAGACTCTTCAAGTTTAGCCTTCGTTTCCTCCAACTCCTCGGTTAATTCCTTAGCCCTTTTAGAGTTTAAATTGTCAGGATCCAATCGTTTAAAAAGCTTAGTAATCTGTTCCTCATCAAGCCCTAGTTCTTCTTTCAAAAAAGCTCTACCTAGCATACTTCACCTCTTAATCCATTTTACTGATAACTTTTTTCCACTCATTTTCAATCGCTCGTTCTTTGCTAGTCTTAAGGTTAACCGCTTGCTCTCCCCTATTTTGAGCCTTTAAAATTTCACGTCTCAACTCGATTTCTTCATCTTCTTCAGCAGCTTCCTTTTCAGCCGTAATCGCCTTGTGAGCTGCTTTCATAAGTCTCTCCCACTTTTTACCTTCTTCTTGCTTTCTTTTTTCTTCTTTTTCAAATTCTTCGAAAGCTTTTTGTTTTTCTTCCTCTTTTTCTTTTTTAACCTTTTCCGCTAGCCATTCCGTATAGTAACTCATGTCTACTTTTTCTAAAGTCATAACGCAACTTCTCCTTTCTTGTGTAGCTACATAGCTTCCTTAGCTTCCTTAGCTTTCTTAGCTTTCTTAGCTTTCTTAGCTTCCTCTATATCCGTCTTTAATTCCCCATCACACAAAAACTTTTCAATATAGTAATCAGGGGTAACCCCTCTATACTCTGAAGGATATATAAGGTCTTTATTTTTTGACATTCTTTTGATCGAATTATTCAGATCGTAAACTCGTTCAATCAATTGCAACGATTTTTGATTGATTTCTTCCAGCGCTTTAATATTTGCTTTTTTCTCCAGTTCGGCGAATAGGGCGCTAGCACTTTCTTTCGAACTTTTCTTCACCTCATCAAGAAATTTAGCTGTGTTTTCTTGACTCAAAAGGGATTTTTGATTAAATTCTTGCATCACTTCGTCGTTCAAATCGAGCTGTTTATCCAAATCTAGCAGCTCTTTTTTTAGCTCAATAATTTCCTGGAATTTTTTCAACTTTTTGTTTTCTTTGATTTTATCTTTCAGCTCTTCCTTTTTATCCTTGATTTTTTGAGCGTTTTTTTCAAAAAAATCAAGACCTTCCTCCCGCACTTTAATTAAACGATTTAACTTTTTTTCTATTTCATCAAGTTTCATCTAAAGCTCTCCTTTAACAATCTAATAACAATCTAATTTTTACACATTACTTTTTTTACCCCTATTCTTTAAAAACCAGTAATTCACCCCCTTTATAAGCTTCTGCAAATTGGATTTTATACTTTTTAAGTAACCGATAATAAGATGCACTAGAAAACCCTAGCCTATAAGCTATGTTTTCATCGGTCATCTTTGGCTCTATTGTGAATTTTAAGCGCAACACTTCTTTTCCCTCTTCGCTTAGTAATTCAAATGCTTCATGAATAGCTTTTATTTGGCTTTGAGCTTTTTCTCGTCTTTCTAATATCCGAAACATAGAACCATCAGAAGAAGAAGGAACGGATGAAGGTATAAAACTGTAATTAGCCGTTACATTTCCAATAATTCCTGATAAGCGCTTTATAGTAGCATACTCTTTTAAAAATGCGGTGACGTTTGCGATTGTTTGCTTTTCGTTGATAAGATCTAGCATTAAAAAAGCACTCCTCCGTGATATAATATAAGTACATGCTAGGCGCTCTTCATTACTTGGAAGAGTGCTTCTTTTTGTTATAAGTTATTCAGTTTCACACATAGCAAAAAAACCACTTTTAAATCTCATATAACAATCAACAAAGCCTATCTATTCAAGGCGCTGTTAACTGTTGCAATCCATTGCGCTTCAGTGAAAACGTCTGTGCCTTTAACAGTTCCTATTACACACTTTAAAGGCTCAATAGGTCGGTTGCATGTCTTGGCATAACTGACCGCTTTAAATAGATCATCATTCCTGTTGAAGCTAGTTCCAGTAATTATCCTGTTATAAGCTTCCTTGCCTTTACCCCCGCCTTTCTTATAATTGTTAAGAGGGCTAAAGTCATAATCTTTAAGAACATTCTTAACTGAATATTTTTCCATGATCTGTTGGTAATAATTGCCGCTACCGCTAAAGATTCTTTTTTCCAATTTGCCATTATAGTGATAATGGACAGGGCCACAACCTACTAACTCATATCTCCCTTTATCTGTAACACTACCAAACATTAAGAAATAGTTGTTTGGATTAGCTTTTATATCTAAATTCTCTAAGTAGCCTATATGCTGCTTGTATTCAATCCCCTTATTTTTTGAAAAAATAACATGGTATCCTCCGCTAGGTGTCGTTTGTCTCCACGTTATAGAAGCGTTTCTTTTAAATTCCTCATAGTAGGGTAATTCTTTAAGCGATTCTATACCGCTTTTTTGTCCTGATTGTTTAGGAACATCAAAATCCATACACCACAACCCTCTACATAAAACGCCTAAGCCTGTCGCTGTCATATACTCTCTTACGTGATTCTCTATAAATTGTTCAGTTATTGGTATACCAGCAAACTTTACTAGTGGGGCTTTGTTGTTTACGGGAATAGTTTGGTAGCCACAACTTAAGCCATATAAAGCCATTTTGTAAGCGTTCATGCTACACCTCTTCAACTAAGCCATACTTTTCCATAAGTCTATAAGCCCCTTCTATGGCGGTTGCTTTACTTGCTAGCTTCTCTAGTTCGTCCATGGTAATCTCTTGACGTTTTAAGTCTTTAATCGCATAGTAAAGGATGATGATATTTAGCTCTTGTTCTGCTAAACGGTGGGCAACAAAAGCTTTATCAAGAAGCATTAATTTTTTGGTACATTCATTTACATAGCCGTCTGCCTTAGCTCTTAATATTTTTTGATCTTTTTCCTTGGTAAACATTTCTTTGATCCTTTCCAGTTTTAAAATGTTTTTTTGTAACGTTTGTACCCTTTCTTTTTTACAAAGGGATACTCCAAAACGTTGATTTAACAACATTTGCAACCTTGTTTCTTATGTTCCCGTAATTCCCTATAAAAGAACTAACTTTTTTAGCTATATAAGGCACTAATATATAAAACAAAAAAAATATATATATATATTAGTAACATAGGGTACTCGTTGATGTATCAACACTCTAAAGGTATACATAAGGGTCACAATAGGGTTAACAAAGGTTTCTATTTAGCAATTCATACATTCGATTAAAAAGCTTTTTATCTTTAACCACATTAACTTTAAAAATTGCCCTTTTTATACGCTCTTTATCACGCTAGAGGCGTTTTTTAATTTGTTCTAATGTTTTTCCCGTCTGTTAACTCCGATGGCTTGAACTTCTGTGGCTAATCCGTCGATCCTTTCTAGTAAACGCTTAACGTCTTCTTTCCCGTTTTTAGGGGATTTTAATAAATATCTGCAATAGTCCAGCTTTGTCAGATTGGATGTGAAACAAGTTAGTTTATTTTTCTTGTATCGAAAGTTAATGATTGGATATAAGATTCCACTTAAAGCGTAGGCATTATAAGATTCTGCGCCTATGTCATCAATGATCAAGCAATCTACAAGCTTGAATTTATTTAAGTAGCTATCTAGTCGGCTACTGTCCTTCTTCATTTGGTTAAAATAGCCCTCTATCAGCTCGGCGCATTCAATCATGGTTACTCCTACACCTTGCCGTGAATTCAGCTCTTTAGCAGTTGCACTTAGTAGGTATGTCTTTCCAATTCCAAAACTTCCAACCAGCCATATACCTACTTGTTTTTGATTAGGACGATAGTTTTTAATAAGGTTGTTGCAATAAGCGAATGCTTGTTGTCGTCCTAATTCGCTTTGGTCATAGTCTTCAAGAGTCGCCAGTTGATTATCTATGCTCAAAGTGAAAAGGTCTAGCTTTCTTTTCCATGCTTCTTTTAATTTTCTTTCTTGAAACTCTGGGTTCAACGCTAGCTCTAGCGTAACCAGCCCATTAACTATAAAAAGAGCCGGAATGTAGCGGGGATCTCTTTGAAAAGTCGTATAGCCGTTAAAAGTTGTAAGGCTTTTGTTTATTGAATCATCATCCAAAACTGGCTTATAGTCTTTCAAAAATTTTTGAATATCGTGATCAGCTAATATCTTTTTTTTAGCGTTTTCCGTCTCTACTTGTATATCTCTTCCTCTCAACTTTTTGCGTGTTTCTTTAGGCAACCAGTGTATAAAGTCATTTGTCATTCTTTCGCCCCTTCGCTTTTAGGTTCCCAATTCCCGCTAAGGTAATCACGTCCTCTTTCTAGTAATTTTGAAAAAGCTTTTTCTCTGTCTTCTTCGCTAGGATATCTTTTACATATTTGGGCGTATGTCCTTATATCCTCATCTAGTTCAAAATCTACAGGTTCTTTCTCTATCTCTATATTTTTATCTTTCTCTTTCTCTATCTCTTTCTCTATGTAACATTTTTGAACAATGTTACGGTCGTCTTGAACATTGTTACGCTCATTTTCTTCTTTTGCTTTTTCTCTGACTATATATTTATTTATATCTATATCTTTATTTATATATATATTGCTATCTCTCTCTATATCTTTATCTATATCTTTATCTGACCTTAACTGATCTATACTATTCTTACCTAACTCTATATTATTCTTACCTAACTCTATACTATTCTTACCTAACTCTATACTAACCTTACCTAACCTAACCTGTGTATCCGTTTTGGATACATTTTGGATACATTTTGTATCCACTTTGGATACATTTTGGATACGGTTTGGATACAAGTCCTCACATTGCTTATTTGACGCTGTTTCTAAGGAGTTTTTTTCTTCATTTTCAACTTGTTGGATATTCTGTATCCGCTTTGGATACACTTTGGATACATTTTGTATCCGCTCTGTATCCACATTGGATACACTTTGGATACATTCTGTATCCGCTTTGGATACACTCTGGATACACTCTGTATCCATTTTGGATACATTCTGGATACGGTTTGTATCCTTAATCTGATATTGTCTATTAGGTGCGGTTGCTAGCATCGCTTTTTCGTAAGAATAAAAAGTTGAGCTATACCTATCTTTTTGAACGTAATTGTGTATCTTCCAATCTCTAACGGCGACAACACCAGTCTTGAAAGGTATTAAAAGCTCTTTGCTGATTAATTCTTTTAAGTCATCATCGCTAGCTCCTATCATCCTTTTGATGGTCTTAACGTTGCCAACAAACCCGTCATCATCAGCAGCCATGTTGATATGAAAATACAAGCATTGTGCGCTTAAAGACATATCAAGGAACTGATCACTTTCAGTTATTTTTTTACTGAACATCCGACGCTGTGCCATTTATCCATTCCTCCATTTACTTAATCCCTAGATTTCTTAAACTGTCGTTTAAATCTTTGATTTCGTCACTATTCATCAACACACAGTAAACGTTATCTATAATCTCTCGGTAATCGTGAACTATTGCATCAATAAATAAATCGTTGAGTTTTTCAGAACACTCTTTTATTTCTTCTCTTGCTATTCCTGTTTGACTTGGAATGTAGGCGGTAAGAGTGAGGTCTTCCGCTACTTTATAAAATTCAATCAACCTCAATATAGGACGTAATTTTGAAGCGATTTTTTCATTTTGCTCTGCTGTTAAGTAATTTATCGCTTTATCGTTTAGTTTTGTTTCCATGGTTTATGGTCTCTCTTTCTTCTTGCTATTTTTGCTTCGGTTTACTAGAATAAGAGAAGGCAACAAGGGGTAAAAGTGTTGTGTTCTTGTTGCTGTATCTCTTATGTGGCTCGCTATTTTAGCGAGCTTTTTTCATTGCTTTGATGGTCTTTAATAAAGTTATTGATTTCTTTACGGCTATAAAATTGCTTGCCTTCCACCTTGTAAAAGGGCAATCCTAGCCCCGTCCACTTTGTAAAAGTATTTCGACTTACACCGTATAACTTGATAGCTTCTTGAATGGTCAAGTAATCTTTAGTGATAGCCACATCTCTTCTTGCTTCTTCTACGGCGTGAATGTAACAAGCCTTCATGCTGTCCTGAAGCTCTTTATAAAATTTGTCTGGTAGTTCCAATGTTAGTGGCATTTTTCGTTCCTTTCTAGCTCGGGTATATAAATACCTTGCTCAACCTAGTTAGCTTCTATTTTTAAGCTTTTCTTGGGCGTCTCTAAGATTTAAGAGCATTTTAGCTTTTTGCTCATCACTCACAGGTTTTCTAATTGATACGCTCCCCTTAATTTTTCCCTCGATGCCAATTAGCTGATTGGTACTTTCGTTGTAGATTTCTCTTTCTGGTATAATTCGCTCTCGCCACTTTCTAGCGTGCTTAGGAACATCAGTATAAAGGCTCCACTCATCCAGCTTTCTATCGTACGTGATGATTGTTTCCTGTTCCTCTTGTGGCGTGGTAGTTGTAAACTCTCTATTTTTCATTTTCACTACTCCTTATTTTTTTAGTTTTGATTTTAGTACCGCATTCTCTTCTTCCAAGTCTTCCATTTTGAAAAACATAAGCCAATGTATAAAAATCACGAGTGCAATAATAATCAGTTTAAGCGTTAACGGACTTAGTTCCATTGTTCAACACTCCTTTCTAGAATTTTTAGCGTTTCTATTTCTCTTTTCACTTGGGCTTTATAGCTCGCTAAAAAGTGATCTTTTTCTTCTTCGCTTGTCACTAAGTAATAGCCTTTTGGATTTTTTCTGCTCGATCCTATAAAGCAACCTTTACGTCTCAATCCTTCAACCAGTGAGAAAAAGCTCCTTCTCTCAATTCCTAATAAACGACTTAAATACGTTCCGTTTCTAGCATTCTCCTTTCCTCTGGGTAGAAGAGTAATCAACCGTTTTTCTTGTGGTGTTAATTCTTCCATGTCTTCGATTCTCCTTCTTGTTTTAATGTCGAACTTTTCCCACGTATGCGGGGTGATCCTGTAAGCTTTTAACGAGTCATTTTCGAGTAATCCTTGTCGTTGCTAAAATAGGCAAGAATATTTATTACTTCTTAAGTAAGGTGCCTATTCAAATCTTCTGTATCATTCAATTCCTTTTCTTAGCCTCGGGGGAAGGTAACAATATTACTTTTAGCGCTGAACTATATTGAACTTCTAATCTAAAAAAAATAGATTATCAATTGTTAGTGTTGGTTCAGCTTTTTTTAGAATATTTAAGAGTTCTACTTTTTCTTTATCGTTAAAGTGCCTTATTCCTCTTTCTTTATTACTGTATGTTTGACTGGTTACTTTTAACTTTTTAGCCAAATCTTTTTGAGTTAGGCCCAACATAGCTCTATAACCTGCAATTTTGTTCACTTTCATTTTCTCACCACCTTTTTATACCTTACATTGAACAATATAGAACAATACATTTACTTTGTCAAGCTTTTTGTAGAACTTATTTAAACTTTTGTTTATTCGTGCTATAATTTGCTTAGTCAAAGGAGGTTTATAAAATGGACCAGAATATAGCCTTAGGCCAACGGATTAAAAATATCAGAAAAAACAGTGGCCTAACTCAAGAAGATTTTGGGAAAAAGTTTGGTGCCTCAAAAGGTAATGTTTCAATGTGGGAAAGTGGAAAGGTTGAACCTAGTCCAGAACGTCTAAAAGCTATAGCGGACTTTGGAGGTCTCTCAGTTAATGAATTGTATACAGGAGACAATAGTCAACAAATTTTTGAGGTCATTTATGAATATGCAAAAAAAGTTAATATGCCAATAAATGATAGTGCACTTAACGAAACCGTTTCTTTATTAAACAATGTTTCTTTTAATTCAAAAGTTGTTGTAGGAATTTATATAAACAAACTAAGAGAAAAAGCCGACGGAGACCTCACTGTAAATATTTCTTATTTTGACTTTTACAATTTCTTAATAAAAATATCTAATTTATGGAAAAAATTACCACCCTCTCAAAGTAAAGAACTGTTAGATTCTTTACAAACTTTAAATCTCAAAATAGATGAACACCTTCTCAAAAAAATTACAGAAGAAAATACCAATAACCAAAGAGACGAAAAAAATAAAACTTTTCAAGCTATTATTCAATTTATACATGATGTACTTGAGTAATAACAGAATTAAGATATTTTTTAAGAAAATATAGCGACTAAGATGTGTAGCTATATAGTGAAGACCATCAAAGTCAGCAAATAGAAAGGAACATGTACCATATCAAAAGTAGTCAATCAAGCTAAACAGACGACATTGATGTCTTTATAAGATTAAAGGACAAACAAAAAAAGCCGCATAACTACGACTTTTGCACGATTAACGTACGATTAAAAAAAAAAACATCACTCAAACAGTGATCCGCCCTACTCAGTTCTTTTTCTTAGCCTCGGGGGAGTTATTAAGAAAGGAACACCGTTATGGCAACATTTAAGCAGTATGAAAATTCAAAAGGTAAATTTTGGGAAGTCAAAGCCTATCTAGGGAAAGATGAGGAAACTGGGAAACAAGTTCAATTTACAAAAAGAGGATTTAAAACAAAAAAGCAAGCCGTCGACTACTTCAAACAAGAATCAAGAAAGTTTGATAGTGGCCTTAGCTTGCAAAATAAAAACTTTATAACTGTAGCTCAATTATACCATGATTGGCTAGAACAATATAAGTTGAACGTAACTAAAAGTACGCTAAGAAATACAAAAACTTATTTCAGATTACATATACTGCCGCCGTTGGGTAATATTCTTATTACTAAGTTACAGCCTAAAACCATTCAGAAAGCTGTTAATGAATGGCATAGAAAATATAAGAAGCATAAAAAAATCTTTAATTATTTAAAGCGTGTTTTACAGTATGGGGTAACTCTTGACTATATACAAAGCAATCCATGTTCTAGGGTGGCTATTCCTAAAAAGAAATTACAGTACGATAGTCCACAGCGTGAAAAGGATTTTTATAGCAAAGATGAACTAGAATTATTTTTCAATTGTCTTCAACAAGAAGATAGCCTTAAATGGCTATGTTTTTTCAGGATATTAGCATTCACGGGCCTAAGACGTGGGGAAGCTCTAGCCTTAACTTGGGAGGATATCAACTTTAAGCAATCCACTATCACAGTTAACAAAGCCGTTAAGCTAGGCGAACAAGGGCTATATATAGGCGATCCTAAAAATCAAAGTAGTACTAGAACGCTAAACGTTGACAGTGAAACTATGAAGATTATTAGAAAGTGGAAGACAGAACAAGCTAAGTTATTTCTGAAACTTGGTTATAACTTACTAGGAAGTGATGAATTTATTTTCAGGAAGGAAAGCGAAAATTTTCCGATTAATGTCGCTAGCCCTAGAAACTTCTTAGCTAGGTTCTGTGAAAGAAACAACTTGCCTATGATTAATATTCATGGTTTCAGGCATACGCATTGTTCATTGCTCTTTGAAGCTGGTGTGCCTATGAAAGACGTTAAGGAAAGAATGGGACATTCAGATATAAAAACAACAATGAATGTCTATACTCATGTAACAGAAAACAGTAAAAAGCAATCTGTTCAAAAGTTTGCAAAATACATCAATTTCTAACTCATCACGCAAATATCACGCAAATTTATAAAAGTAAGGTTGGCAAGTCGCTCACGCAAATTTATAAAAGTAAGGTTGGCAAGTCGCTATAAATCCTATAGTTACGGGCTTGGCTAGGTGTGAATACTTCAAGTCCTCTTGGCCGCATAAGACTAAAACTAGTGATTTCTAATGATTACTATCGCTGCTAAATCAACATTCTTGATTCTAGTAATCATTAATAATCACTAGTTTTTCTTTTAAATCTACTAACTTTTCTACTAACTTTTCTACTAACTTTTTTGCAGTCCAGTCAGCATAAAATCAACAAAAAGAGGAGCTTTTGAGCTCCTCTTTTTCTTATATTTTAATTAAATTCCAATCATACGCCACATAGCGGAATTGCCCTTGTGTGCCATCATCTTTCAGCAAAGCTAGCTCTACTTTTTGATCTGGTGACAGCCATGTCACTTGAAAAGTCTTTCCCTGTAAACCTGTATCGATGGGTAAGCTACCTAAAACACTAAAACTTGTGGCTTGCTCCATGTACTGGTTAGCTGATATCCCGGCAGTTTGATAGGCTTCTTTAGCATAGTTTTTAACAGTATCTGCTGATCCTTTAAAAAGTGTTTCAATCCCACCAATAGATTGCTCTAATGCTCCGCCTTCCATAATGGAATCTTTGAGCATCTTTCCAATGCCAGCAGCAGCAATCACTTTCATAGCTGTTCCTACCACAGCTTTGATCCTAAGCTTCCCCCAACTGCTTCTCCAGCAGAATCCGCTTCTCCACCAAGGAGCTTCTGAATAGAGCCAGAAATACCTTGAGCTGATGGAACAATCTGAACATAAGCTTTTCCAAGTTCTGTCATTGTTTTCCACCTTCTTTCGCAATCTTTTCAAGTAAAACTTTCCTTGCTTCTTTGAATTCTTCGCCAGAAGAATAAACCTGTGCTTTTAGCTACTTTCCCTTTACCTCCCAGCTCCTCTAATAGGCTCATCGGGCAATTCCTATTAGATCACTATTAGAGGATAGTGACCACACGGATAAGCGCAAGAAATCAAAAATTCCAGCTAAAACCAGTGTGTTCATTTCCACTGGTTGATCCGCTAGCTTCTTCATAACCCTTGAATTTTGAGATAATCCGTAGACTAGAATACTGACCTTTAAAGGGGAAATTTGTTTGTACTCAAAAATTTCATACTTTGTTCACATCTTATAAATTGATTCTTGTTAAACTAGTTTTGAGGGAGATAACATTATTTATATTTTTTCAATCACTCTTTCAATAAACAATAATGAGCAACGTATACAATGGAGGTTATACCATGAAAAAAATGTTATTAGGGACTGTACAGGTAATGGCTGCAGCCAGTCTGCTAGTTACTACGCAAACCACTTCAGTGGACGCTGCTGAAAAGCAAGATACTGCACCTACTGTACCATCTAACTTAAAAGAAAAAGCTGATCAAGCAGCCAAAAATGAACAAGAAAAGAAAGAACAAGTTGATAAAGACACAGCAACACTCAAGCAAGTGCAAGCAGATCAAACTGCACATCAAACAGACAAAGAAAAAGCTGATCAAGCGGTAACACAAGCACAAAAAAAACTAGAACAACTAAACAGTCAAAAACAAAGTAAAGAAGATGCTGTCAAATCAGCGACATTTGAAGAAACTGAAAAGAAAGAGGTATTGAACACTTCCAATCAAGAACTTGAAAAAGCTAAGAAAGCCTACGAAGCAGCAAATCAACCTTCAGAAGAAACCCAAAAATTAAAAGAACAGCTATCTCAAAACATCATTGCACAAAGCACTACTCAAAAGCAATTAGACGAAGCAAAGCAAAAACAAGAAAAAACTACTCAAACCCTTAAAAATACCAACGAACAACTCAATACCCTTTCCCAAGAAAATAATGACCTCGAAAGTCAGGAAAGAGAAAAAGAAGCGGAAAAAGAACTGCATGAAAAAGATGCACAAGTAGCAGACAACAAGATTGCAGAATTAACTGCTCAAAAAGATCAATTATTAAAAGCATATAAAGAAAAAGATCCGCAAAAAACACAATTAGCTGAATACGAAAAAGTCATTCAAGAAGCTAAAACTATATTAGATCGCAAAACAGAAGAAAAGAAACAAGTAGCAAACGAAACCAATCAAAAAAAGGAAAGCCTCAGCTCTGTTTTAGCGCAAATTGAAGAAACCAATAAAAAAATAAAAACTTCAAAAGAAATCATACAAACCAATACAACACAAATTAACGAAACTAATAATAAAATTCAACAAAACAAAAAAAGGCAAGCGGATATACAACGTGACTTGAAGGACTTGACCAATAAACCGAATGAAGCAGCAAGAGTCCAAGAATTAAATGAAGAAATTCCTCGATTAGATAAAGAAACTGGAGAGCTTACTGACAAAGTAGAGCAACTAACAAAACAAAATCAATCTGAACAAGTGGTTCTTGAAGGACTAACATCAACTCTCCAAACACAAACTCAAGATAAAATCACCCAAGAGCAAGCTCTTCAAACACTCAAAGAAAAAGAAACAGCAGCGCAAACTGCCTTGGAAAATGCTCAACAAACCGTCACACAAAAAGAAAGAGAACAGTCTAATTATGAACAACAGCTAGAAAGTACATTTCTTAAAGGTGACTACGGGCAACAACTGCAGGATGCAAGAACCCGATCAGAACAAACCAAAAAGGAAGCACAAGAAGCAGAAAATGCCGCTAGAAAATTAAAACAACAAAGAGACCACAACACGAAAACCATTACATCTTTAACTTCTCAAAAGAAAGAACAAGATCAACTATTAGATAATTTGACAAAGCAACTTACTCAATTGGAAGCTGAAATCATTCAAAAAACACAAGCGGTTCAAGAAACAACTACGCAATACAACCAAGCCCAAGAAGCAGACGCTAAAAAACTAGCGCCTTTAAAAACTACGTATGAACAAAACAAAGAAGTGGCTCAGAAAGCGAAAATTGCTTATGAGGATACCAAGGCACAACTCCAAACTGTGCAAAATGCACTCAATCAGTTTAATCACGACTTTCAAGTTGCCCAAGACACACAGCAATCCGCTCTTGCTAACCAACGGCGAGCAAACGCTGCACTGCAAGCTAACCAACAAGCACTCTCAGCAGCACAAGCTGCCCTTGACCAAAGCAAAGCCGCTTACCAATTAGCCAGTCAATCCCATTTTGAAGCGAAAAAAGCTTACTATTACGACTTGCTAATGGCTAAACGTCTTACCGCAGCAGCCATGGCCTTGAATGCCTCAACAGTTAAAACTGTTGATCAGTTGGAAACAATCTATCAAGAAGCACTCAAAGCCCTTCAACAAACACCAACTCCTCAACCACAACAACCTGAGCAAGAAGCACAACCTCAAACGCCTCAAGTGCCTGAGCAAGAAGCACAACCTCAAACGCCTCAAGTACCTGAGCAAGAAACGCAACCTCAGACGCCTCAAGTACCTGAGCAAGAAACGCAACCTAAGACGCCTCAAGGGCCTGAGCAAAAAACGCAACCTCAGACGCCTCAACCAGATGGTCAAAACAACATCCCTACTCCACAATCCAAACTAATTGAAGAAAAAATAGGACAAACACAATTCAAGTTTCAATTATCCCCAAAATTGGATGCAGATGGCGTAAAAGTCGAAAAAGTGGAGAATACACAAGCTCTGGCTCAAATTAAACATCAACTTATTAAACAACACGTACCAAACGTAGAATCTTATGATATCCAACTCTTCAACTTTACCCTCACAAAAAAGGGAAAACCAGTCACTACATCTGGCAATCGTACTGTGCGGATTGCCTTAACTTCTGGAGTTACCGAAGCCAAAGTCTTCCATGTGCAATCTGATGGTACGCTAGTAGATATGCAAGCTACTGTCAAAGAAGGGTATGCTGAATTTACAGTAGATCACTTTAGCCACTTTGCTTTAGTTCAAAAGAAAGTACAGCAGCAACAAAAAGCAATAAAAGTCACTGATCAAGGCAACAAATCGAATAGCACCTCGCAAACTAATCCATCAAAAAACCTAGCATCCTCTACTACGCCTGAGAAAAAATCCACTTTACCACAAACAGGCGCTATCTCACACTCAACCGCGTTACTCAGTCTTACAATTAGTGCTTTAGGATTCTTGTTTAGCTTCCGTCGTCGTCAGTAATATTTTGAATAGTCAGTGTTGGTGTCAACCCAAAGGGTTGCCCAACACTTTTTTATTGTCCTTCTTTCAATATAAAAATCATCCTCCTTATATTGACATAAAGAGGATGATTAATAAGACTCATCGTCTACCTCCCTATCCTTTAACTGTAACTACATATTGAGGATAGAATGGAATCATTTACTTCTAGTATCTAATTATACTTTTTATTTCTTTTTCTCTCCATGGAGCATGAAGGTGCCTACTAGCCCTAGTATGGTTAATAACGACCATATACTATTCCCTACCACTCCAGTTTCTGGAAGATAAGTACCAAACGACTTGGGGTGTCTAGCTTGTTTCAGCATTGGTGTTGGTGTTGGCGTTGGCGTTGGTGTCGGTGTTGGCGTCGGTGTTGGCATCGGTGTCGGTGTTGGCGTCGGTGTTGGTGTCGGTGTTGGCGTCGGTGTTGGTGTTGG